>Ga0082335_1002633_pt1 | contig 32875 bp, 27 predicted proteins | sample Subgrocontami58m_FD_72375 | JGI IMG/M metagenome (GOLD analysis project Ga0082335, IMG submission 72375) | Subsurface groundwater microbial communities from S. Glens Falls, New York, USA - GMW37 contaminated, 5.8 m (SPADES assembly) (version 2) ... | reverse complement strand
CGCCCCAACCTTCGACGTCGTCACCAGTCCCAACCCGAAACAGAAGCGCGCGCTCGAACTCATCCAGCAGATCAACGTGTAGACAGAAAACACAACCCCACCGTTACGCTAATCACTGGAAATACAAGGAACATTCGCTCTGCGCTGGCAGGAACTTCAGTCTAGATCACCCGAAGGTCAGCTTTTCCCGTCCCGCGAACGCGAACTCCCGACCCACTGCGCCCCTCGACTTTCGAAGTCATGACAGGCCGCTATCCGAGGTTGAGCCGCCACTCACGAGTTGGCCGGTAACGTCGATTTGTCGGCCAATCCGGTCAGACAGACAGCGTCGAGTGTGAGGCAGGTAACCGGCCAATAGCTGCCGTTGCGTTGATCATCAATGGCAATTGAAGATTTGGCGTAGCCGGCGTGCACCGGACCGCTGCCGCGAGCGGAGTCAACCGGTTCTACACGTCGATTCGCAACAAATGCTGGGCGGTACTTCATGGAAATCATCGGAACGCGGCCTACTGACCGCCGGGCTTTTCGGTGTCGTCCTCGTACTCGCGTTTGCGGGCTTCAAGATCCTCCTCGCTACGACGCTGCTCGGCAGCGATCATCCGATCCAGCATGCGGTCGTGGGCCTCGGCATACGTCCTTACGCGCGGCCGTGAATCGGTGAGCCAAGGTTGGAACTCATTCTTCTTCCGCTGATAAGCCTCGACCATTCCGAACTCACCGCTGACAACACCCGTCGAGATGAGCGCAACTTCAACTGACCCAAGAACCTTATCCTCGTCTGACACGGCGTCCACGATCAGCTTGTAGAGCTCGTGCGTCGCGGGCGAACCACGGTAGCCGGCGAGCACGTCCACGACGAACCGCGCTGCGCCGGCGCCGTCGGTGGCCAGCATCTCTTTGAGGTGACTTTCTAGCTCCGGTGTGAACTCCGGGAAAACGACGGAGAGGAGGCGCCCGCCACGGTACTCGAAGCGTTCCGGCCTCTCACGGTGCCACGCGCGGCACTGCGTCAGGAGATACTCCCCAGTTGCCGCCAAGTGCGGGAGTAGTCTCGTGAAGCTGAATGGCACGCCCTCGTAGTGGTCCGCTACCGCGTAGTCATCGCGCTGCTTGAGCCGTTCCCCGAAGAAGTCGATGATTTTCTTGGGATGGTGCTTCGCAATCGGCGCAAGTACCCATTCCGCCGAGGTGTCGATGCTCCGCCGCGGAACGAGAGCGGACAAGACGAGGTCAATCTGCTCTTCGGTCAAGCTTGCCGGCAGTGAGCCATTTCCAAAATAGGCCCAAATGGCATTTGACCAGTTCGTGTTGTTCTTCGCCTTGAAGTAGCCGATGGCCGAAGCAAAGATCGAGCCGATTTCCTCGCGGGGGATGACATCCGAACGGGCGGCGCAAATCTCCGCTGCGTTCATGACCGCCCGATCATTCCCGTCCTCAATTGCGAGGCCGAGTGCCCGCTTGAAAAGCGCTACGTCGATCTTGTCTGTGAATCGCTGATACCAGAGGATCTGAGACAGGTAGCATCGCTGCGTTAACCATTGGTCAACCCTCTGCTTGGCACAAGACCAGCGGGGAGTGCCTTCCATGCCGCGAAGCATCGCCGGCAAAAACGCTGCCAGGTCCTCGCCGAGTCGATCGAGGTAAGACTCAACAATCTCCGGCTTGGTCCGAGCGAGCTCCTCTATGAACCGGCCAAAAGGAGGGAAGGTGGCGAGGTCGTTCGACTTTGTGCTCGCGCACCGCTGCATCGTTTCTAGCCAGGCGTCCGCGTTTGCCGCATTCACGTCGGCAACTAATTCGCTGATACGCGCGTTGCGGTAGACCTCCTCCGCCTGAAAGTCCATCGAATCGCCTTCCCATTCCGGCGGGAAAACCGACTCGAAGCCGACTAGCGTCTTGTAGACCACGAAATCACGATTGGCATTGATCCTGTCGCGGAACGCGAGGATGGCGTCAACGAAGGCGCTTCGCGCGGCAGCGATGGGCGGGTCCTCCGCCGGCGCGTCGGCAGGCCGGCGAGTGTGACGATAGAGCCAGAGGAAACTCTCCTCTAACGTCTGGAGGAGCTCGTGGCTGAGCGTGGTGGCGACGGACGTGAAGAAGCGAGCGACGCGTGACGAGTTTTCAAGGATGGTCAGCCGCAGCGCGGACTCGGCACCACCGCGCTGCGGGAACCGGGTCGCGTCGAGGAGGGCCTGCTTGACTTTGCGCCTTTCGACATCGTCGAGAGCCGTTCGGAATAGTTGTTCGAGGAGGTCAATGCTCGCGGCACGAATACGCGTGAGCGCGTCGCTCGGAACGACGTTTGCTGTAATCAGCGTGACGGCCTTGTAGGTGGCCGATGTGCCGGTGGACTCCGGACGCAGGACCTGGTGGAGTACCGTCAGCGCCACTGGGCGCAACGCCTCGAGCGTGGCGCCGTCCCATCCTTTAATCCTCCGGACGAGCATGTCCTGAATGACCGGGCCGCCAGCGTTCCACACCTCGAAGTTGTGGCTCGCGAGGGATTTCACGCTCTTCAAGATGTGCTCCGCCTCCTTGTCGGTCGCCGCGCCCAGATAGAGTTCGCTGAGCGTGTCGAAAGTGGCTTCTGCTGCATCGAGACTTACATACCTGAGGTGGTTCAGAATGTTCGTCGCCAACTCGACTACGTCCTCGGCCGACTTGCCAGGCAGGTCGCCCCACGGAGTGCTGATGGGGCTCGTTTTCGTCCTGCGCGCGGCCTGGACGGCCACAACGAGCGCGTCCCGTATCTCGGCATGCGCGCCGGCCGCGTCGTCCAAGTGGGGGAGCACGTAGGTTTTGAAACGCTCCAACAGTTCGTGGCGTTCGTTGTTGTCCTTGCAGTCGGCGAGCACCTTTAGGGCGCCCTTGTCGAAAAGCTCCCGGCCGCTCGCGAGCCGGTTGTAGTCGTCCACGATCTTCTGAAACTCGTAGCCGGCCGGGATCAGCATCTCGCGCATGACTTTGTTGAACCGCGTGCGAATTCCTTCGAGGAGGTCCTTGCCGAATCCAGCTACCGGCTTGATCTTGTAGACATCGTGCTCCATCTCGGACCAGGCGTGGTTCAGTGTGGTCTGGACCTGAATCTCGCACCGCATGGCAAGAAACTTCGCGTATTCCGGCGCGGCGGCGCGCTGCTCGTTCAACTGAACGACGATATTGTCGGAGATGAAGAAGCGCCCCTCGCTTTCGGTCCCTGGTACGGGGTGGTGAACCTTGGTGCGGTCCCGGTCGATGGTGAAGTTGTTGCGCAGAATGTCGGACAACAGGAACCGCTTCACGTCTGCGTTGGTATAGAAGATCACGCGGCAGGCGGCGAGGTCCTTTACTTCGTCCTCGATCTTGTCGCTCTCCGCGACGCCGAACTTCGCGAGCTTTGCTTTCAAAGAAATCGGGTTCTTCTCCCGGCGCTGGATCTGCTGAAGCCGGTAGGCTGGATCTGCCTTGATAGCGGCGTCGAGGATCGTGGCGATCGCCTCCGCGAACGCCTTGTAATCTGGGCGTTTGTTGCGTTCGTATTCGTTGAAGTTCATGGACGTGCCTGATCGGATGAGCGAGGAAGGGTGAAGCGCGTTACCTCCAGACGCACAAAAGCCAAGATAGGCTTCCAATCGGCCCGCTGCATTTTAATACTAGCCGTTATCGATGAGTTTCAGTCCCTCTGCGGCAATGGAACTGCATTCGGACACGAGCGCATCGAGCACCGCCTCCAGTTTCTCGACAGCGTATGTACCCGCTGCCCAGCTTTTCCGGGGTCACCTTCAAGAAGGCCTTTGTGTATGCCTCCTTGCCCGCCAAAGAGCCCTGATACACTCCAAGCTCCTTCTTATAGTTTGTCCAGATCACCTTGGCAGGAGGACTCCCGCCGTACTCCAAGTCCAGATAGCATTCGATCGAAGCGGCACGGCCACTGATATCGGCGTGTCCAGTACCCTCCGGGCCTTCAGTCGGGAAATTGCGGAAAGCGTCCATATCCGGCAGCATCATCGCTTTCATGTTCATTGGCAGCGTTAAGGCCGATACTTTTTTATACACGTCAAATCCTTCCGCGTCGTTGTCGAACAGAAACACGATCTGATTGTGTACGTCTATCTTGGCAAGACCTTCCGCGAATTTGAGAAGGTTTCCGGCGCCTGAAAAAGGATGGCGCTCGCTCACATCGATAAAGCGAAAGAAATCCGCTATCTCCGGCCTCAGTAGAGTCAGGGCGTGCTTCAGAACGTACGCATCCGAACTGCCCTCGGTTGCCACAAGGAATGTTTGGGTGCGCCGTGCGTCGGCGGTAAATTCACTGTCGCTCGCATAGCCGTTGTCGACAAACGGCCCATAGTTCCACAAGACGTTGCCATTAAGGTTCGCCTCGTTTGCGGCCAACACCCTGAGCAGCGAATACGGATGCAGAACCGCAATCAGGTCACCGAAATAACTACGTTCAGAATAAGATTGCCGTTCATCATCCTCCCAGGAGTGCGGCAGCCGCTCCCACAGCTTCTGGCCTGCAAATCGACCACGAATCGCTTCGTCTTCCTTTTCGCGGTCATCCAACGAAATATACGTGTCGTCCAAACTTCGCACGGCGTGGGACGTGACTAGCGCAACGAACTCGTCGAAGCTTAGGAAGTCAATCTGAGGCTTTTCGCCCTCATCAGCCATGTCCACACGCTCTTCGTGGCATGCCTCGCAGCGAGCTTCATATTCATCCTTCGCGTGTCGTAGAGTGAAGCCCAGCAATTCAAGCCTCGATAGCACGCCCTTGAGGGGTTTGACGAAAGACATCTCCATCGGACTGGGGTCTTCATCCTTGTGCTGCTCGTAGTAGTCGTAGTCGACTTGGTCGGACCGAATGCGCTTGCGATCTTTCTCCTGAAAGAGCATGCCATGGTCCATGCCACGGCAATTCTTGCTGTACGTGAGAGTGAGGCCCTCGACGGTTAGTAGTATTTCGGTGCCCACGAAATATCCCCTTTACCCAAATCTGAAACTTTACGCGACTACTTCAGCCCGAACGGCCGACCAGAAGGAATGCACGGCATTCCCGTGTTTATCACCACTGAAACGCCTAAATTGACCGATGATGCTCTCAGAGCCATTCGCGCTGACATCGTGACGGGGATTCGCGAGCTTGGGTGGCGGCATTCTGTATCACTCAAGCTCATGGGGATTCGAATCCCGGTTTCGGACAATATACAGTAGGTATTGGCAGAAGGCCGTATTGACTGAGCTTGAAACCTGCCCTTCGACATAGATTCGCTGGCAATGGCCGGTTGCGGGTCGATACCGGTCATGAATTTCGCACAGAGCCAAGGGCAGCTACGGCCGATCAAGAGACGCAGTGCAGTCATCCTCGACCGTCGGCTGTCGAGTGTGGACGGGACGCCCAATACAATAACGACCTTGCCTTGTGAGCGGCCGGATGAGGCCGATAGTGTGAATTCGCTCGCCTCGGAAGCCGTCGTTCATCGGCCCGACGTCGCCAGCGACGGCCTCCCGGATCATCGCGACGGCTCTTGGTAGAACTTGGCCATCTCGCTGCGGTACTTCTCCATCAGCCCCGCATACCAACCCAAGGGCGGGTCAGCGTCCGCCGGAAGGAAGGATTTGTACGGTCTCGCCTTTGCCAGTTCATCGAATTCCGCCCTGATTCTGGCAAGCAGCTCCGGCTTGGTCAGGAGGTCAAATGCCGAGAGTGCTGCCACCTTCGCGCCGGCAGTGATGCCTTTGTGCGCGAAGGAGGTTGTGCCAGCGGCGGTGACCGACCAGTGGTGTGAAGCCACGCCGGGGATTCTGGCCGGAAACCGCATGCTGGCTGTCGGCGCCACCAGCGTCACGTCTCCGACGTCGCTCGATCCGCCGCGGTAAGGCTCATTCGCGCTGGAGGTCAGGCGCATCGGATACTCCAGGCCGACCACCGGAATCCCCACGCTCGCCTGCAGCTCGCGCGCAAACTGCTCTTCCTCTTTGCAGTATTGCGGCTTTCCCACTGCTTGCATGTTTTCATAGACCAGTTCAGCCAAGGCCTTGTTGCTGAATCGCTGATGCACGGCCGTGAGAAATCGGACTTCGTATTTGGTCTGTGTCATGAGTGCCGCTGCCTTCGCGCAATCGATAACCCAGCTGATCAGTGCTTCGAGGTTTTCGTCGATATCTCTGACGATGTACCAGGTGGTGGCTTTGTCGGGAACGACGTTCGGCGCCTCTCCGCCTTCCAGGGTCACCCAATGGAGTCGATGCGTCACCGGCAGGTGTTCGCGCATCCGCTCCGTGCCTGCGTGCATCAGTTCCACCGCATCGACGGCGCTTCTTCCGAGCCATGGTTCCCCACCCCCATGAGCCGTCTTGCCCCTGAAGGTCACGACGAAAGACGCCGCTGCGGCGCCTTCGCGCCCATGCCCCACTTTGAAAACGTCCCAGGCGTGGCAGTCGACGACAGCGTCGACATCTTGGAAGAGCCCAGCGCGGATCATGTACGGCCGGGAAACGAGAATTTCCTCAGCCGGGCAGCCGTAGTACTTCAGCGTGCCGCTGATTCCTTCGCTTGCCATCAGGTCCTTCAGCGCCGTGACGACCAGGGCCTGCATTGCCCCCATGGTGTTGTGGCCGCAGCCGTGGCCGGGCGCACCCGGCACCAAGGCTTCCTGGACGGCTGAGCCCGCTTTCTGGGAGAGCATGGGCAAGGCATCGTATTCAGCGAGGAACCCGATCACCGGTCCTCCAATGCCGTTGCGCCAGGTCGCCGTGAATGCGGTCGGCATTCCAGCGACGCCGCGCTCGACCTGGAACCCCTCGGCAGCTAAAGCGTCAGCCAATAGCTTCGCCGACCGGTGCTCCTCCAGGCCCAACTCCGCGTAGCTCCAGATGGCATCCGATATGTCCCAGTATCTCTTCTCACGCGCATTCACTCGTTCGATGAGCTCGGCCCTAACTTTGTCCATATTCCTCTTGCCTCCTTTCATGACGATCGTCTGCGCGCCGCACTCCGGCTCTGTCACGCGCGAGAAATTCTACCTGCAATTCTCCGACGTATTCGGCCATCTGGCCGCGCGGGCTGCGCCGATCGGCTGTATCATGCTCGCCCGCGTTGCGTAGTCCGAACCGCGGTCGGAGCGTAAGCATGATCGCCTTGCGGGGCGGCGCCGCACGCACTTCAGGGTGAATCGTGATCCGATGAACATCGAGTTGACCGAACGCCTATTGCAGCTCCTGCGCGAGCGGCGCACTGCCGCGCTTGGCACATTGCACGCGGGTGCCCCTTACGTGTCCATGGTTCCCTACGCCGTCGTCGGCGAAGGTTTTGTCGTCCACGTGAGCACGCTCGCGGCGCACACCAAGGACATGATTGCGGATGCGCGCGTGAGTCTGCTCATCGCGCAAGGCGAAGGCGGCGCTACGTCACCGCTTGCGCTCGCGCGCGCATCGGTGCAGGGCGAGGCGCGCGAGATAGCGCGCGGGGCCGCGGAGTACGCTTCCTATAGAACTGCCTACCTCGAACGCTTTGCGGATGCGGTGGACATGTTCGAATTCAGCGATTTTTCGTTGTTCGTGATCAGCCCACTTTCGGCGCGCTTTGTGGCGGGCTTCGGCGCGGCGCATTCCTTATCTGGCGAGACTATACGGCGCCTGTTGCGCCTGATCTAACTGACGAGCGCCAGGAAATTGGCTATGAAGAACGTAATCGTGATCACTGGCGCAAGCCGCGGCATAGGCGCAGCGACAGCGCGGCTTGCTGGCGCGCGCGGCTACGCGGTGTGCGTGAACTATCTCGAGAATCGGACAGCTGCCGAGCGCGTCGTCGCCGATATCGTAGCAGCGGGGGGCGAGGCGCTCGCCATCGCCGCGAACGTGGCCGTGGAGTCGGAGGTCGTCAGATTGTTCGATACGGTCGACCGAAAATTTGGCACTGTCACTGCGTTGGTGAACAACGCCGGCATCCTCGAGACGCAGATGCGCGTCGAGGACATGGACGCGGCGCGCTTGGGTCGAATACTCGCGACGAACGTCACCGGCTGCTTTCTCTGCGCGCGGGAAGCCGTGCGCCGCATGTCGGTGAGGCACGGCGGTGCCGGCGGGGCGATCGTCAACGTGTCTTCGGTAGCGGCGCGTCTGGGCGGGCCCGGGGAATACGTCGACTACGCCGCGTCCAAGGGCGCGATCGACAGCTTTACCCTCGGGCTTGCGCGCGAAGTCGGCGCGGAGGGCATACGCGTCAACGCCGTGCGGCCCGGGATCATCTATACGGAAATCCACGCGAGCGGCGGCGACCCTGGCCGCGTCGATCGCCTCAAAGACGCCGTGCCGATGAAGCGTGGCGGGCACCCCGAGGAAGTCGCCACTGCGATCCTATGGCTGCTCTCGGACGAGGCGAGCTATGCGACCGGCACGTTCATCGACTTGTCTGGCGGAAGATGAGCCGCAGCCGCGGCTGCTTCAGAGGTCGAGCAGCAGCGCGCCGCGCGCGCGGAACTTCTCGATTTCGCCAGGGCTGAACCCCCAATCGGCGAGCGCCTGCGCACCGCCTTCGCCGCGCTGCGGCGCGCCGCGCGCTATTCTCCCCGGCGTGCGCGAAAAGCGCGGCACCGGCGCCGGTTGCGTCACGCCCGCGACCGCGACGAAGGCGCCGCGCGCCTGGTTCTGCGCATGTTGCGGCGCTTCAGCAAGCGAGAGTACCGGCGCGAAACACGCATCCGTGCCTTCCATTTCTTGGCACCATTCGTCGCGGGTTCTCTTCTTGAACGCGCGAGCGAATGCGGCGCGCAACTCGGGCCAGCGTTGGACTTCGAATTGCCCCGGCAGCGCCTGCGCATCGAGGCCGAGGCGCTTGAGCAGTTCGGCGTAGAAACGCGCTTCGATGGCACCGATGCTGACATATTTGCCGTCCGCCGTTTCGTACACGTCGTACCAGGGCGCGCCCGAGTCGAGCAGGTTGATGCCGCGCGCGTCTTGCCAAGCCCCGGCGGCCAAGCGGCCGTAGAACATCGCCATCAGGCTCGCTGCGCCCTCGCTCATCGCCGCATCGATCACTTGGCCCCTGCCCGAAGCGCGCACTTCGAATAGCGCGCAGACGATGCCGAACGCGAGGACCATGCCGCCGCCGCCGAAGTCACCGACGAGATTGAGCGGAGGCACCGGCGCTTCGCCCGATCGCCCGATGGCGTGCAGTGCGCCCGCAAGCGCGATGTAATTGATGTCATGGCCCGCCGCCTGGGCGAGAGGGCCATCCTGTCCCCATCCCGTGATGCGGCCATAGACGAGACGCGGGTTGCGCGCAAGGCACGCCTCGGGGCCGAGCCCCAGGCGCTCGGTGACGCCGGGCCGGAAGCCCTCGATCAGCGCATCGGCTCTTCCCGCCAGCGTGAGCGCAGTCTCGACCGACTCGGGCCGCTTCAGATCGAGTGCGATCGAGCGCCGGCCGCGCGACATGATGTCGTATTTCGCATCCAGCGGCAGCCCCAGATCGCTCGCTTCCAGGCGGTCCACGCGCAGCACGTCGGCGCCCATGTCGGCGAGCAGCATGCCGCAAAATGGCCCGGGGCCTATGCCTGCGATCTCGAGCACCTTCACGCCAGCCAGTGGTCCGCTCATGCTGCCCTCCGTGGAACCCGTTTCGATAAAAGGGGATGTTCTGGCTCCCGCCTGAGCGTGTTTCCGGCGCGGAACCAGCGTGAACATAGCAGATCGATGTCGGGGTTGGCAAAGGACGCGCGCACCGCGCAATGCTGCAGAGTGAGGTTCGACGCTAGGCGCGGGAAGCGCGGCACCGCGTCGAGGCCCGATTTCGGAGTGATACAATTCACCATCGCCTATCGCACCGTTGTAAGGACGCGCCATGGACCTTAATTACACCAAGGAAGAACAGGCGTTTCGCGAGGAAGTGCATGCCTTCGTGCGCGAGAACCTGCCCGAGGACATCGCCGACAAGGTCATGCGGCACAAGCGCCTCGTAAAGGACGACTGGGTGCGCTGGCAGAAAATACTCTACAAGAAAGGCTGGATCGCGCCCAATTGGCCCAAGGAATATGGCGGCTGCGCCTGGACGCCGATCCAGCAGCATATATTCGAAGACGAGTGCGGCCTTGCCGGCGCTCCGCGCCTCATTCCCTTCGGCCTGGTGATGGTGGCGCCGGTCATCATCAATTTCGGCAGCACCTGGCAAAAAGAACATTACCTGCCGCGCATTCTGTCTTCGGAAGACTGGTGGGCGCAAGGCTATACCGAGCCCGGTTCCGGTTCCGACCTCGCTTCGCTCAAGACCCGCGCGGTGCGCGAGGGCGATTACTACATCGTCAACGGCCAGAAGACCTGGACCACGCTGGGCCAGCATGCCGACATGATGTTCTGCCTGGTACGCACCGACACCACGGCGAAAAAGCAGGAAGGCATCTCTTTCCTGCTCATCGACATGCATTCTCCCGGCATCAGCGTGCGCCCCATCATTACCCTGGACGAGGAACACGAAGTCAACGATGTCTTCTTCGACGATGTCAAGGTTCCGGCACAGAACCTGGTGGGCGTGGAGGGGCGCGGCTGGACCTACGCCAAGTTCCTGCTTGGGCATGAGCGTACCGGCATTGCACGCGTCGGCGAATCCAAGCGCGAGCTGCTGCAGCTGAAAGCAATCGCGGCCAAGGAACTCCGCAACGGCAGGCCGTTGATCGCGGATCCGCGTTTTCGCGACCGCGTGACCCAGGTCGAGGTCGAGTTGATGGCGCTGGAGATCACGCTGCTGCGCGTGCTGTCTGCGCGCAGCAAGCCCGGTCCCGAAGCCTCCATCCTCAAGATCAAAGGCACGGAAATTCAGCAGGCGCTGACCGAGCTGACCATGGAGGCGGTGGGCCCCTATGCGCTGCAGTTCCGCCCGGAAGCGCGCGCTGCCGCCTGGCATGGCGAAGCGGTGGGGCCGGAGTATGCAGGCGCCGCCGCCGCGGTGTATTTCAATTACCGCAAGACCTCCATCTACGGCGGTTCGAACGAAATCCAACGCAACATCATTTCACAGACGGTTCTGGGGCTCTAATCGTGGATTTCACTTTCAGCGAAGAGCAGCAAATGCTGCGCGATAGCATCCGGAAGTACATCGGCAAGGACTACGGCTTCGACGCGCGCAAGGGCATCATCGCCTCGGCGCGGGGTTTTTCCGACAGGGTGTGGGCGCAGTTCGCCGAAATGGGCCTGCTCGGCGTCGCCTTCGGCAATGCCTACGGCGGCTTCGGCGGCACGGCAGTCGATACCCTGCTGGTGATGACGGAGCTTGGCCGCGGCATCGTGGTCGAACCGTATTTCTCCACCGTGGTGCTGGGGGGCAGTCTCGTCGACCTGGGCGGCAGCGAGGCGCAGAAGCAGGCCATCCTGCCCGAAGTGGCGCAGGGCAAGCTGCTGCTCGCCGCAGCGCTCGGCGAGCCGAATTCGCGCTACGAACTGAACAGCGTCGAAACCGCCGCAAAACGCGACGGTGCGGGCTTCGTGCTGAACGGCCACAAGGCGGTGGTGCTGCACGGCGCAAGCGCGGGCAAGCTGATCGTATCGGCGCGCACCGCCGGTGGCGCGCGCGACGTCAATGGAATCAGCCTGTTCCTGGTGGAGCGCGAGAGCGCGGGCGTGCAGGTGACGCAGTATCGCACCATCGACGGCATGCGCGCGGCCGAGATCAAGCTCGCGAACGTCGCCGTCGGCGCCGATAGCGTGCTGGGCGCAGTGGACGAAGCCTTGCCGCTGTTGGAGCGCGGCGCCGAGCTCGCCATCTCGGCGCTATGTGCCGAAGCGGTCGGCGCGATGGAGGCGCTCAATACCGCCACCCTCGACTATCTGAAGACGCGTCAGCAGTTTGGCCGGCCGATCGGCAGCTTCCAGGCCTTGCAGCACCGTGCGGTGGACATGATGATCCATTGCGAACAATCGCGCTCCATGGCGCTGCTGGCAGCGGTAAAGGTGCAGTCAGAGGATCGATTAGAGCGCAGGCGCAGCGTTGCCGCGGCCAAGATTCAGATCGGCCGCTCCGGTCGCGCGATCAGCCAGGAGGCGATTCAGCTGCACGGTGGCATGGGCGTGAGCAACGAACTCGCCGCGGGACATTACGCCAAACGCCTCACCATGATCAACGCTACGCTGGGCGATGTCGATTACCACGCGGAGCGCTTTGCGAGCGCGGGATAGCAAGACCGTAGGCCGCAGATCTCTAGGCCAGTCTGGGTTTTATCCGAGATCCCCGCTATTGCACGGATGGCTTCATCATCCGTGCAATAGCGGGGATCAATTCAGCGTAAGCGTACAGCTGTCGTGTCTTCGGAGTTGAGGCGCCTAGCCTGACATTGAATCAACCGTGATTTCTGTACGGATATACACCATCCGTACAGAAATCACGGTTTTGGAGAAAAGCAAGAGCGTGCGGTGCGATGGGACTCGCAATCCAGGCGATACTGCAATTCCACTGACCATTTAGAGAGGTTTCCATGGCCGATAATATGCAGGTCCTGCTCGCGAGCCGCCCGGTCGGTTGGGCGACCGAGGCGAATTTCAAGATCGTGCGCACGCCCATCGCCACACCGGCCGAAGGGCAGATCCTCGTGCGCAACCACTATCTGTCTCTTGACCCTTACATGCGCGGCCGCATGAACGACGCCAAATCCTATGCCCCCAAGCAGGAACTCAACGAGGTCATGACCGGGCGTACGGTCGGCGAAGTGATCGAATCGAGAAACGCCAAGTTCAACAGAGGTGACATCGTGCAGGGCACCTTGGGTTGGCAGCAGTATGCCTGTTCCGACGGCAGCGGCGTGCGCCAAGTCGATGCGAGCCGCGCGCCCATGTCGGCTTACCTGGGCGTGCTGGGCATGCCGGGGGTCACCGCTTGGGTCGGCCTATTGGATATCTGCCGGCCGAAACCCGGAGAAACTGTGGCCGTGTCTGCCGCTTCGGGCGCGGTGGGCAGCGCGGTGGGCCAGATCGCCAAGCTCAAGGGTTGCCGCGCCGTCGGCATCGCCGGCGGCAAGGAGAAATGCGACTACGTGGTGAAGGAACTCGGCTTCGACGCCTGCGTCGATCACAAGGCGGGCACGCTGGATGCCGATCTGGAAGCCGCCGCGCCCAACGGCGTCGACTGCGACTTTGAAAACGTCGGCGGCGAAATCCTGGATGCCGTGTTGCGGCGCACGAACGCCTTCTCGCGCATCGCCGTGTGCGGCTTGATTTCGCAGTACAACGCAACCGAGCCCTACGGCGTCAAGGCGTTCCAGGCGATCCTGACCAATCGCATCAAGGTGCAAGGCTTCATCGTCAGCGACCGCATGGCGCTCTGGCCGCAGGCGCTCGCCGACCTCGCCGACTGGTTTGCCGCGGGTAAGCTCAAATACCGCGAGACGGTGGCGCAGGGTCTGGAGAACGCGCCCCAAGCCTTCATTGGCTTACTCAAAGGCCAAAACTTCGGCAAGCAACTGGTCAAATTGATCTGAGCGTTCCAGCGCAGAGCATGCGGCGGAGACAGGATGATCTTGCCGCCGCGCGTCTCTGTCAACGGGCTCATCATCACGCCGAGCGCGAACCGTTTCTATCGCGGGCGGCCTGGAGATTGCGAAAAGCCAAGCGGTGGTCGCCGCCACGGGTACCCAATTCAAATTGCTGGCCGTGTGCGCCTCTGCTAAGCTTTCGTAAATTTTTCTGGGACCAAGAGCCATGAAAACCAAAATGCCCCCGCGTGAAGCCAAGGACCCGAATCAGGCGACTCCCGCATCGAACGCAGCGCCGCAGCCGCATAGGAGCAACGCGCAATGGCTGGCGCTGCGGCGCGAGGAGATACTCGAACCCGGCCTGCCTATCGTCGATTCGCATCACCATTTGTGGACGGGCCTGGGCGCTCGCTATGCCTATTCTTATATGTTCGAGGATTACCTGGCAGACGTGCAAAGTGGCCATAACATCGTGGCCTCCGTCTACATGGACTGCGGATCTTTCTACCGCAAGAACGCCTCCGCGTTGATGGCGCCGGTGGGCGAGGTCGAATTCGCCAACGGTATCGCCGCGATGGCGGCGAGCGGCACCTTCGGCAAGACTCTGGTCGGCGCCGGCATTGTCAGCACCGCCGACATCAGCGTCGGCGCCGAGGTGGCCGAGGTGCTCGATGCGCAGATCGCCGCCGGATGCGGACGCTTTCGCGGCATACGCGTCACCACCAAATGGGATGCGAACGAGGAGCTGAACAACAGCCGCTGGATCATACCGCGCGACCTGATGCAGGATCGCGACTTTCGCGCCGGTTTTGCAACGCTCGCGCCGCGCAAGCTCTCCTTCGACGCCATGATCTACCACCCGCAGATCCCGCAGCTGGCCGATCTCGCGCGCGCTTTCCCCGACACCAGCATTATCGTCAACCATGTCGGCGGCCTCGTAGCCATGACGCGCAGCTACGTCGCGCGTAAAGACAAGGCGATCGCCAAGTGGCATTCGGCTATGACCGAGCTCGCGCAATGCCCGAATGTTTTCATCAAGCTCGGGGGCCTGGGCATGCCCTATCTCGGTTTCGGCTTCGACAAGCTCGAGGCGCCCGCATCCTCGGAGCAACTGGCCCAAGCGTGGGGACCGCTTTTCAAGCATTGCATCGACAAGTTCGGCCCGGATCGCTGCATGTTCCAGAGCAACTTTCCGCCGGACCGGGCTTCGGTCAGCTATGCGGTTCTGTGGAACGCTTTCAAGCGCATCGCTGCCGGCTATTCCGCCGACGAGAAGCGCGCGCTCTTCCATGGAACGGCGGCAAAGGCGTACCGGTTGAATCTGGGCTGAGCGTTCTGCGGTAGCGGGAGGAGCAGTCGCTCTACTCCCCGCAGCAAGCGGCGCCGCGCGCGGGAATATCTTTTCGGCGCTTTATTCTATTTTGATGTTGGCGGTCTTGATGACCGTGCCGAACTTCGCCATGTCCGCTTTCAAGAGCGCCGCGAACTCGCCCGGACCGGCGCTGAAAGGCTCCATTCCCTGGAGGACCAGCTTTTCCTTGACGTCCGTCGTGGCGAGGATCTTGGCAATCGCGACCGAGAGCTTGTCGATTATGTCCTTGGGCGTGCCGGCCGGCGCAAGGATGCCGTACCAGACTTTGGCATCCAGTCCCGGCAGACCGGCCTCGGTGAACGTCGGTACCTGAGGTAGCGCCGACAAGCGGTGTTCGCCCGAAACCGCGATGGCCTTGATGCGGCCGCTCTTGATGAACGGTATGACGATAATTGGGGGGCCGAAGTACATCTGTACCTGGCCGGCGACGAGATCGGCGAGGGCCGGTCCGCCACCTTTGTAAGGGACATGTTGCACCTTGATTCCCGCCAGGATGCAGAACAATTCTTCCGCCAGATGGTTGACGCCTCCGCTGCCCGACGAGGAGTAATTGAGCTGTCCGGGCTTGGCTTTCGCGAGCGCAATGAACTCGCGCAAATTATTGGCCGGTACCGAAGGGTGCAGCACCATCACCTGCTCGTTCATGGCAAACGTGGCGACCGGAGCGAAGTCCTTGATCGCGTCGTAGGGCAGGCTGTTGTACAGGTAAGGAAGGATGACATGCGTGGCGAGCACCATGATGAGCGTGTAGCCATCGGCCGGGGATTTGGCCAAGGCTTCGGTGCCGATGATCGTATTGCCGCCGGGGCGATTGTCGACGGCGACTTGCTGGCCCCAGCTTTCGCTCAACTTCTGTCCGAGTAGACGCGCCAACGGGTCGGTGCTGCCGCCCGTAGCATAGGGGACGATGAGGCGGATCGGTTTGTTCGGATAATCCTTCTGCGCGGCGGCGGGGTCGGCAATACCCAGGAGCGCGCCCAAGATCAGCATGCGCATCAGTGCAACGGAGAATTTGCTCATGGGGACACCTCGTTTCCAAAAAAACCATAACAAAAGTTGTTATGGCCGAATTAGGGGAGCACGCGGGGAAAGTTTCCTTCGTATTGTTACAGGCTCAAAGCGGCAAATCATGCTGCGGTTCCGTTGCGAAATATAGCTCAATCCAATGCCGCCGGGCGAGATATCGAACATGTCTTTCGTGGTCTTGCCGACTCGCGCGCTTGGCCGTGGTCGATCGAGTCTGGCGGAATGCAGCGGAAATCAGCACGACATTCCGATTGACCGCAGCCCTGCGGGGGCGGGATACTTAGCAGGACCACAACAAGATTATTGAATTTCCGATCCGTGACAGCCGATGCGGCATTGTTGCTGCGTCTCGCCGCATCCATGGACCCAATTCGAATTCAATTCAAATGAGGAGGTTCTTATGATTGCGTTCTCAAAGCTGTCCCGTTCGATATTGTGTCGGGCGCTGGTCTGCGCATTGTCTGCATCGGCAGGCAGTGCGGTAAGCGTCACCGCCTTCGCTCAAGCAGCCGCATTCCCGTCGAAACCGATGCGACTCATCATCCCGGCCGCGCCCGGAGGGGGGACGGACATCCTTGGACGGATCGTGGCCAAGAAGATCTCGGAGAATGTCGGCCAGACGGTGATCGTCGACAATAGAGCCGGCGGCAGTGGATTCATTGCCGCAGAGCAGACGGCGCGCATGCCGCCCGATGGCTACACGATATTGATTGCTCCCATCGCGACCTTCGGCCTGGCCCCAAGCATTTACAAGTCGCTGCCATTTGATCCGGTGCGCGACTTCGCACCGATCAGCAGGGGGGTGGTGGTGACCAACGTGCTGGTGGTGCATCCTTCGCTGCCCGTGAAAACCGCGAAGGAGTTTCTAGCCCTTGCCAAGGCCAAGCCGAAAGCACTCAACTACGGCACTTCCGGATACGGGAGTGCGGCGCATCTGGCGAGCGAACTGTTCGCCTTGAACGGCGGTGTGGAATTCGTCCATGTTCCGTACAAAGGCGGCGGGCCGGCGGTGGCCGATCTGGTTGCCGGACACATTCAGTTCAGCTTCGCGACCGCCCCCTCGGCGTTGGCACTGATCAAGGGGGGCAAGCTCAGGGCGCTCGGCGTGACCACGCCGAATCGCTTTCCCAGCCTGCCCGATGTGCCGACCATCAGCGAAGCGGTGTTCCCGGGGTTCGAGGCGAGCAACTGGTATGCCTTCGTTGCGCCTGCCAATACGCCCAACGACATCGTTGCGAAGTTGAACGCGGAACTCCACCGGGCGATGGCAAGTCCCGATGTATTGCAGGCTCTGCTCACGCAGGGCATGGAGCCTACGCCGAGCACCCCCGAGGAGCTGCATGTCTTCATGAAATCGGAAATCGCGAAATGGGCCGAAGTCGTCAAAGCGCGCGGCATCAAGGTGGAGTGAGATGTGCCTTGCACGACGCAGCGTGCGCAGCGTAGTGTGCTCGCGCGCCAGTACCAGCGCGCATCGGGCGCGCGTCAACGCAGCATGTAAGCGCTAGTCGCAGGCGAAATCGCGTGAGGAAATACCTGAAAACTGCAAAGGAGAGGATATGGACCGCGTGGTCGATAGCATGGCGTCTTACGCAGTTGGTCTTTCATACAATGACCTGCCCAAGGAGGTCGTTGCGCGGGCCAAGCACCTGATTCTCGATGCGGTCGGCTGCGCCCTCGGTGCATATCCGAGTGCGCCGGCAACCATCGCGCGCGCCGTTGCGCAGGGCGTGAGGTCGGACACTCCCGCCACCATCATGGTCAGCGGGCAGAAGACCACGCCCGATCTGGCGGCGTTTGTAAACGGCAGCATGATTCGCTACCTGGACTACAACGACTCCTACACGGGCAAGGGCACCACGCATCCGAGCGACATGCTGGCGGCCTCGCTTGCAGCAGCGGAATGCGCCCACGGCGATGGCAAGGCAATCATCCTCGGCATGGTGCTGGGCTACGAGATATTGTGCAATCTGACCGACAACGGCTCGATGCAGCATGAGCCCGGCAGACCCAGATGGGATCAGTCGACCTACGGGGCAATCGGCGCCGCCGTCCTCGCTGCCAGGCTCATGGGTTTAGGCAAGGAGCAGATGGCGCACGCCATCAGCCTCGCGCTGTCGTCTCACCTGTCCCTGGGACAGATACGCACCGGCCAGATTTCGCACTGGAAGGGCTGTGCGGTCGGCAACGCCTCGCGCAATGCTCTTTTTTGCACCATGCTCGCGGCCAAGGGCATGACCGGGCCGAACTACGTGTTCGAAGGCCCCAATGGATTCTTCAGCGCCCGCGGCGGTCCGTTCGAGATGCTTCCCTACGGTGGCAAAGGCAGCGACTTTCGCATCATGACCGCGCGCGTGAAGCCCTACCCTTCTGGCTATTTCTCACAAAGCGCGATCGAAGCGGTGCTCGAGCTCAAGCCCAAGATCGGCAGACTCGGGGACGTGAGGGAGATACGCCTGGAGACTTTCCCCTCCGGCTTCCAGGCCATGGGGTCCGATGAGTCGCGCTGGCTTCCGGATACGCGCGAGAGCGCCGACCACTCCCTGCCGTTTGTGATGGCGATGGCCCTGATGGAAGGTGACGTGAAGATACGGCATTACGATGAAGAGCGCTTCAAACAGCCCGAGGTCCGCGCGGTCATGGCCAAGATCAAGGTCGCCGTGGGGGAGGAATCGGTGAAGGCATGGCCGGCGATGCCGCTCAATGTGCTGCACGTCGAGCTCGCCAACGGCCAGACGCTCACCACCAAGGTGGCTTATCACCTGGGCCATTACAAGCGCTTGATGACCGACGCGCAGCTTGAGCGAAAATTCCGTCCCATGGCCGAGGAGTACGCCAAGCTGCCCAAGGCGCAGGTGGACCGTTTGCTCGAGCGTCTGCGTAACCTGGAGCAGGTCAGGGATATTGGCGAGCTGCTGGCGCTTACGGTGCCATCCGTGTAAGCACCGCTTGCAGTCTTTACTCTAGCGCCGGGTGCCGGTGCGTCCACGTCGTTGCCTGTTCGTAGGCGTGAGCGACGCGATACACGAGCGCCTCAGTGAAAGGCGCACCGACGATCTGCAGCGCCAGAGGCAGGCCGGTTTTGCTGAAACCGGCCGGCATCGACAGCGCCGGGCTGCCGGTCACGTTGAAAGGCGCGCGCGCCTGCCGCGGATAGGTGCTTTCGACCGCCTTCGCGTCATCGATGCGGCAGGCCGGATCCATCGAGCTTGCCGTCACCGCCACGTCGATATCGCGGAAATGCGCGTGAAAGTCGGCGGCCATCTTGCGCCGTACTCGGGTCGCATTGACATAGTCGGCGGCGCGTATGAAAGCGCCGCCCATCAGACGCTCGCGCGCCAAAGTGCCGTAATCCTGCGGGCACTCGCGCATCCACTTCTCATGCACTGCGAATGCTTCGCTCATCATGATGGTGCGGTTGCAGGCTGCGTAAGTCTCGAGCGGAGCGGTCTCGATCTCGCGTACCTCGGCGCCAAGATCGGCCAGTTGCCTCACCGCGGCCTCGATTCCGGCTGCCATCTCCGCGTCGGCGTGGATGTCGCGCGTGTAGAAATGGCGAATTACGCCGATGCGCACGCCCTTGACGCCACGGCCGAGCAGGGCAGTGTAGCCGCCGGTCGCGCGGTTGGCGCTGCCGGGGTCGAGCGGATCATGGCCGGCGATGAGATCCAGCATCAGCGCGTTATCGCGCACCGTGCGCGTCAGCGCGCCGACATGGTCGAGCGAGAAGGCAAGCGGCAGCACACCGCGCCGGCTGACAAGCCCGTAGGTGGGCTTCATGCCGACAATGCCGCACATCGAAGCGGGATTACGCACCGAGCCGCCGGTATCCGTGCCGATCGCCGCCGGCAGGAAGCCCGCAGCCGTTGCCGCGCCTGAGCCGCTCGAGGATCCGCCGCAGAAATGATCGCGATTCCATGGGTTGCGCGCGGGCGGCCAGGGCAGGTCAAAGGACGGTCCGCCGATCGCGAACTCATGCGTTGACATCTTGCCCATGAAGACCGCGCCGGCGGCGCGCAGTTTTTGCGCCACCACGGCGTCGGCCGTGGCGACATTGTCCCGCAGAATCTTTGAATGCGCGGTCGTCGGCAAGCCGGCATAGTCGACGATATCCTTGAGCCCATAGGGCACACCGTGGAAGGGGCCGCGCCACGCCCCGCGCAGGATCTCGGCTTCGGCGCGGCGCGCGTCTTCCAGCGCGATCTCCGGGGTGAAGCGCAGGAACGCGTTGATCATCTTGTCGTGGCTCTCGATACGGGCGATCAGCGCTCTTGCGTACTCGACCGGCGAGAGTTTCTTGTCACGCAGCAACTGCGCCGCGTCGGCAATGCTCATATAGGCTAAGTCGGTCATGCTCGGTCTTCCCGCGCGAGCACTAAGACATGCGCCGGTTCGTCGGCCGGGGTGAGATCGGCAAACGGCAGCACCGCGCGCCGCGCGCGGGCTGCCTTGGTTGCGCGCAGCAATTGCTGCAGATGTTCGTCGCTAAGCCGGGTCATGCCGATCTCTTCCGCCATGGTCCGCACTTGGTCGAGCGTCAGGGGGTCTTCTGCCATGATTTCCTCTCCTATTGAAGTTGCACACAAACGTACCACACGCACCGGCCGCGCGGCAATCGATGGCAGCCGGCGCTGCCTGTCAGGGCATGACCAGCCCGCCGTTGATATGGATGGTCTGGCCTGTTATGTAGCCAGCGCCTGGACCGCAGAGGAAGCGAACCATCGCGGCGATTTCCTCGGATTCGCCCTTGCGGCCAAGGGGAATCTGGCCAATGCGGCTCGGCAGATCGCTGCCGGGCGCGCGCGTGGTGTCGATTTGTCCGGGTGACACGCAGTTGACGCGGATGTTGTGCTCGGCGAGATCGTTCGCCAAGGCCTTGGTGAATCCGACCAGCCCATGCTTGGCCGCGGCGACGTGCGCGCGACCCTTGGCGCCGAGCAACGCGGTGACCCCGCCCAGCGTAACGATCGAGCCGCCGCCGGAGCTCATCATCGAAGGCAGGCAGGCCTTGGTGAGCAGGAACGCGCTGTCGAGCCCGATACCTAGGATGCGGCGCCAGTCTTCGTAGCTGATCTCGGTGAATGGACCGTGCTCGCGCACCGCGGCGTTGAGGATCAAGAGGTCGATGCGGCCAAAGCGCTTGATCACGGCTTGCGCCATGGATTCGATTTGCGCGCGGTCGGCCAGGTCGGCGAGATAGGCCTCGGATTCGACGCCAAGCGCGCGCACCTCCTCTGCAACGCCCTGCGCCTGGCCGAGCGCGGATCGCGTATTGACCGCGACGCTCGCGCCGCCCGAGGCGAGCGAGAGCGCGATGGCACGTCCGATGTTGCGCGCCGCACCCGTGACGAGTGCAACTTTTCCGGCGAGCTCGTCGCCCTTGTGCATACCTGCAAGCGTAGTCATGTGCTAGCTCCTCGAGTGGGTGTGACGCAGTGCGCTGCGGCGCGTGATGGCAGCGATGTCGGCGCGTGATCCTAACATGCGCCATGTCCCGCCGCATCGGCGTGCCATTGACACGCTTGCTTCGGTGCCCTAATGTTGCTGGCAGACGCACCCGCGTCAGCGAAAGGGGAACCCGGCGCATCCGGGTCTGGAGGAGATCAATATCATGGGTGTAAGCGAAGAGCGATTGGCGAAATTCGTCAGCGAGACGAGTCCCGAATCGATCCCGCCCGAGTCCTATCGGGCAGCTCTGCAGGCATCGTTGGACTGCGTTGGGGTTGCACTTGCCGGCGCGGTACAGCCGCATGGCAAGATGATCGTCAACTTCGTCGAGGAGCAGGGCGGAAAGGCAGCGTGCACGGTTATCGGCAACAAGCTACGCACGTCTATGTACATGGCGGCGCTGGCCAATGGTACGCTCGCTCACGCGCTCGACTTCGACGACATGGGAGTGTTTGGACACCCTTCGGTGGCGCTATTGCCAACCGCGCTTGCCGTTGGTGAAATGCTCGGCAAATCGGGACGCGACGTGTTGACCGCGTACGTGATCGGCTTCGAAGCTGCGGGAAACCTGTGCCGGGGCGCGGAAAACGTCCAAGGACTGAGCGGTTTTCACTCGACAGCGACCTTCGGCGTCATTGGCGCGACCGCAGTGGCCGCGCGGCTGATGGGGCTCAACAAGCAGCAGACGCTGATGGCGTTTGGCCTTGCGGGTTCCACGCCGAGCGGGATACTGCAGAACTTCGGCACCTACACCAAGCCGCTGCATGCCGGGATGTCCTGCCGCTCAGGCGTTATGGCGGCCTCGCTCGCCAAGCAGGGCTGGCTCGCCACCGACTCCTTCATCGAGAGCAAGGTGGGCTGGGCGCACGCCTATATAGGCGAGCAAAGGTACAATCCGGACAAGATGACGGCCAACCTCGGCAAGGCGTGGCTGAGCAAGGACAGCATCGTTATCAAGAAGTACCCGTGCTGCGGATCCAACCACGGCGCGCTGGATGCGCTCATCGCATTGATGAATGAGAACAAGATCGGCCTGAACGACGTGGCGCGCGTGGACGTGGACAACGTGCCCGCGATCTCGCACGTGCTCCTGCATCCGAATCCCACCTACGGCTATCAGGGCAAGTTCTCGCTCCACTACAACATTGCCACCGCGCTGGTCGACAAGAAGATCAATATCGAGAGTTTCTCGGACGCGGCACACAGTCGGCCAGAGTACCGCGCGGCGCGCGAGAAGACCCACATCAACGTGATGAGCAATTGGGACCCGCAGTACGAGCATGGGCCCACCTACAACCCGGTGACGATCACGCTGAAGAACGGCACGACGCTAACCAAGCGCGTCAACCGGCACACCATGCACGGCGCGCCTGCCGACCCGCTCTCCGAGCAGGAGTTGAAAGACAAGTTCCGCTATTGCGCGCGCCTGTGCTTGCCCGAGGGGCAAGTGGAGGAAGCCCTCAAAGCCTGGTGGAATCTGGACCGCGCGCCAAAGCTCACCGAGCTGTTGGCGTCCGTGACGCCGCGCTAGTCTCGTCACGCGCGCGAGTGCCCCTGCGCTGATGGGTATTCGCTTTCTGACAGAACCGCTCACGCAACGGGGCGGCTTCCGTCAGAGCTTTCCTTTAGCCCCTTTGATACGAGGAGTCCACGTGAGTAAACTTTCCCTTGCCGCGATGCGTACGCTGTGCCCGTTTTTTCTGATGGCGCTCGCCGCCGCCGCGGTGGCGCAACAGCCTTATCCCAATAAACCGATACGCCTCGTCAGCCCCAACCCTCCGGGGGGCGGCACCAGCATCATCGGCCGCCTGGTGGGGCAGAGACTCAGCGATAGCTGGGGCCAGCAGGTGCTTCTGGATAACCGCCCCGGCGGCAACGGCTTCATCGGCGGCGAATTCGTGGCAAAGTCCCCGCCCGATGGCCACACGATCATGGTGATAACCAGCACCTTCATCATCACCCCCTCGTTGTACACCCCGCCCTACGACCCGATAAAGGACTTCGCTGCGGTCGCCACTCTGACCAAGAGCGAGCTCGTGCTGGTGCTCCATCCCTCGATACCGGCGAAGAATTTGCGCGAGTTCATTGCGCTGGTCAAATCCAAGCCCGGGCAACTCAACTACGGTTCCTCCGGTGTAGGGGCAATGACGCGACTGGCGGGCGCATACTTCGACATGATGACGGGGACGAAGATGCAAAATATTTCGTACAAGGGAACCGGGCAGGCGATGACCGATCTTCTAGGCGGGCAGGTTGAGCTGGGCTTTCTCGTGCCCCCCCCGGCAATACCCCACATCGTAGGCGGCAAACTCAAGGCCCTAGCCGTCTCCGGCGCGTCGCGCCTCTCGGCCTTGCCGCAGGTCCCCACGTTCACCGAGGCGGGTCTACCGGGCTTCGACGTGAGCGCCTGGTATGGGGTGGTTGCGCCGCGCGGCACACCGAAGGCAATCATCAACAAACTGTCGGCAGAGATCGCCAAGATTCTGGCCATGCCCGATATCAAGGAGAAGATTGCCGCTCAGGGGATGGACACTTTCATTTCCACGCCTGAACAGTTTGCGCCGATGATGAAAGAGGACATGGCCAAGTATGCCAAGATCATCAAGGAAGCCAACATCAGGACGGATGAGTAATTTTGCCGACTTCCGGCAAGCTGTCGGACTTAAGCAGTTCCTGATGTGACTTTCGCGCGGGCGCTCGCCCGCGCGAAAGTCATGGCGTCGTCGCGACGCCTTGCGACTATCAGCGTAACTCTGCAAAGGGGGCCCATGGCCCCCTTTGCAAATCCCCCCGTCTCAGTGAAAGACCTCGGTTGAGAAACCACCAACCGAGGTCTTTCAGAGGTTACTCAGGCGATCTTGCGCACCTTGTTGCGCAGGACGCCGATACCTTCGACCGCCACCTCGCATATATCGCCGTCCTGCATCCACGCCTGCGGATTCATGCCGAGCGCGACGCCGGAAGGCGTTCCGGTGGCGATCATGTCGCCTGGTTCCAAGGTAAGGCCTTTCGACAGCCACATGAGAATCTGCTCACAGCTGAACAGCAGGTCGGACGTATTCGAATCCTGGCGGATGGCACCATTTATCTTGGTCGTCAGGCGATGACCGGCGGGCGCGCCGAATTCATCGGCAGTCACGATACAAGGCCCGATCGGGCAGAAAGTATCCATGGCTTTGCCTTTCAAAATCATGCCATGCGCGGCCTGCGCGTCGCGCGCCGACACATCGTTGATGACGGTATAGCCGAACACCGCCTCGAGCGCATTCGCCTCGGTAAGATTTCGCGCGCGCGCGCCGATGACCATGCCGAACTCGACTTCGTAGTCGAGCTTTTGGGTGGCGCGGCTGTCCCACTCGATGTCGTCGCCATTGCCTATCACGGTGGTCGGCGGTTTGGAGAAGAATTCCGGCAATTTCGGAAAGACCGGCGCAATACCGCGCGAGCGCGCTCCTTCTTCAATGTGCAGTTTGTAGTTGCGGCCGACACAGAAGACGTTCTTGCGCATGCGCGGGATGGGCGCGCACAGCTTGACGCCGGCGGATGCGGTCCATGCGTCTTTCGGCGCCGCCTCAAGCACTTCGCGCGCGGCGTCGAGGGCGGACGGGCCCGCCTCGATGAATGCCAACATCTCGCGCGGCAGATCGCGCCTGAGCAACTTCCTCGCCGCTTGGGCCACATCGAGGATCCCCTTGCTGTTGTGCCATATGCCAAGGCGCCGCTCAAAGCCTGCTTCATAGGTTACGAGCTTCATCAAATGCCCTTTCAGTTGTGATCAATCGGTGGCCGCGACCATCCGCGGAAACATGTTCAGACACTGTCCTTGGCTCTGGAACAAAGCCAAAGCCTATCTCTTATGGTTTGCGCTGGTTCCGCTTTTCGACAGAAGCTGGCGTCGCTTCTTTGCATCCTCAAATTCACAAGGATGGGAAGTTCTCGGGAACTTCTGGAAGTATCGCCTACCCTGCAAGCCCAAGTCAATCTAGGTTTCAACTCGGGAGATGTTGCAACGCTCCGATACACGCCAGGGTCTGTTTACGGGCGACAGCGGCCAACTGATCCAGACTAGCGAATGTGCTTTCGCCGCTGCGCTTCCGATACGAACTCTTCCAAGTCGGGGTCCAGCGCATTGCGCGCGGAAACGATGCCGATCGGCTTGCCATTCTCGATCACCGGGACGTGGCGAAATCCGTTTTCGTGCATCATCAGCAGCGCAAAGCCGAACGACTTGTCCGGATCGACAGTTTTCGGCGCGCGCGTCATCACATCGACCAGCGCGGTGGTCTTCGCCTCGAGCCCTTTGGCGATTACGCGGAATACGGCATCGCGTTCGGTAAAGATCCCGATCAGGCGTTCGTCTTTCACGACCATGACCGCGCCGACGTTCTTCACGGCCATCAACTCGGCGGCTTTGCTGACCGAAGTCTCCGGCGGAGCCGTGAGTATCTTCTTCCGCTCCATGACGCTTCTGATCCGTTGGCTGAACATGCTGGTATTCCTTCAACTTAAAACAGAACGATAGATGCGACCCGGGCCGCCTCGAGGTTACGCGCGGCTCAGGACTGCGTCTAAGGCGCCCTGCAATGTCATCTATTGGCACCTTACCGATTCGCGATGCTACCGAGCTTTGAATTTTGCGCGTTTGACCTACATCAATAGGTTAGATGCATGGGCGAGGAACTCGGCGTTTTGCGACCAGAGCCGCGACGTGGTGGCGGATCGCTGGATGTCGCCTAACAACCCGCCGCAAAAGGAATTTTACGTCTGCCCAAGCTGGGTGAGCATTAGGGACCATTTCCCCAAGTAGAGTATGGATTTAGCGAAGCCGATGCCAAATCGACTTCGCCGGCGCTCTTTTGGACGAAAGGATCTTCAACCAAATTGAGCGCATCCAGGGTCAGGCAACCGCTGGGCGCGTTGCAGTTCCCTTCGAGATTTCCTCACCTCCGGGTGGTGACGTCGTTGCGCAGCTTGCCTGCGATCGGATGACGCCGCTCGTTGCATTGCCGCAAACGGGGCGCGCGCGAAAAAGTGTAGAATTGACCTCGGTTGCAAAATCAGGCGCGCGTGCGAAGCAGAACCGATGGCGGGCGGGTACGACGCCGACGGGTTCATGCGCCACGGATCGCGCGTCGATGCGGGGTTTGCGCCCCGCGACAGATTGGCAATCTGCAGACGGCATTTTGAAAGTTCTTCTTCGCTCCCAATTTCTTAAGCTTGAGGTCGGCATGCGCAAATACCTTCATATCAATCTCCAGGATCGCTCGGTCAAGACATTCGAATTGCATGGCGAGGACATCATCCGCGTCGGCCGGCACTTCATCGCCAAGACTTTGCTCAAGGAAGGGACGGCCAAGGTCGATGCGCTGTCCCCGGACAATCCGCTGATTTTTTCCGCCGGACCGTTCGCGGGCACCAATTTCTCCAACGCCAACCGGATCAGTGTCGGCTGCAAGAGCCCGCTGACCGGCGGCATCAAGGAGGCAAATTCAGGCGGTACTTTCGGCTTTGCGCTGGGCCAGCTCGAAACCGCCGGGTTCACGCTTTATGGCGCTTCGGCCGACTGGGTCGTCATTCGCATCACCAAGGAAGGCGCGCTCACTTACGATAGCGCCGCGCCCTACATGGGCAAGGGCAACAACGAAGTCGCTGCGCTGCTTTTCGAGAAATACGGCAAGAAGATCAGTTTCGCGATCTGCGGGCCGGTAGGCGAATACCTTGGCCTGATAGCCGGCATCTCTTTCGCCGACACCGACGGGCGGCCTTCGCGGCTCGCCGCGCGCGGCGGCGTCGGCGCGGTGATGGGCAGCAAGAAAATCAAGGCGATCGTCGTCGACGTGCACAAGATGCCGACTTTCCATGACCGCAAGAAACTCATGGGCTCGATTCGCGAATACGGCGCGAGGCTGGACAAGGATCCGGCGATCGATACCTTCAGGCGTCTGGGCACGGCGATGATGGGCGATATCACCAACCGCATAGGCGGATTGCCAACGCGCAATTTCAGCGCCGGCCGTCTGGTCGAGGCCGCGGCGGGTCCGCTCAAACTGGGGGGCGACTATATTCGCGAGCGCAATCTCAGCCGCGGCGGACAGACCACGCACGCGTGCATGCCTGGCTGCCTGATCGAGTGCAGCAATGTCTACGTCGACAAGGACGGCAAGGAGATCGTATCGCCGCTCGAATACGAGACCCTCGGCCTGGTGGGCAGCAATTGCGGCTTGACCGACCCGGACGACGTGGCGCGTGTCAACGCCATTGCCAACGATCTGGGCGTCGATACCATCGAAGTCGGCGGCATGCTCGGCGTGCTGATGGAGGCGGGTGTGGGCAAGTTTGGCGACGCCGATTTCATGCTGAAGGCGATGGAGGACATACGCCAAGGCAACGAGCGTGGCCGGCTATTCGCCCAAGGCGCCGCACGCGTCGGGACGCATTACAAAGTCGCGCGCGTGCCTGTGATCAAGAAGCAAAGCATCAGCGCCTACGACCCGCGCGTAATCGAAGTGACCGGAATTTCGATGATGGTGACGGCAATGGGCGCCGATCACACCTCGGGCAATCTGCCGGTATACGACTGCAAGGACAAGACCACCGACGAGCTGGTGGAGGCGAGTCTCGGCATTCAGGCCATGTGCGCGGCTGTCGATTCCCTGGGCCTGTGCCTGTTCGGCCGCTCGGTGACCAACGTCAGCACCGAACTCATCGTCACCGCGCTCAACGACGCGCACGGCACCAATTACGACGCGTCGTTCATAAGAACGCTTGGAATGGAAACGCTGAAGATGGAATGGGAATTCAACAAGGCGGCCGGCTTTACCGAGAAAGACGACGAGCTGCCGGAATTCTTCTATAAGGAAGCCCTCGCGCCCAGCAACAAGACCGCGCGCCATCACAGCACCGAAGTCAATCGGCGGCTGCGCGAGCTGCTCGCGTAAAGGGAGTACGAGGGGATAGCACGGCTGCGAGCGCCCGCACTCGCAGCCGTGCTATCACGGCTGTTTCTTGCGCAGCTGCCGTAGCGTGCCCAGACCTTTGGCGACGAGCGCACCCTCCTCGTCGCGGACTTCGCCCTCGCAAAACAGGGTCGTCCTGCCACCGAGGACCTTGCCTTCAGCGACGAGCCGATTGCCCATGCCCGCCTTGACGAATTTGACGCTCATGTCCAACGTCATGTAAGTACTAGGCGCGTAGCTGGAATGCAGCCGCGTGGCTAGGCTCATCACGTTATCGAGCAATGTCATGATGACGCCGCCGTGGGTTGCGTTCCAGCTATTGCGGTGTTCCGGCCGGATAGTGAGCACGATCAGGGCGCGCCCCTCGTTGTTGATGATGCGTTCGACGCCGAGCATGTCGGCAAACGGGAGGGGCTGGCCGTAACCCTCGCTCTCGCTGAGCTTTTGCGTCGTGCCCGTGCCGTGCGATTTGTGCATGGGAGGCGGTCCGCTCTAGATGATGCTTGCGCCGCCGTCGACGGCGACAATCTGCCCCGTGATATGCGCCGAAGCATCCGAGGCGAAGAGCAGGGCCAGTCCCTGCAGGTCCTCGTCGCCGCCCAGGCGCGCGAGGGGCGTATGCGCGATCGTCGTGTCGCCGATCTGTCCCAGTAGCCACTTGGTCATCTTGGAGGGGAAGAATCCCGGCGCGATGGCGTTTACGGTGATGTTGTACTGTCCCCATTCGGCGGCGAGCGCCCGCGTGAAATTCACGACGCCGCCCTTGCTGGTGTTGTAAGCGAGGCTGCGTTGCAGGCGCGCATCGTTGCCCAGTAGGCCGGCGATGGAGGCGATGTTGACAATGCGGCCATAGCGCCGCGGGATCATCGATAGTTTGCCCACCATCTGCGTGGTGAGAAACAAGCCGGTGACGTTCAAGTCCATGACTTTCTGCCAGGCCTCGAGCGGATGCTCTTCCGCGGGCGCGCCCCAAGTGGCGCCGGCATTGTTGACGAGGATGTCGACTTGGCCGAAGTGCTGCATGATGCCCTCGACCGCCGTTTGAATGCTGGCAGGCTTGCTGTGGTCGCAGGGTAGGGTGAACACCTCCACGTGCGTGCGTTCGAGATGCGCCTTGGCCTGCGCCAGTTCGTCCGCCTTGCGCGCGGTGAGGGCAAGCCTCGCGCCCATCTCGCCCAGGGCTTCGGCAATTTGCAGCCCCAGGCCGCGCGAGCCGCCGGTCACCAGCGCCACCTTGCCGGTCAGGTCCATCAGTTTCTTGACGCTCATGGGAAATTCCTTCTTGGTTCAAATGGAATTGACTTCAAAATGAGGGGCCCGGGTTGGGGAAGGAATGGCTCTGCCCCTTCCTGCGTGATCATACACGCGGCGCGATGCACCTCTTATGCAGGCGTAAGACTCCAGCGCCTGGCGCGCTGCGTCAGGGCATCCACGCATTTCGGCCAGTCGTGCAACGTCGCTGGATCGAAATCCGCGCCATTTGGCCACACCAAAGTGTGAACCTCGGGATCGATCTTGACTGCGTTGAATAGTGCCAGATCTCGTAGCGGCGCGTAAAGCTCTCCGGCGAGAACCGGCAAAAAATCTACCGTTCGCTCGGTACCGTCGTCGAAGGCAATGCACAGCGTATAGGCGCCAAAGGTGTCGAACGACACGATGCGGTAGATCGGATGGCTCATCACTTGTTCCTCAGGACAGCGGTTTGATCGCGAACGGCTTGCGGCCATTTTGCAGACGCTGCCAATCCTCCAGCAGCTCACCCTGATGCAGTTGCGCCCAAGCTTCGACCAGACGTTGCTGGCGCGTGGGCAGTCGCCCCGCCATCAGTGCTATCGGTTCCAAACTGAATATCGCGACGTCATCTTGATAGTATGCATGAAAGTGGGGCACGTGATGCGGTCCGCCGATTTCGAAATACATCCGAATGATGATGCCGAAAAAGCGGCCTCAGGCATGCAAAAAGCTTACGCTACAGCCGCCGCGACGCAACGATTGGCTGGAACTTCGACATGGGGTGGCTCGATAGAAAACAGCCAGCCACGATCAACAGGTCGAGCTTCAGCTCAGGCGCCAACCCATAGCGTGAAATTGGCGCTTGCGAAGGAAGCGGCGACTGGCATCTAGGGAGCCATTCGGCAGAAGGCGATGCCCTCGCGTGACGCCGCCACGCACCATTCTTGCGTGACGAGATTGAGGTGGCTCCTGCGGTCATCGTCGTCGTAGTCACCCCAGCTGGCACTGAGCGGGCGCTCATCACGCGGCTCCGCCTTTGGCGGCACCCAGTACTCCGCAGTCGCGCAGCGCGGCGATCTCACGCGTCGCGTAACCTTCCTCGGCCAGCACCTCTTCGGAGTGCTGCCCCAGGAGTGGCGCAGCGAACGGCTCACCGCATGGCGTGGTGCCGAAGTGGATGGGGCTGCGTAGGCACCGGTAGCTGCCCACTTTGGGATGCTTGACCTCGGCGATCAGCCCTTCGGCCAGCACTTGCGGATGATCGAACATGTCCTCGATGCGGCGTGCCGCGGCGCAGGGCACGCGTTCGCCGAACAGCGCCTCCCACTCCAGCGCGGTCCTGGCGGCAAGTGCGGCGCGGATCTTCGGCACGATTTCGTCGATATGCTCGGCGCGCTTCCTTATGCTGTCATAGCGCGAGTCGATGGCAAGTTCGGGAAGGCCCACCATCTCGCACAGCGCGCCCCAGAAGTGCGGTGTGTTTGCCGAAAGATAGAGGCTGCCTTCGCGGGTGGGATGCAACCCGGTAATGCCACCCGAATGCATATCGCGCTGTACGTCGCGCGGCTCACCTTCGGCCCAGATGAGCCGCATGGATTGCATGGTCAACGCCGCACGCAGCAGTGACACGCCCACGTATTGCCCCAGGCCGCTGCGCGCGCGGTAGTATAGGGCGGCTGATACGCCCATCGCCACCTGCGCGGCTGCGTAGTAATCCACCGCCGAGCCGTAGACGATCTGGGGTGAGCCGTCGCGACCCTGAGCGGCGCAGATTCCCGTCATGGTCTGCAGAACCTGGTCGAATCCGGGCTTGTCCTTCAGCGGCCCGTTTTCGCCGTAGCCCGTCACAGCGCATACCACCAGACGCGAATTGATCTTCTTTAGCTCCTGGTAGTCTAGCCCCAGTCGGGCAGGTACCGAAGGACGGAAGTTGTGCACTAGCACGTCGGCGTGGGCCGCCAGACGATGCAGAACGGTACGGCCTTCGGGCCGCTTCAAATCCAGCACAAGTCCTCGCTTGCTACGATTGCTGCCCAAGAGCCCGCGCGCTTCGCTGGCTAGGGTGGACGGATAGTGGCGCGCATTGTCGCCTTCCGGCGGCTCGATCTTGATCACCTCGGCTCCCATGTCGGCGAGCATCGTGCAACCATAGGGGCCGGCGTGATAGGCCGAGAGGTCCAGGACTCTGATGCCCGTCAGGGGACCGCGATTCTCTTGATGTTCGCTGGGATCGGACGCCATCGCGCCGGACTGCTGCTGGATGTTCATTGCTGGTCTCCTCGTAGCGTTCAGGTGTTCTTGGCAAAGCGTCCCAAGCCCTCGCGCTCGGCCACCGCCATAATAGCGTAGGCCCGCTCGATCATTGGCCGGTCGACCATGTGGCCTTCCACAGTGATCGCCCCTAGGCCGCGCCTCTCGGCGTCCACCCAGGCGGTGAGCACGCGGTCGGCAAAGCCGATCTCGTCATCGCTGGGCCGGAACACCTCGTTGGCTACCGGCACTTGGCTGGGATGAATGCAGCTCTTACCCGCAAAGCCCAGGCGGCAAGCGTGTTCGGACTCAACGCGAAATCCGTCCAAGTCACCCACGTTGGCAAAGGCGCCGTCGTAGGCGGGCACACCCGCTTCGCCGGCTGCGAAGCGTACCGCCAACTGCACGTGATGCACGGCCTCGCGATCGCTGCGGTCGATGGACAGCGGCTCGAAAAGGTCGCCGAAGCCGACCTGCAAACCGATCACCCGAGGCCCTGCGGCGGCGATCTCGGCGGCCCGGCGCAGGCCGCGCGGAGACTCGATGTTGACCAGTATGCCAATTGGCTGCACGATGCCGCGCTCGCGCTCCAGCCGTGCCAGGGTATCCGAGACACTTTGCACTTCCTCGGACGATTCGATCTTGGGCACGTTGATCGCGTGCAGGGCAGGCCAAGTCACTGCAGCCAGGTCGTCATTGAAATGGAGCGTCGTCATGGCATTTACACGCACAATGACAATCTTTCCGTGGACTGGTTCGGGCGCGGCAGCGGAGCCTGATCCTAAGCTTCGGCCGGTACTGAGCTTCCGCAGGAACTCTCGCACCGTGCTGCGCGCCTCGGCCTTGCGCGCTTCAAGCACCGCGTCTTCAAGATCGATGGAAATTGCGTCGGCAGGGCCGCTGAGCGCTTTGTTGAACAGTTCCGGGCGTGATCCCGGGACGAATAATTTGCTGCGCATGGGATGCTCCAGATAGTGGGTCGGGCGACGAGCGAGGATGCGGGTTGCGGCAAGCGCGATTACATAAAGATTAAGAAGTTATCCGTAAATAATGTTTATCGTGAGATGCACTTTTCGGAACGCGATGATGCCAGCTGCGAGATGGTTGAGCGCGAGGAAGCTACGCTCAAGTTTCTCATAGCGCACCAGCAG
>Ga0082335_1002631_pt1 | contig 32883 bp, 16 predicted proteins | sample Subgrocontami58m_FD_72375 | JGI IMG/M metagenome (GOLD analysis project Ga0082335, IMG submission 72375) | Subsurface groundwater microbial communities from S. Glens Falls, New York, USA - GMW37 contaminated, 5.8 m (SPADES assembly) (version 2) ... | reverse complement strand
AAAGGCCAGCCGGACAAGGTCGCCGAAGCCGGAAGGGAACCGCGTTGCCGCCGCCTAAAAGGTGCGCCGGGGCGCGGCACGGCGGCGACGGAAAAGCCGCCCGTCTTCGGCATGATCCAGCGCACGGGTGAGGTCGTCATCAGGATGCTCGACAACGTCCAACAGGCCACCATCAAACCCTTGATCCTGCAAACCATTATGCCCGGCACACCAATCTATACCGACGAATACAACATCTACAGCCGCTTGGAAGCGTGGGGCTACCCGCATAAGACGGTCAACCATTCGGCGGGTGAATATGCCCGTGATGAAGACGGCGACGGGTTTTGCGAAGTCCATTCGAACACCATGGAAGGCTTCTGGTCGCTGTTGCGTTCCTGGCTGCGCCCGCATCGCGGCATTTCACAAGCCAAGTTGCCGCTGTACCTGAGCTTCTTTGAGTTTGTCCATAATGTCAGAAAACGCGGGAAAGGTTTGCTTTTTTCATTAATCGCTGTTTTAGTTAAAAAGACCCCGAAACCCATATAGAGCCTAAATTTTAAGCATTTAAAATCAATTAGATAAAAGCATATAAAAGCCGAAATTAATTCACTTTTAACTGTAACCATTTGATTATCTGATAATTAAAAAAGTCAAATGCGTTTGCCCTGCTATGTATATAGGATTTATCACTAAGCAAGAAACATTCTGCTATAGTTAGCAGATAAAGGGCATTAGGTTATTTTTTATGAGTCATGAAAGCTTTTGGTTTCGAACGTTGTTCAAATTAAAGATATACGAAGTATCTGGGGAAAGTTTTCAACGATTATTCAATGATATAGCTAGTTATCGCTACCCTAGCTTTCAAGCAGTTGCGCCATATGGCAATCAAGGTGATGGAGGGAATGATGGTTGGATTCCAGAAGAAAACCGTTACTGTCAGGTGTATGGGAAACAAGCTAATTCTAAAACTAACCTGCCTTACATCCTGAATAAAGCGACGGGTGACTTTGAAACACAAAAAGAAAACTGGGGACAGATTGATCGCTACCATTTTGTCTATAATGACCGATTTGATGGCGCACCATCACCCATCGGACAAGCGTTGCTAGCTTTAAAAAACCAACATGGCTTGATAGAAGCCAGTGTATGGGATAGCCGTAAGCTGGAACAGATGTTTATGGAGTTGGACAAAGGCCAAAAGGAAAGTATTTTGTTGGGAGGCGTTCCTTCAGATATTCCAGATTTTATTGATCCAAGAATGGTCGCTGAATTATTAAAACACTTAGCCGATAATGCCTTACAAGATATACCACTATTAAAGGAATCAGCCCCCGATTTTTATTCAAAAATCGAGCTAAATGGATTAAAACCACCCATATCGGATTTTTTGAAAACATATTTTTATCAAAGCCAAGATGTGGACGATTTTTTATGCACACGCGATATTGGCCTTAAACAAAGTATAGCAACGGAAATGCAAGAAATTTACAACGAAAGCCGTGCGGCAATCCCCAACAATGCAGATGATGTTGCCAATACCCGCTATGTTTGGATGATGGAAAAGCTCATCCCTAAAATGGTAAGTCATCCGCATTCGCGTAAAGCCTATCGTGAAGCCGCACAGGTCATACTCGCCAATTATTTTGAGATTTGTGATATTTATGAACATCCCAGCACAATTACTTCCTCATAAACACGTTCGTTTTTGTGAATCCTTAATTGGATTGGCTGGTTATATACGTAAATTATTGGATAAACCACGAACAATAGACGAATTGTACTCAATGCTAAACGGCTCAAACTCCGCTTGGCTTTATAAGCCATCTTTTGAACAAGTGGTGTCTGCCGTTGTTATCTTATTCGCCATAGGACAAATTGCTGAAACAGACAGCAATAAGTTACACCTTACTGATAATACGCTTAACGAATTAAGTTTTCTGAAGATTCAGCAGGTTAATCATAAAGTAAATCAACTTAATGCAGTGCAATTGTATTTGCCTAGAGGTTCAGGCAACCATGAAGCTCATTGAATTATCTGCAAATAAGCCCAGTTTCAAAACCATTCACTTTAATAGGAATGGTTTGACGCTTATCCGAGGCTCAACAAATAAAGATGCAGATGGTAGCGGTAATGGCGTGGGAAAAACTTTGGCTCTAGGTTTGGTTCATCACTGTTTAGGGGCACAGGTACAATCGCTGTTAAAAGAAAAAATACCCGATTGGGTTTTTGCTTTGCGCTTTGAAATTAATGGGCAAGAGCATTGTGTGTTACGCAGTGGTGACGGCAAGATTTTATTATTAAATGACAAAAAGATTTCTTTAAAAGCCTATTGGGAATGGCTAAATAAAAGTGGCGCGTTTGCTTTATCAGAAAAAAAAGATTTTTTAACATTTCGTACTTTAATAAAACGCTTTTCCCGTTATCTGAAAGAAGATTGTAACGATCCAATTAGAACTTACAAAGAGCAAGATGTTGAAGCGTATTTAAGGACATTTTTCTTATTGGGCTTAGACTATGGATTCATTTCTAACAAAAAGATTTATAAAAAACGTTTAGATAACTTAAAAACAACGATTAAAAACTGGGAACATGATCCGGTCTTGCATGAATTGTTTCGTGCTGGTCATGAGCCAAAGCTACGATTGGAATGGCTAGAAAGAGAAATCCCTGTACTCGAAAATAATTTGCAACACTTTGATGTAGCAGAAAATTATCATGACCTTCTTGTAACCGTTCAAGATAAAACCAATCAATTACGTTCATTAGAAAAAGAAATAAATACCTTACAATTTCAATTGGGCGGCATTGAAAAGCTGCTACAGCAAAAACCTGATATTTCAAGAAATGATTTGCTGCAACTATACAATGGTATTCAGGGGATTTTTAAACCGGATGTTTTAACGCATTTTGAAACTGTAGAATTATTTCACCAAACCTTTTTTGCAAACCGAACCAAACGCTTAGAAACTGATAAAACCCAGTTAATGCGCGAGATAGTTAAAAAAGAACAAGAACGAGGATTACTCGGCAAGTCACGGGATGATTTGCTGAAATATTTACAAGGCAAACGGGCTTTAGATGAATACACGGCATTAAGCAATCAACTGGCAACTTTTAAAGCGGAAAGAACAAAATTAGAAGATTACTTAAGCTTCATCGACAAACGGAACGAAGAATTGCAACAAGTTAAGGAAGTTATGTTGCACGAGGACAGTCAGGCCAGCGACTATGTTAAAACTAGCCCACATGCTACCTATAATGCTTTTTTTCAAAGTATTGCGGCTAAGCTCTACCCTAAATTAACTTCTGGAATAATCCTGGAAAATAACACGGGCGACAATCAGTTACGCTATCAGCTTAAAGTACAAATTGAAGGGGATAAATCCGACGGCATTGGTGATGCAAGAATACTTTGTTTTGATTGGTTATTACTGATGCGTGGGCAAAATCATACGATTGATTTTTTATGGCATGACAATCGATTATTTGCTGATATGGGGGAAAACCCACGAGCGGCTTGGTTTAAAGAAATGCTGGATTCAACTACTGATAAGCAATACATAGCAAGTATCAATACTGAGAATTACGAAAGCATGAAAAACTACCTTGACGAACCTCACAAGCAAGCCTTAGAGAATTCCATTGTTTTGGATTTGATGGATGACAAACCAGAAAATAAATTGCTTGGTATACAGTTTGGCTAAGACTTCAAGAAGCTATTATTCACCCTAACGAGGCTTGTACCACACGGATTGTGGCAAAATCTTAAAAGCCATTGCACCAACAATACCATCAGTAAAGGCGACATTTTTTATTATATCTATGGCATCCTGCATTCGCCCGAATACAAACACCGCTTTGCCGCCGATTTAAAGAAAATGTTGCCGCGCATTCCCTTTGCGGGCGATTTTTGGGCGTTCAGACTAGCGGGGCGGGACTTGGCAAACTGGCATTTGCACTACGAAACCGTAGAGCCTTAAATCTCTAGGCGTTTTATCTTCCTTTGCGTCGCCCCAACTAAATTTTTATCAATTACCTTTTTTGAAATGCAAAAAGCCACATAGACAGGCCAAGACTTAAGCAAAGATCAATGGCGAGGGCGGGGTAAATCTCTAAGGCTTAAGCCAGCCTTTGCGTTGCCCTAACCGTTTTTATCCTTCCAGAGAATTGAATAGAAAAAGCCCACTTGTGGCAAAGGATGAAAACTTGGTTGCAATAGGCTTTTGAAAATTAAAAAGGTACTACCAGACCCAATAAAAACCTTGAACGACTCAAAGGCGCGGTGCTTAGGAGGATTTTGGAGTCTTATAGTCTCGACAACAAGTCAATAATGTATCGATATTATTGTATTTATAGCATTTCCCTTGTCGGTTGTATTAAACCTTGGCAAGTGCTAGCAGGTGAAATGTTTAAGCACCATAAAAAGAAAGTTGATGGCGGTTTGAACTCAAAAAATACCGCTTTGTAGGGGTAACATTGATAGGGTGACGGTATTTTTGGCGGTATATTAAAATCACAAAAACAAAGAATCCTTTAAAATAAAGGCTTGCAAAGCCGCATTATATAGAGCCTTGGCGCGGGTTTTTTATTGTCCAATGTCCGCGTTACAGCTTGCCCCCTTGGTGTTCGTCAGACAGGGTGAACCCAGACAAGCCTAATGGGAACACATTGACGTTGAAGCTAAAGAATGGCGGTATCTGGTCACTAAAATCCAAACACCGCACATTGTGCCGTTATCAGCCAGGGCAAACGCATTTGGCTTTTTTATTCATTACAAAATCAATGGGTATAAAAAACGGTACAATTTTTGATTGTTTTGCGTGTTTATAACACATTGATTATGAATGTGTTTCGTTTTAATGCGTTCATCCTAGGTAACTGGGGGGACGCCGATAATAACGATGAGGGGGGGGATGCTTATATGGTTTATGGCGGCGTAATTTAAAACCCAGAAAAGGCCGATACTGTTTTGGCTGGCAAGGGTGATGCCCGACAAGACCGTGCCGCTGAGGTTGTCGGGCCGTTTGCCATACACCTTATCGCCTTGGCAGCTGTTTTTCAGTAGGTGGAAGTTGGCATGGGATACGCCATGCCAACCCGGTTTCGGGACGTTGCCGTTAGCCAAAGCCTAAGTTTCGGGCGGCAACCCGTCAGCCACATAACCTAGATCCTGTGCGCCCTGCCGGTTGTAGCCCGCGTTGAGCAATGCCTGGTTGAGCTGTTCTTGCAGATAGGCCAAAGCTTGTTTGACACCCGCAACCGACAAGCCTAGCCGCTCAACAACTTCCCCGCGAATTTCAGGCGCCCCCGTTTGTTTGTCCCAACCCAGCAAATTGCAATTTTCATTTTGGTCAACCAACAGGTTGTACAGCTCCCATTGGGTGTTTTTGATATTGCCAGGATCCCAGTAGCGCACCAGTTTCCAAGGGTTTTCGAAATAGGATTGCACATGATTAGGCTGCACCACGGGGCCCGGCACGATGAGCGGTTGATGGGGCGTAGGTTCGCCAGTCGGGCTGGTCAGGCGTTGGGTGATGTCAAGATACCAATTGTACTTGTCTTGGATATAGTTGGTGTCCAGCGGTGCGGTGATGTTGTCATCCGACACGAACAACACGCCTTGGCGTTTGCTCTCCGCCCCGTGCCTGATGACGTGTGAGAGGTCTTCCCCGGCCAGCGGACGGACATCGTGGCCTTGGATGAATTTGGCCAAGCTGGCTTGGTCGTTTTCGTCGTATCCTGCCAAGCCCAATAGGGTCGGGATCCAGTCCACATGCGTGGTGTGGGTTTCCACAATGCGCATTTCCTTGCGATGGTTGACCCTAGGTGAGGAAATGATGGCGGGGACGTGGATGCTTTCCTGATACGCCCCGTGCCATTTTTCCAGTTGCCCGCCGTGGGCACCCGCCAATTCGCCATGGTCTGAAGTGAAGACCACGATGGTGTTCTCCGCCAAACCGCTCTCGTATAAACGCTCCAGGACCGCGCTGACTTCCAGGTTCACCAAATATTGCAAATACAGGTAAAACTCCAGATAACTGCTGTACCAATCTTCGGCATCTTTTTGCATCTTAAACGGATAAGGCGAAGGGATGACGGCGTTTTGACCCCGTAAGGTAGTCAGGGCCAACTGGAATTTGTAAGAATAATCGTATTGGCAGTCGGGCTTGCCTTTCAGGTCAGAAGACCAACTGGCGGGCAGCTTGACCTTGTCCAACTTGAAGCCACCGGGGTTAAGCGGCACGCGGTAGGTCGCGGGTTTGCCGCCGTAGGCTGGCGGTTGGCTATGCCGGCCTTTGGTTGGCGCACCGTAGGGGGTGATGCGTCCAGGAGGTCGGGCGTTCTGCGCCTCAGGGTCTGGAGCCTCGACGCCGGGCCGCCACGGGAACGGGTACGCACCTATATCATGCGGGTTGACAAATGAGGCCACCGCCAGCCAAGGCCGTTGGTCGAAGGTGGCGTTGGTGGCGTTGTTGCTGTTGATGATATTGGCCTCCACACCCAACGCTTTGCGGCGCAGGAAGGTGTTGACCAAATCGGTGTAGCTTTTGTCACGATAAACTCCGAGGTTAGGTGTGCCAAAACGTTGGTCGGAAGGGTAGGAATATTCCCAGTTGCTAAAGCCCCATTGCTCCAAATTAGCCATCGGGGGATTGGATAAGTCCCAGCGGCCAAAATAATGGGTTTCATAGCCAGCGGCGCGGAACCAGTCGCCCATGGTCGGCACGCCATCTTGCGGTAACCAGGGGAAGGCCGGGTCGGTGTCCACCTTGAACATGCCTTCGGTTTGGGTCACGCCGCTGCGCGCACTGTATTGCCCCGTCATGATGGTCGAGCGGCTGGGCACGCAAGCGATGCTGGACGTGGTGTGGTTTTGCAAGGACACGCCGTGGTCACGCAACAACCGGAATCCCGGAAACAGGTCGGCATAGGGATTGTCTTGCAGGTCGCCTTTTTGGAAGCGGAGTATCTGGTATAAAGGGTCGAGCGGGTCGTCGGGGTAATGCGGTGGGTAACGCATTTGGTCGACTAAAATGAAGAGGATATTGGGTCTTGTCGTATTCATGGCCATCCTTCCTGAGTGAGAAAATTTATGGGCGGGCTTTACGTTGAGCCCCGTTCATTTTTTTAATGCCCGGGGAGTATACTTTTCGGGCATGCACAGAGGTAGTGAATAGTTAACATTTTAGAAATATATTTTGGCTCCTCAGCCGGATGGGGCATGTTGCCATGTCCGCAAGGTTCCACTGCCATTCGGAAATAATAGCACCGGCAAAACGTTAGGGACGGGGTGGCAAAACCCAGTCTAGCTGGGATTCGATCCCCCCCTATCAAAACCGGTAACTCCCATCTTTTCAAGCCGATGTGTCAGATTAAGTCGAGACTAATATATTTAAAACCATGGATTGCTTGGTAACTGAAATCTTTTCACTGGCCTAACTATTTTATCAATGTCGCTTGGTGCGGACACAGATAAATCCATCGGGGTATTTTTGTCTTAAGCCCGAAAGCTTGAAAACTTGCTTTGCCTAACTATGCTTGTCAGATGTCATTATTAAACCAATATCCAGATGCCGCTTATCGTCATTAATCATGGGTATTTCCAACTGGAGAAGCGGAAAATGTTATTGGAAGTCGTTTTGTTATTGTTCGGCATTTTGCTCTTACAGCCGTGCATACCTATTTTGTTTGAGCATAAACCCGCAATTAAGCTGGACAATCTCAAGCGGGTTTTTATGGCGGTATTGTATGTGTCATTGGTAAGGCATTTTGCATCCATCCTTATCCCAGCGATTAGGGAATATGGCTCACCCTATGAAGGCATTATTTCCATATCGCACATATTTTATTTCGATATTGGCATGGTGCTTTTGTGGGCAGTGTTGCTTATCCGATCATCGCTGCACTATATGACGCTTATCCCGACAAGCTTAGCGTTGGTTGGCATTCCCAAAGATTATGCCTTGCCTATACTCTACAGAACCCTCGCTCAAATGGGGCTTCATTATCAAGAAAATATTGCCCAAATTACCTTGCCTGAGCAAAACATCGATATTTTTATCGAGTTGACCCATCAGGAATTGCGTTTTCGGGTGGACAAAACCATCGACAAAGTCTTTCTGCAACGCTTATGCGAAGCCTACCAAGAACAATACCGTAGCGAAAAATTACCGTTGAAAAAAATTCGAGCCAGCGTGTTTCTGTTGCTGGGTTTGTTTCTGGTTCTGTGGTGTGTTTATGCCTTAGCCGCAACTTTTCTTCAAACTTACTTTCCTGATTGGAAAGGCTTTTTCCCCGCCCTTAGCCTACCCGCGCAGGTTGCCAGATGAATCAAAATATCAAACCGCTTACCGCCTTCATCGTGCTGCTATTTTTTGGTGGCTTGTTATGGGGGAAATTTTGGGCTAATGGCGTGGCCTTATCGGTATTCACTTTTTCCCACATGCACAAGCATCCTGACGGAACTGCTTATATCATGCTGGATAATCAGCTGTATGGCTTTAATGAACAAGCCCAGCCAACCGGAAAAATAGATTTGTCACGTTTAGGCATAGAAAGTGGCTCAGCGATTACCGATTTTGCATTTTTTGCCAATGGTGATTTGTTAATTCATCGGAGTTTCAAACCATTTGAGTTTGTTCATAGCTTACAGCGCTATTTCCGTTTTGAAAATCAACAAAATACTCTGAGTCCCGATGCGACTGACGGCCTACATCGCTGTAATTTGGCGACCTATCAATGCCAAGCATTTTCCCAACCTGCCATCAATCTCAATGATACCTTCACCTTAGCAATCGATTGGCAAACCGATCACGTCTTTATCGCCGACACCTCACGTAGCGTCTTGTATTTCTATACGGGTTCGGGGCAAAAACTGGATAGTAAAGACGGTTTTTATTTCCCGAATCAAATCCAATTTCAGGACAACCAGCTGTATGTCGCGGACACCAATCATCATAGCTTGGTGACGGTGGGTATTGATGGCAACCGTTTTGGGCAAATTCAAAACTCCTTAGATACCGATGTTCATCCTTATCGAAAAGAAGGCGATGTCTGGCCTTCGGCATTTCTGTTAACGGAAAACCAGCGGTGGGTGCGCAATGCAGACAACAATATGGAATATGGTGGCGTTTATATCTTTAAAACTAATGGTGAATTTGTCAAACGGCTGAATTTGCCTAAAGGTGCGGATTTGTTTTCCTTACTGCAACTGGGCAATGCGGTGTTGGTCAATGATTTTGATTTAGGCAAAATTTACCAATTTTCGCTAGATGGTGAGGCCTTACCGGATTTTCCAACAGCGGTGTTCCAACCATTGTTAGATGAATTGCAGGTCAAAAAGCAACGGTATCGGAATTTGGATTTGGGTTTCACTGTGGCCTTTGCGCTGAGCTTTTTAGTAGGGGTTGGTTTGGCCTTATTCCAGCAATCCCCATCAAACCAACAAATGCCTGAACCCGACATTATCAGCGTTGTTCCAGATAATTTGGCAGGGCAGCAAATCTATTGGCTTAAGTTTCGTTTTATGTTCAAAATCAGTTTAGTCATTATGGTTTTATGGGTCACGTTTGCATGGGGTTTAATGATGTACGTAAATTGTTACCTTGGAAAACAAAGTTTGATGGATTTTTTCATACAAAACTTCAGTATTTTCTTTGTTTTTATTTTTTTCATCTTTTTTATGTTTCTTCAATTGAGAAGAAAAATCGGCATCAGTGAAAAATATTTCATTATTGTCCCGGCTTTTGGTAAAGCCGTCGTCTGTCCAAAAGAGCAAATCCTTTACAGCAATTTAGCCGCAGTTGTCGGTGGCTTAGCATTAAATTTGGCTCAATTACCAAAGATGTTTACCAAAACCGACATTGCTGATTGGATTTATCCTGCTATCAAACAAGGCCGTTATCTCGACAATACTGAATTACAAAGCATTTTGTTAAAGAAAAAGTCCACACAAGCCATTGTTATCGTCGCGGTTATTATGCTGATGGCGATGTTTCTTTATTTAGGTATTAAAACTGAAAAAATACTTTAATCCGGTAGCTTAGGGTGAGAATCAATTAATCGCTACCTTTCTGTTGGTAAGCATCTTGTAAAATCTCTTCGGCACTACGGTCATGTTCAGCCAAAGCTTCGGCCCTCAGAATAGATAAGCCTAGGCCGTGGCCTGCACCAATCCCTTCGAAGTACCAGGCATTTTGGTCTTTTACCGATTTGATGGTGTCAGGGCAGGAGGGGAGTTTTAGGGTGTTGCGGAAAATCTCGCAACTGAGGGTTTCCTCATGCTCAGGATAGTACAGATGGACAAACCGCCCGCCATCTTTACGCCGTTCTCGGCGGATGTCCAAAATCCAGTTTTCCTTAAACAATGATTGTAAGGTGGCTGAGGGAATTTGTTGTTGCCAGGCTTGTTCGCCGCCTATCTCGAAAGGCAGCCAATTGAGTTGGTTTGCCGCCGCCAGTTGGTCTAACCATTTCAGCAGTTTGTTATCAATGTTACCGCCGCTGGCGGTTTTGTCCGTCGGTAGTTTGCCCATAAACACCATGCAATGCGTGGTGTCGCATAGCGAGCCGCTATCGCCTTTATCATGATGGCGATGCGCACCGTGGCTGCCGTTCCAGGCGATGACCGCACGCATGGCGGCCCGTGCTTCGCCTGTGAGGGCAGGGGCTTCGGCGTTGATGACCGCATCGGTGTAGCTGAGGGTGTCGGTTTCCAAAATCGCTGGCCCGTGTCCAGGTGGTTCATGCAAGATGCCGTTCACCAGCCGTTCGGGGCGGCTACCGTGGGCGCTGGAAATCAGGCGGTATTGTCCGCATAGGCTAAAACGGCTGTCTGATCCAGGCAATTCGGGACATTCTGCGCTGGCTTCCCAACTGTTGCGCGGGGTTAGCGTCAGCAACCGGACACGGACGGTGGCTAGGTCTACGGGATAATCGTCTTGCCATTGTTTGAGGATGGTGGCGGCCCAAGGCAAGAGTGCCGCGCCGCGTAAACCTTGCTGGCGAAATATTGCCAAAAAAACCGGATGCGGTGAGGGCCATGCTACGAGCAAATGCCCGATTTGGGGCTGTCCGTCAGCACTGGTGACGCTGCCAGTTTTGACCATTGCCTGGATGTGTTGAATGACGTTTTTATCCGCCGTGCGTTGGCCTTCTAAAGTCGAGCCTTCCAATACGCCGTTTTGGCTTAGGCCACGGAAATAATCCGGTTGCGAGAGCAACGCCGCCCGCATCGTCAACGCCAGTTCCGGCAACGTGGCTTGCACGGCAAAACTGCCGTCGGCCTTGCGTTCACCTAACAAAGCCCGCCAGTCTTGTGGTTGTTGCGGTTTATCGGGCGGTACTGAGTTGCCTTTGATGGCGGATAACAAGAGGCGGTAACGCGGGTGTTGGTAGTGTTCGCTGCGTTGCAGCAATTTGTCGGTGTCGCTGGTCGCCAGTTCTTTGCCTAGCGTTTCGGGATCGGCGTGTTGCAAAGCCGCCGCGTAGGGGATTTTTAACAACGATCCGGGCGGTAGCCGGATGTCCTGATTGCCGCTGCTTGCCACTATCCGCGCGGACGGCAAGCTTATCAATAAATAGGCGCGGCTTCCTGCCGGGCCGGAATTGTTTCCTAGCAAGGCTTGCAATTTAGTCGGTAAGGTACAGGGCGTGTCAGGCCAAACGGTGTTGGCTGCCAAGCGTTTGAGCAGTTGGCGGTCGGTGTTGTCCAGCGCTTGGCTTTGCTGCAAGCGCGTTTGAAAATCTTGCAATTCTATGGTGCTGGGCGGCCCGCTTTCAAAACCTGCCAATTCACCGCTAAAGTGCATGGCGGCGGCTTCCTCAGCCCAAGCTGGCAAGCGTCCGCCGCAAGTCCGGAAACTGGTTTCATGAAAAAGCTCGTGGCGTAAGTACACGCTGGCATCAAAACCCCCTTCCGGTTCGGCGCGTAGGTAAATGCTGCCTGGTCGCCAACCGCCGGCATGATGGGTCGAAAATTGCGCTTGGGTCAGGGCGGGGAAGATGCGCACCGGTTCCTGTTCGCTAGGGATTTGGTAGCCTTGGGCCGCCAATTCGGTGAGCGCCGCAGTTCCGGCTTGTTTCAGTCCGGCGTGTTGGCTGAAAAGGCCAAACAACAAAATGGCGGCCCCGGCATCATAAAGCCGGAAGCCACAGGAGCTGCGTTTAGCCAAGCCGCAAAAATTAAACCGTCTGAGATTCACAGAGTTAACTGAATTAAAAAATTGTCCACGAAAATCACGAAAGTCACGAAAAAACTAGCGCAGGATGAGGGTTGAGCCAACAGTAGGGGCATTACGGCGGCATAGGTGGAGCAATGCAGGAGCAGCGTAGCGGTGTGCCGAGGCTACCCCATCCTTAACGTTTTGAGCATACTAAGGAATGTGCATAAAATAACTTAGTCGAATGCTAAAGCCGTCTTTTCAGGGACGGCGGTATAGTTCCACTGCCTAAGGTGTTTATCGAAAACAACGCGCATGGATTCTTTAAATCCTGCCGCCACTTTTCTGCCTGTTGCATACGCTTTATCAAGCAAGAATGCAGGCGGCCACCTTTAACCCCGCCTTTGTGGAGGCGTTGCCTATCGGCTCTTTTATCAGTTGAAGGCTGGCCAGAATAGTGTTTCGGCTTGATGCCACGCACAACCGTATCGCGCGGACATCCAAACAGCTGGGCAATGTAACTGGCTCCGCCATGGGGCAGTTTTAACGCTTCAACCCCCGCATATGACCGCCTGCTTTTCTCGGATAGGCGACTATACAACCCTTGCATTTGTTCTTGAATAGCGTTCAATCATTTTCAGGCTTGGAAAGGCTTATTTTTGGCTAAATTGGCTCTATATGGCTTTTGGGGTCTTTTTAACCAAAACAGCCAATAACGAAGACAGCAAGCCTTTACCGCGTTTTCTGACATTATGGACAAACTCAAAAAAGCTCAGATACAACGGCAACTTGGCTTGTGAAATGCCGCGATGCGGGCGCAGCCAGGAACGCAACAGCGACCAGAAGCCTTCCATGGTGTTTGAATGGACTTCGCAGAAGCCGTCACCATCTTCATCGCGGGCGTATTCACCCGCCGAATGGTTGACGGTCTTGTGTGGGTAGCCCCAGGACTCCAAACGGCTATAAATGTTGTATTCGTCGGTATAGATTGGTGTGCCGGGCATAATGGTTTGTAAGATCAAGGGTTTGATGGTGGCCTGTTGCACGTTGTCGGGCATCCTGATGACGACTTCCCCGGTGCGCTGGACCATGCCGAAGACGGGCGGCTTCTCCGTCGCCGCCGTGCCGCGCCCCGGCGCCCCTTGCAGGCGGCGGCAACGGGGCTTCCGTCCGGATTGGGCGACCTTGTCAGGCTGGCCTTTGTGGCCTGCAACGATGTAGACTTCGTCGCATCCGGCCACCCCAGATAGGGTTATGGGCCCTTTTTTTAGCGATGCCCGTGCGCAGGTGTTCGGTCATATACTGTAGATCGTCCTTGTTCAAGTCCAATTCTTGGGCGATCTGCCGGTTGGACAGGTGAAATACAGGCATAGCACCCAGGCCGACAACGGCTGGTGATGCCCCGACAAGACCGTCCCGGTCAGGTCGTCGAAGCGTTTGCCGCAAGCCTTGCACTGGTAGCGTTGGCAGGTGCGTTGCGGGCTGCCGAAGCCGCGCCGGATCGTGTCGCCGCTGTCGCAATGCGGGCAAGTGACACCATCAGCCCAACGTAACTGGCGGATGGTGGCATAGCATTGGGCTTCGCTGACCAGTTGTTTGATGGTTATGATTGAGGTTTCCATCAGACTATTTTATCAAAAGACCTCAAAACACATATTGAGCCAATTAGATATTCAACAAGTTACCAGATTTTGGGTTTGCCGACATAAACCTTAGGATTGCACTAATTTTAATAAAGTGATTTTTTTTCCGAGCGAATCACCATTGGGCAAGCCAGCGGGCAGCAGCGGGTAGTCTTCGATGATGGTCTTGCGCCCGCCGATGACATCGCCTAGCGTGGGGTTGGCCAGATTGTCCTTGATATAGGTATCGAGTTTTTACCGGGCGGGTTTGGGCGTTTTGCAGGATGGTGGGGTCAAAGCCCGTCACCCAGCCTTCCGCGTCATTGGTCGTGCCGCTGGCGCCGAAGCTTTCGCCAGTTGCTGCGGGTCGATGCCGCTGATGGCGACGGCATCCAAGCCTTTTTGGTAGGTATATTGCTTGTAGCTGGGATCCATTTCCACCCAACTGTCGGCATCTTTGTTTTTCGCCCCGCGTGACGGGATGAAGTCGATGGCCGCTTCCACCCAAACATGTTCCAGGCGGACTTTGCCGGTCTTGCCGCTGCTGGTCACGGCGGTGACGGGGATGCCGCCCTAGGCGGCAAAGGCCATCGCGGCGTTGCTGTCGGTTCGGCATGGTGTTGTTTGATTCCGTCCGGTAGGTGGTGGTATTCCAGGTGCTTACGGGGTTGTGCAAATTCGGCTTCGGCCTGTTGTGCTTCCGTGTCCAGTTTGTCGGCCTGTTTGAGCAGTTGGTTGGCTTCGTCGGACTCATCCTCGCCGCGGTCGGCTTTGGCATGGGCGCGCCCATGCCAGTTCCCGTAGGCTGTCCAGGGTGTCGGGTTCGGCAGGGCGGGTGGCTTGGGCGGCGGTCGGTGTGGCTTGGCTTTGCCCGACGGCGGCGGACACCGCCGGGTATAGGGCCGTCCATAAAAAGAAAAACAGGGTGGTGCCGGAAATCGGGCGCAGGCTACGGGCTAAACGCTAACGCTCTGTATTTCTTCGGTACATAAATTCCATGAGCCGTGCGAAACTGTTGGTAACAATGGGGCCTTCGTAACGGAATAGCCAAAACGCCCGCCATTCGCCATGTTCGTCCACGGTGGTGGGGTCCAGCAACAAAAACGCTTTTTCAATCCAGTCCACGCCAATGGCCACCGCATTTTTCAGGCAAGCGGTGGGTATGTCCACGAGATTATTGGCAAAATGCCCGCCTTCCCCCAACGGTTCCGGGGTCATCAGCACCTCACAGCTTTGGTACATATAGTCTTCTTCTAGCCACAAGCGGACATATTCTGGATCAAGTTCGCGCAAATACGCCACGTTCTCCACGGGCAACAACGGAGGCTGTTGTTCAATTAGCCAGCCGTTGCTGATGCTTAAGAATTCACGGTAGGAAGGCGGGAAGCGCAAACCCAAACGCGCCTCGGCGGCTTGAATTTGGCTTTCTGTGGCGGGAGGGTAGCGGAGCGAGTTACGCATGATAGCCTGATGGGCGATGCTTAATTCGGTTTCTGGAAGTTTTTCCATTAAAAAGGTCAGCCTTTCTCTTGCCTCCAACAATCTCCGCTCACCTTCGATGTTTTCATGTGTGTCACGACCCGGATAACACAGCATGTCCGATATTACTTTTCTGCTTAGCTCAAGCTTAAGCGTTTGATTTTCCAAATTAGCGATGTAGGGCCTGAATTCAGAGTAAGCCAATCCATATTGCAAGAAAATTTGTTTAATAAGAAACAATTGGCTGTTGTCCCATGTGTCAAGAAAGTGTTTCCAACCTACATCGGAAACGCGCAATTCGGGTGGCATGACTGGATTGGCATAAGTTGGGTTAGTCATATCTTGCTCCTCAAGAAAGTTAGTCAATCATTAAAAGTTCTCTTCAAAATCATCCGAAGGCAAATATACAGGCACTTCTGGCCGAGGCCAACATTGGCTGATGCCGCCATTCTTGTCGGACATTGCTCCGAAAGTAGAGCCGCCAAATGCTTTTTGCACTAAAAAGGCCGTACCGGGCTTATAGGCAAAACAGGCGCGATAAAACGCGCCCAGTGTGCTGCCCTGCTTTTGGTTTTGTTTGGCATCAACCAATTTTAATGACACCGCTTCAGGATAAAACGTAGATCCACCTTGGACGGTGCTAAAGAATGGATATTCATCGCAATTGAGTCCGTTGCGTGATTTTGGATCGCCGCACGGAGAATCCTCAAGGTTACCAACAAATTTTTGATTGTTATACCAACTTCGGCTAACAAGAAGTTGCTTAGGGCCAGATGGAGTGTAGGTCAAATTAGCAATCCCTAAGCCCAGATATGCAGACTGTTTTTCCTCAATTGCACCCAGGATATGTGCCGACAGCTCGCTGATATCCACACCATCAGGCGTGGTGTCGCCTATGTAATAAACATAACACTCACCCTTGCGGGCTTGCGCCACCGCCGCCGATGACGCAAAGACGGCCACAAGCGCCGCGATAGGCGGGCCCAATGCCTTAGCGGGCCCAGGCAAAGCAATCACCAGAATGCCTGCCAATAACAGCGCAAATATCAGTGTGTTGGCAAAATTGGACACAGGCACCTGTTCCTTCTGGGCTTGGCCGCAAAGCCCCTCATCGGCATGGGCGGCGGGGATGGCGAACCCCACTACCAGATCAACCGCCGAACCCGCCAGTGCCGAAAGCCCTTGGAAAGACATGGCTTCGGCAATTTCACTTGCCATCGCTCCGCCGTTCAGACCCCCGGCGATACGGTAAGCACCCGCCCCTGTGCGTGGGTCGGTGAGGATGTAGCCTGCCCCTGTCCAACCGTTGATGGAGATGGGGCGTTCATGGATTTGTGCTTCCAGACCAGCGTTGACGGCGTTACGGACATCCGTTTCTATCTCCGGCGACAAAACCGCTTGCGCTAAGGCTGTATCCAGATTGGCCGTGGTGATATGGTACAGCCGTTGTCCTTGTCCTAGGGCGACCGTCAAGGCTTTGACTGCCGATACGCCTTGACCCGGATATTGGTCGTTGGCAAGGTGGCTTTCCGGTATTTCATGCTCCCGCGCGGACAAGGCCATGCCCAGTTGTGTGGTCAGGCGTATTTTGGCGTCAGGGTCATTATCCAAAGGCACGAGGCTTTGGGCGCTGGCATCGACATCAACTTGGAAACCGTTCAATTTCACTTGGGTCGGGATACCAAAGCGGTAATGTGGGGTCAGGCTAGTGCCAAAAAAGCCAAATGAAGGTGCCGGATAGGCGACGGCTTGACCCAGCAAGCGCAAATAATCCAAATGAAAGTCACGGCGATGAAAATATGCCACCGCTGCTTGATGCAGGACACTGGCCGTGGTGCGGACGGGGGATTTGCGTAACTGCTGCTCGCTATAGCCTTGAAAATCTATGCCTATTGCCAGGAATTCACCCGCCAGATGGGCGTTGCGGGCTTCATGGACACCGCCTGTCAGGCGGCTGATTGTTGTGGTGCTAAACACGTCCTGCCCCATTGTAAAGTTGCCGCCCCGCAAGATCGGTTGGCCATCCAGCAGCAACACCGCCGTCAACCGGATCAGATTGCCGGGTAAGGTTGAAGGCAAATCCGCAGGGGTCAACGCTTGTCCTTGTGGGACGGTGGGCAGGTAGCTTTTGATGGTAGTCCAATCGGCATCGCTGGCAGGGGCGAAACCTAAAGTCAAACGTTTTGCCGCCAAGGCCGGAAGGCTGGTTCGGTAGCTCAAAATAGGGCTACCCACCGAACGGGCCATCTCGTCGGCATACAAGTTAAAACTGAATGAACGGCGCTGGCTTTCCGGTAGGGAACTGACCGCCGCCGCTTGCGACACGACTTTATAAGGCAATGATCCGACCAGGATAGGGTAAGTGTCATCAACCAGTGTTTGCAGCCTGCGCCAATCTTTCCCGGCACTTAACACTTTATCGAACCATGTCTGAATTTCCGTGTTGGCCTGTTGATAGGCTAGTTCCAAAGCCGCCACATTGACACCAGTGACCCAGCCTTCTTGGTCGTTGCTGGTTGTGCCAATATTGAACATATCAATGAAAGCTTGGGCATTGAATGGGGCATCCTGCCGAATGTCCACATAGGCCTGATAATCAAATTGCTTAAACGCCGCATCCAAAGGCACCCAGGTGTCGCCCTGCTTGTTCACCGCCCCGCGTGAGGGGATATAGTCGACAAAGGCCTCGACCCAGACATGTTCCAGCCGGAACGCGGCGATCTTGCCGCCTGACTTGACCGCTAGGGTGGGGATGCCGCCTTGCCCCAGCAAGTCCTGGGCGGCTTCGGGGGTGGTGACGCCGCCGACCCAGTTCATGACTTGGGAGGCGGGGACTTGGATGGTGCCGTAGGCGTAGCGGGCGGGGATGTTGGACGCCCGCAGCAGGGCGACCAAGAGGCTGGCGGTGTCGAAGGCGTTGCCGCGCAGGGTTTGCAAGGTCAAATCGCTACCTTGGATAGAACCGTAGGTGGGCAGGAATTCGACACTGTTCCTGACCCAGTTGTAAATCTCCACGGGGTTGTGGTGCAGGGCGGCGGCCTGTGCCTTGATGGCGTCGGTGAGCGGCGCGTCCTCGGTGGCGGCCAGGTCGTCGGCGGTGGGCGTGGCGCCAGGGTCGTTCTGGGCGAGCATCCCCGGCAGCAGCCCGTTGGCGGTGACCGCCACGGCTTGGGGCGGGCGCACCAGGTCGTCGAGTTCTTGTTTGCTTTCTTTCGGCGCACGGACGTTGCCGTCGGGCGTGCCGAATGGCAAGTGTTTGGGGTCAAACGGTTGGTGCTGGCGGTGCTTCTGCTCCTTGCCAAGGAAGTCCGCCATGGCTTTCAGCTGTTGGCGGGCGGCGGCTTTGTCGTGGTGCCCGTGGGCGGCCTTGAAACCCTGCGCCAGTTGTTTGAGCTGCTTCATCTTAGCGCGGTACCCGGCCAGGGCTTCGGCATGGCGTTGTTTGATGGCGTCCGGCAGGTGGTGATCTTCCAAGTGCTTGCGGGTCTGTGCAAATTCGGCTTCGGCCTGTTGTTCTTCCGTGTCCAGTTTGTCGGCCTGGTCGAGCAGTTGGTTTTCTTCGTCGGACTCGTCCTCGCCGCGGTCGGCCTTGGCGTGGGCACGCCCGGCCAGTTCCCGTAGGCTGTCCAGGGTGTCGGGTTCGGACGGTTGGGCGGCTTGGGCGGCGGGCGGTGTGGCTTGGCCTTGGCCTTGCCCTTGCCCTTGCCCGACGGCGGACACCGCCGGGTACAGGGTCATCCATAAAAAGAAAAACAGGGTGGTGCCGGAAATCGGGCGCAGGCTACGGGCTATAGCAACCCCAGCTGCTCCAAAAAAAGAAAATATAAAAGTTACAGTCTCAAGATTATCCCTAAAGCAGCCATACCACCGCCACAATTTGACTCAACATCAATTAATGCATACGAAATCAAAAATATTTTACTCTGACCCCAATTATTTCCTCGTTTTTAAAGCATTGAAATTAAGAACACCACTCCCAACCTTAAAAAAATAAGCAGTGCCAATAAATCAAGAATGGCTAAAAAACGTTCTTTAGGTGTTGAACGGCTGTTCATATTGCGTAATGTAAAAAAAATCGCTCCGGCATGAATAATAACGAACAGCAATGTGGCTGTAATAATTATGAATTTCATGGCTGACCGACTTTTGTAAAGTTCAGAATTGCAAGGGCAACAAGAATAATGCCCATAACAACTCCTCCTGGAACAGTAAAACCAGCGACACCAAGCCCTTGAAGTAGCGTAGCTAGACCGCGCATTAAACCGAGTGTAGTGGCTGATCCTTTGAATACGTCCTGAGGATTAATTAAACCTTCGGACAGTAAAAGTGATAAATCAATAATGGCTATATGCAAAGCGAGGGATATGAGAAAACTGGCAATAACTAGTGATCCAATACCATTAACATAAAAAAACATACCAAATATACCAGATAGCGCACCTGTCAGAGCTAAAGCTCCCCCATTCCCCCCACCCGAAATTTTGTAAGCCCCCGCCCCGGTGTCCACATCGGTGATGATATAGCCCGCGCCCGTCCAGCCCGGCACGCTGACCTGGTCGGTGTGGGTGATGACTTCCTTGCCCGCGTTGAGGGCGTTGCGGATGTCGGTCATCGTGTCACTGTCATGGTGGATGTTGCCCAGTATAGCGGATTGGTTGGCGGGGGTGATGTGGTAAATCCGTTGCCCCGCCGCGCTGGCCTTTTGGATGGCCTTGACGGCGGAGATGGCTTCGCCGGGGTTTTGGGCGTTGGTGAACAGTTGCTCCGGCACGGCATGTTCCAGCGCGGAGCTTAAGATGCCGGTTTGCAGGGTGTATTGCTTTTTCTTGGCGGCATCGCCGTCGTTGCTGGCGGTGACCTGGATCAGCGGGATGTCCAGGGCGACACCGCCGGGCTGGATGCTTCTGGGGAAGCCGAAGAAGTAACTGACCTTGGGTTCATAGCCGAACGTGCCGATGCCCGCCGCCAGAGTGTACTGGGCATCCGCCTGCAACCCCATCAGGTGGCTGAGCGCGGTCAGTTGCGCGTAGTATCCCAAACCCCCGGCATGGAACAAGTCACCCAACAGGTCTTCACGCCCCAAGGCGGCGATTTGGGTCTGGTCGTCACTGGTGGTTCGCGGAATTAAGTTTACTCTGACCCCAGTTATTCTCGTTCTTCAACGCATCCTATGGTTCTGAATTTTTATTAGTAACCACGGCAGTAGTAACACTACAGAAGGTAATAGATAAAAAAATAACAAATTGTTATGCAGTTTTGGCACAAAAAGCATAGGAAAAACCCATAAAAGTTGTAACAATAAAAGTGATAGTCTAAATAAATTTGAATACTCTGTATTTGCCATAAAAATGGCGTAGTGAATTACTAGACTGATTATTGCTATTCCCCAAATCATTTGAATCAACATCAAATTGCCCCTAAACATGTTAGTGGGCCGACAAAATTCGGAGAGAAACCAGCACTTATTCCCAAAGCAGTCATAATGGCACCCCATATTGCGGCTTGAGAAACAGTGTAAAATAAGCCAATAAAAGATAAACCAATCAAGAGACCACTAGCAAAGCACCATAAATCCAAATTATCATTCGTAAAACTTAAATCGAGTAATGAAAGAAATGCGCCATTAATTCCTATCGCAGCTAAAACGGAAGCTATTAGAAATATGGTTCCTGTTGTTACAGCGGTTATTAATAGTCCAGTCAAAATAAGACCCACTGAAACACCAAGCAAAAAACTCCCATTCCCCCCACCCGCAATCTTAAACGCCCCCGCCCCGGTGTCCGCATCGGTGATGATATAGCCCGCGCCCGTCCAGCCCGGCACGCTGACCTTGTCGGTGTGGGTGATGACTTCCTTGCCCGCGTTGAGGGCGTTGCGGATGTCGGTCATGGTGTCCGCGTCATGGTGGATGTTGCCCAGTATGGCGGATTGGTTCGCAGGCGTGATGTGGTAAATCCGTTGCCCCGCCGCGCTGGCCTTCTGGATGGCCTTGACGGCGGAGATGGCTTCGCCGGGGTTCTGGGCGTTGGTGAACAGCTGCTCCGGCACGGCATGTTCCAGCGCGGAGCTTAATATGCCCGTTTGCAGGGTGTATTGCTTTTTCTTGGCGGCATTGCCGTCGTTGCTGGCGGTGACCTGAACCAGCGGGATGTCCAGGGCGATGCCGCCGGGCTGGATGCTTCTTGGGAAGCCGAAGAAGTAACTGACCTTGGGTTCATAACCGAACGTGCCGATGCCCGCCGCCAGGGTGTAATGGGCATCGGCCTGCAACCCCAGCAAATGGCTGAGCGCGGTCAGTTGCGCGTAGTACCCCAAGCCCCCGGCATGGAACAAGTCGCCCAACAAGTCTTCACGGCTGAGGGCGGCGATTTGGGCCTGGTCGGCGCTTTCCAGCACGGTTTTGGTGTGTTCCAGTTGGGCTTTGGTGTCGCTGAGCATTTGCGGCGAGACGCTACCCGCGTAGGCGTTGACCGCGAGATATGATCCGGCGATGACATAGTAAGTGCGCGGGGTCTGGGTCAGGCCGCGCCCGGCAAAGCTCACCGCTGTGACCCAGGGCAGTTCTTCACCTAAACGCATGGGGCTGCCGGTCTTGATGGTTTCGCCGTTGAGCTTGAGTTCGGGGATGACGCTGACCAAGTAGCTGGGGATGCTCTTGGGCAGTTGGCTGATATCGGTGATCTCGCCTTGCGGCAACAGAGACTGCAACACCTGTTCATCCGCCGCCGTGGCGGGGGTGAACGACAAAGTGAGTTTCTGGTTGTTGGCCTTGGCGAAGGGCAGGCTGATGGGGTTCAGCAGATTGCCTTCGATGTCGGTGCCGAAGCCATAGCGCAGTTGTTGTTGCAGGGCGGCGGGCAGTTTGTCGTAGCGCTTGCCAGTGAGCAACACGGTATTGGGCAAGCCAGCGGGCAGGAGCGGGTAGTCTTCGATGATGGTCTTGCGCCCGCCGATGACATCGCCGACGGTGGGGTTGGTCAGGTTGTCCTTGATATAAGTTTCCAGTTTTTGCCGGGCTTGGGTTTGGGCGTTGGCCAGGATGGTCGGGTCAAAGCCCGTCGCCCAGCTTTCCGCGTCGTTGACCGTGCCGCTGGCGACGAAGCTTTGCGCCAGTTGCTGCGGGTCGATGCCGCTGATGGCGATGGCATCCAGACCTTTTTTATAGTCATATTGCTTGTAGCTGGGGTCCATCTCCACCCAACTGTCGGCATCCTTGTTTTTCGCCCCGCGTGAGGGGATGAAGTCGATGGCCGCTTCCACCCAAACATGTTCCAGGCGGACTTTGCTGATCTTGCCACCGCTGGTCACGGCGGTGACGGGGATGCCGCCCGAGGCGGCAAAAGCCATCGCGGCGTTGCTGTCGCTAAAGCCGCCCGCCCAGTTCTTGAAGGCTTCGACAGGCACGTCAATGGTGCCGTGGGCGTAGCGGGCGGGGATTTTTGACGCACGCAGCAGGGCGATGGTCAGACCGGCAATGTCCATGGCATTGCCGCGCAGGCTGGACAAGGTCAGGTCGGCGGCTTGGATGCCACCCCAAGTGGGTTGCCATTCGACGTGGTTCCTGACCCAATGGTAGATTTTCACGGGATCGTAGTTCAAAGCCTGAGCCCGGTCTTTAATGGCCTGGCTCAACACCACTTCATCGGTGGCGGCAAGATAGGCGGGATTGCTGGCTTCCGCTACTTTGTCAAACGTAAAGTCGCCCAAGGCCGCCAATTGGAGAGCCGGGGTATCCGTCAGTCCGGCTTGTATAAACGCTTTGTCCGTTTCTTTGGGCACGTTGCCGGGCTTGGGTTTAAGCGTGGCGTTCGGTAAATTGTTGGGATCAAACGGTTGGTGCCGACGGTGCTTCTGCTCTTTGCCGAGGAAATCCGCCATGTCTTTCAGCTGTTGGCGGGCGGCGGCCTTGTCCTTGCGCCCGTGGGCAGCCTTGAAGCCCTGTGCCAGTTGTTTAAGTTGCTTCATCTTGGCGCGGTACCCGGCCAGGGCTTCGGCATGGCGTTGTTTGATGGCGTCCGGCAGGTGGTGGTCTTCCAGGTGCTGGCGGGTCTGGGCAAATTCGGCTTCGGCCTGTTGTTCTTCCGTGTCCAGTTTGGCGGCCTGGTTGAGCAGCTGGTTTTCTTCTTTCTCATTGTCCTCGCCGTGGTCGGCCTTGGCGTGGGCGCGACCGGCCAGTTCCCGCAGGCTGTCCAGGGTGTCGGGTTCGGCTGGGGCGACTGCTTGGGGAGTGGGCGGTGTGGCTGGGCCTGGCCCGACGGCGGCGGACACCGCCGGGAATAGGGTCATCCACAAAAAGAAGAACAGGGTGGTGCCGGAAATCGGGCGCAGGCTACGGGCGGTGAACATGGGCAAGTCTCTTGTCAGGTGTGGCTCTGGTTAGTGTCGGGGGCTTGGCTTGGCGGGGGAAGCCAAGCCAAGGGTGTTGGCGGTTGTCCGGTGCCGGGGCGGCGGCCAAGATGGCCGCGCCCCTCCTAACCGGATGTCCCCAGCCGCCTTAAGGCCTCGTCGATGGCCTGGCGCACGGTGGCGGCGCTGTTGCCGACGATGTTAAGCAGCGTGTCGGCGCTTTTCAGCAGTTCGGCGCGGGCGGTGCCGGGTTGGCCTTGGGCGATGGCGGTGGCCGCCCGCTGCACGCTTTGGTAGGGGGGCAGGTAGGCTTTGTTGGTTTTGCTTAACAGCGCCAGTTGCGCTTTGGCGAAGTCCAAGGCCGGGGCGTCGGTGAGCGGCACCGCCAGGCTGAGGCTTTGGTAGGGGTCTTTGGCGCTGCCGTCGGCATGGATGTCCAGGGTAGCGACGGACGTGCCAGTGCTTGGCAACCGCGCCCAGACCTGATGGCCCAGGCTGGCATCCGCCGCCAGTGTGAACGGCCAGCGCAGGCTACCGTCGGCTTGCACCGCGCCGCCGTCCAGGTCATAAACGCTGGCGCCTCCCGCCATGGATAAGCTTAGCCAGCCTGTGGCGGGTTGGCCACTGGCGTTGTGCAGGCTCAGGTTCAAGGCGATGACGTCACCGGCACGGTAAGCGGGTGCGGGGCTGACATCGGCGAGCAGGTCCAGCAGCAATTGGCTGAACTCGCCAGTGCCAGCCGTTTCCAGCAACGCGCCTTGCGCCAACAGGTCGAAGCCCAGGTAAGCGGCCTTACCAAGCCCGTAGGTTTGTACGGTGATGGCACAGTCGGCGGCTTGGTTTTTGGCATCCAGGAATTGCCCCAACATTAGGGCGGTTAACGGACGGATGCGGTTGACCGGACAGGCGGCGGCAAACGGTTTGCCGAACGCGCCGTAGCCGGGCGAAGCCGGAACCGTCAAACCGTAAGCCGTGCTATGGCCGACGTAGTGCAGCCCCAACACGTTATCGAGGACATTGTTGCGTTGGTCATGGTCGCCGCCGACCAGTAGCCCCAAGCCGTGGTTGACCGCTTCGCGCAGTTCTTTCTGCACGGGTTCGTCCAGCTTGACTTGTGCCGACAGCAGGGCATGGAGACGGTAAGCCCCGCCACGCAGGGCGCGGGTATAGGCGTCGTTGGTGTCGACGATGGCGTACTGCCAACCGGCGGCCTCCAACACCCTGCCCAGATAGGCGCGTTCGGCCTGTTGGGTTTGGCAGGCGGCATCGCCTTCGTGACCGTCGCCCTGTTCGTCATCATCATCATCATCATCGTGACCGCTGTCTTCCTCGTTTTCGTGGCCATCGCCATGCCCGTGGCCGTCCGAATGACGGTCATCATCATCGCCTTCCTCCTCATGGCCGCTGTCATGATGACCGCCATCGTCATCGTCATGCTTGCACTCCTTGTCCAACGGGTCGAGCAGCACCAGCAGGCGCCCGTGTCCGCCAAGTTCCAGCGTGCCGCGCAGGTCGATGGTGGCCTTGGCCGGTGTGATGGCGACACTGACCAAAGCGGTGGCGCACACTGTGGTGTCGGGTGCGGGCAGGCAGACTTGGTAGCTGAAGCTGTCATTACCTTGGTAACCGCTGGCGGGGCTGTAGGTGTAATCGCCAGTGGCGTTGAGGCTTGCCGTGCCGTGGCTGGCGGGGCTTTGCAGCGTATACAGCGCACCGGACGGGGCGATGTCATTGCCGGACACGCTGCCGCCGACGCTTTCGCCCGCTTGGGTCGTGGCACTATCGGCCACGGCGGCAGGGCCCACCGCCACGGTGAGGGTGGCGGTGTCGGTGGCTTGATGGAGGCTGTCCTGCACCCGGTAGCTGGCTTGGGCCAGGCCGCTAAAGGCGGGGTCGGGGGTGAACAGGACGCTGCCGTCGGCTTGCCAGGCAAACACGCCTTGGCCTGCCACGCTAAGGCTGGTGTCGATGGTGGCGGTGGCGGGGTCTAAATCCAGCGTGGCGGCTATGAATCCCGTGGTGCCAGGGCCGGCCAGATCATTGGCCAGCGGGGTCAGGGTGACGGCTAGCGCATGGGCGGTGCCGGCACGGTCAGCGGTGGCGACGGACGGCGCACCGTCAATGGCGAAATCTAGCCCGGTGACGGCGGTGATGTGGGTGCTGACGTCAAGGAGCCCGTCCGCGACGGCATCGGCTACACCGCTTATTATTTCACCTGTGTACGACCAGCCTGCAGGCAGGGCGGCTCCGGTGGCGTTGGCCGCCGTGGACAGCACCAAGCGGTAGGTAGTAACCCCAGGTACGGTGAGTTGGTAACTGCCATCGGCTTGCACAGGGGCGCTGGCAACCACCAGGCCGCCCTGGCTTGCAGTCACCCACAGCCCGCCGGCATCGGTGCCGGGTTCGTCCGCCGTTTGGATGCGGTCATGGTCAAGGTCGTGGAACACATGGCCATTGAGGGTGATTTGCGGTGCGATGGCGGTGAACGGCGCAGCGGCGACATCTTTGGCCGTGCCGTCCACGGTGGCGCGGAGCACGCAGGCGTAATGGCCGGGCAAGAGGTTTGCCGTGTCGACGCTGCGGTCAAGATGGTCGGTTTGCCCGCCAGCCAGATCAACGGTACGGTCAGCTTGGCTGACGAGAGTGGCGGTGTCGGTGTCGAGGTTGACCAGCAGGCCGGACACTGCCAAAGCGCCGGTGCCGCTGGCGGATTGGTTGCTGAGGTCTTCCGTGCAGGTGAGCGGTGTGCCAATGACTACCGGGTTGGGGCTGGCGGCAACGCTGCCGGCCAAGCCTTGCAAGGTGGTGCGGACGACGCTGAAGGTATTGCTGAAGCTGTCCAAGACGGCATTGTCTTCGGCGCGGTTGATGGAGACCGCCACCTGGTAGGTGCCACTGGCGGCATCCGCCAACGCGAAGGTGAAGCTGGCGGGGAGGCTGCCGCCCGCCGCCAGCTCGGCGATGTCGGTTGTCCCGGCATAGACCACGGTGCCGTCCGGCGCGGTGACGCTGACCGCCACGATAGTGGGCGGCAACAAGGCGTTGCTGGCGGTGTTGCTGATAAGTCCCTCCAACTGCACGCTGTCCCAACCGCCATAGATCAGTTTGTCAGGGCTGAGGGTGGCGGACAGTGCGGGCGTCTGCGGGTCTTGGACAATCGCGAACGGAACGCTGCCATCGGCAACTTGGCGTCCGGCGGTGTCGTAAAGGGTGGCTTGCAGATGGTAACCGCCAATCAGGAACAGCCCGGTGTCCCATAGGGCGGGATAGGCGACGGTGCTGGCGCCGGCTTGGCCGTTGATGGCAATGTCCGGTAAATCCTGTACCGGGAAGCTGTCGGCATCGGTGACGCTAAGGCGCAGTTCGCCGTCGAACGGCTGGACACCGCCGTTGCCGACATCGACGGTGATGTGGACGGGCGACAGCGGGCCGTATTGGCTGGCATCCAGTTTGGGTGCCAGTTGCATGGCGCTGCTGGCCAGCACGTCAGGGATGGCCAGCGGGGTGCGCACGGTCTGCCCGGGCACGAAGCTGTTGTTGAATTCGATGTAGGCTGACTCGGCAACCGGACGGGTTTCGCCTTCGGCCATGCCCTTGAGCAACAGCCCCAACTGGATTTGTGCGCCTTTGTTGTCGACCTGGCTCAGCTTCCAGACATGCTCGAAGCGGCCGCCGCCCAAGTCAGTGGACTGGCTGGGGGTTGGCGTGAGGGCGGACACATCGACATCGCCACGGGTGACCAGGTGGACATCGGCGTCAATGCCGCCGCAGACCAGCGGGAAGGAGAATATCTTGCCTTGGTTCAGGTCAGTCCAGATCAGCAGCCGCTGGCCGAAGCGGTCATAGTACAGCACGTCCATGTCGGACATCGCCGGGTCGTAGTCGGGGCCGTAGAGGACTTGGCGTTCTTCGCCCGTGTCGCCCACCAGTTGCAGGATGGTATTTTCTTCGCCAGCAGATTTTAACGGGTAATCAAAAGTAGGGGCGAACAGTAGGTTGTTCGAGCAATCTGCCATGACATTTACCCCTTCAAGTTCAAAGTTAGCTTGGTTATGATAAGTCGCATAACGTTTGCCGTCGGGGCTGATCCGGAGAATTTTGTAGTAACTTCTGTTTACGCCGTCCTCGTCCAAATGTGTTCCGGTATTAGTTGTCAGTATATAAAAATAGCCGTTGGCATCAATGGTGAGCCCTCGGGCATTGGATATGCCTGTTTTGATGACCAATTCCACCTGTCCATTAGGACGGATGCGCGACAAGGCGTTGCCCGCATCCACAGTATAAAGCAAGCCGTCACCCCCTATCGCCAATCCCCTGATGGCTGAGCCGACACTGGCGAATGTTGTCACACTTCCGTCTGGAGCGATTTTTAGCACCGTACCGGTGTCCGTCGTTGCACTGGGATAGGCATACAGATTGTTCTGGTTGTCGATGGCCAGGCCACTGCCTAAACTATAACCGCTTGCAAAGGTTGTCCGAACACCCTTGGGGGTAATCTTGACAATGCTGGAAGTGGTGGACGTATTGGTCGCATAGATATTGCCTAGCGTATCGGCAGCTATACCCCGCCCAGTAGTTTGTGACGACGCGGCCAAGGTCGTGCCGGAAGGGTCGATGCGGGTGATGCTGGTGGAATCGGCGCCAAACAGCTGGATAGTGGCCTGGTCGTCCTGATCGCCAGGACGTACGCTGGGTTGGGACACCGTGATGTAGCCATGAGCATTAGGGCCAACGTGCAGTGTGTTCGCCAACACGCCGTATTCGGCATAGCTATCAACTGACAGCTCGGCTTCAAAATCACCGCTTGAAGTGGGTGTCCAACCGCCAAAATCCAAGGCCAAGGCAACATCTCTTAGACCTAATGGAGGTAAGGTGAGCGTTTGGCTATAGACTTCTTCGCCGATAACGGTATTGGTGGAGCGGGTTGATGGGTACAGTTTCAGGATGCTGTCGTTTATCAGGGTAGTGGTGCTGTCCAAAGCCACGGCTATTTCTGAATGGTTGCCCCAGACAATCCCACGCACTGTTAAGGGTAAGTAGGCGCTCATCTCGCTACGGATACCATTCGGGGCAATTAAGGCCAGCTTTGTCGAACCGTATACAGCGGCAATGGTGCCGTCAGGGGCGATGGCGAAGGTTTCCAAGGAAGTCAAGCCTGTTTGGATAGCTTCCAAGGTATTGTTTGCGGCAATCTTGAAGATCGTCGCTTTTAAAACGTCCCCAACATACAAATTGCCTTGGGCATCCGCCTGTATTTCTGAGAGGTTCAAGAAGCCTGTCAAGGGCAGTTTTGTTTTGATGCCGCTTGGGGTAAATTTCCATACGCCATTACCGGAAGCGGCAATATAAACATTGCCATCGGCCAGCACTTCAATGGCTTGTTGGCCGCCAATGTTAGTCAGAATTTTTTGGCGGCTGCCATCGGTAGCTAAACGTTCGTAGTTACTGTTAGCGTTTAAGACATAAATATCTCCGTTGGTCGCTACATCCACATCCACTGGACTGACGAAATCGGTGGCTATATCAGTCACTGTGCCTGCCGCATCAATCCGGCTAAGGGTGCTGGTGGCATTGTTGACCACATAGAAATTGCCCGCCGCATCCCTGTCCATGCCACGGGGGTTGTTCAGGCCGTTGCCCTCGGCAAACGTTTCAATATCCAAGACATTATTGTTGCTCTGGTAGCCTTGGTTTTTCAGCCTGACCTTGACCGTCGCCTTGCCGCCAGCCAAATCCAAATTGCCACGGTTGCTGACCTTGGCGGTGATGTGCACGGGCTGCCGGGCGGCCAGTTGCGCAATGGGCGGGTCGAACTCGACCGAACCGCCAATGGTTTTGGTGGGCAGGATGTCGAACGGGACGCCGCGCTCGGCGAGCAATTGCCCGGTCACGCCGTCATAGGCTTGGATGGTGAGGCTGTAGCCGCCCGGGGCGGTGGCGCCGTTATGCCAGCCAATGTCGGTGGCGAGGCTGCCGTTTCCGGGCACGGTTTCCAGTGCGTCGGCGGCGTTGCCGCCGAGCGGGATGATCCGTGCCGGAAACTCGTCGACCACTTGCCCCGCCGCAGTAGTGATGATCCCGTATAGACGTACGCTGCGGTCGGCGCTTTTGGCGTTGGTGAGCTGGACGTCGGCTTCGATTTTGCCGTGGGCCAGGAAGCTGGGGTGGTTCAGCACCAGCGAGCGGATGTCGATGTCGCCGCCAGCGGCGCGTTCCAAGGCCACGTTCAGGGTGGAGAGGCCGGCTTGCGTTAAGCTGACGTCGCCTTGGCGGCTGAGGTAGCCGACCGCACTGATGCTGACGCTAAACTGGTTGGCACCGATACCTTCGATCCGGTAAGAACCGTCGGCGGCGGTCTGCACGCGTTTGCCTTCGCTGGCGATGGCGACCTCGGCGCCGGCCAGGGGCTGTCCGTCTTGGCTGTCGGTGACCACACCCGCCAAGGTGTTGCCGTTGGCGGCGGCAAACGGCAGTCGGATAGTGCCCAAATCGGAAGTGCCGGCGGACGCGGTCAAGGACAGGCGCAGGCCTTGGTAGCCCGCCCTGTTCACATCCAGCACCCAAGCCCCTGGTGCCAAACCTTCCAAACGGAATTGCCCGTTGCCATCGGTCACGGCGTTGACGGTGCTGCCTGCGACCACCACCGAGACATCCGATAAAGGCTGGTTGCTGGCGGCATCGACGATGCTGCCGATCAGGGTGGCTTGGGTGGGTACGGAGGCTGATTCGGTCAGCAGGCCTGGGGAGAAGGTGAGCGTGGCCCCGGCGGTGAGGGTGGCGGTTCCTGTCGCGTCCCGATAGCCCGGGGCGGAAGCGGTGACGCTGATGTTCCCGGTAGGGGCGACGATACGGTAGGCGCCCAAGGCGTTGGTCAGCGCCGATGTGGCGGCACTGCCGGTCACGGTGATGTGGGCATTGGCAATCGGGTTGCCAGTGGCGGCATCGGTGACGCTGCCAGTGACAATGCCTTCACCTTGGGCGCCGGACAATGAGGGTAGGCGGACCATGCCCATATCGGAGGTGCCGGCCGGGGCGGTCAACGTAATGTGGGCGGAGCGGTAGCCCGCCAAGCTGACATCCAGTTCCCAATTGCCCGGTTGCAGGCCGGTCAAGCCGAAGCCGCCGTCGGCATCGGTGACCGTCCTAAGTGTGCCGCCGCTGACGGCGACATCCACGCCAGACAAGGCTTGCCCGCTATCGGCATCTACCACTGTCCCCAAAAGGCTAGTGGTGGTGGGCGGTGTACCGGAAGCTTCGGTCAGGCTAGACGACAAGGTCAAGGTTGCCCCGTCCGCCACGGTTACCTCCGCTGTTGCGGTCAGGAAACCGGACGCCGCCAAGGTGACGGTGTAGGAACCGGCTGGTACCACTAGGCGGTAAGCGCCCGCCGCGTCGGTCAGCGTCATGTTGTTGCCGTTGACCGTGATGGCGGCTCCGGCCAGCGGCTGGTGGCTTGCGGCGGCGGTGACAGTACCTGACAGGATGCCCGCATTGCCGGCGACCGTCAGGCCGACGCTGCCGATCGCCGCCTGCTGTCCGGCATCGACCAGCGCCGTACGGTTGGCATTGGCGTAGCCGGTCAAGGCAAAATCGAGACCATGGAGGCCAGGGGTAATGCCCGTGAGCAGGAATTCGCCGTCGGTTCCGGTAAGGGCCGATTGCCCGCTGTCCGCCGTCACTTGCACGCCCGCCAAAGGCAGGCCGCTGAGTTGGTCCACGACGTGGCCCGTCACCGATCCGTTCCACGGGGATGTTGTCCCGCCCCCGTTCTTGATGGCCAGCAAGGCGCGTGCCGCCAAGGCGGTCTGGTAAACATCCTGCGCCCAAGAGCCATCACTCAATTGCGCGTTTTGTAAGGTTTGGATGGCGTTGCTGTAAGGCGTTGTGTCGGTGGTGGCCGGGATCAGCGCCAATAACGTCCAGGCCGTGTCCATCGTGCTACCCCAACCGCCCGTACTGGTTTGCGCGGATTGCAGGAAAGCGGTTGCCTTGCTAATGGCTTGGGTCAGGTCATAACGCAGGCGTAGGCTGTGCAAGGCCATTAAGGCGGATGCCGTGGTATAGGCCGCCCCCTGCCCGTAAGGGTTTTGGGTAAAGCTGCCGTCGGCGTTTTGTTGGCTACGCAGGTAGGCCACCGCCGCCGAGATCACGGCGGTAGGGCTGGCATTGGTTTTTGCCAAGGCCTCCAACGCGAAGGCGGTGTCCAAGGCGTTGCTGGTCTGCCCCGGTGCGCCGCCAAAACCGCCGTCGGGGTTTTGGTTGGCCGCCAGGCTGGCCAGCACGCTGGCCGCCGGGCTGCCGGCCTCGCTATGGGCAATGAGGGCACGGGATAGGTATTCGGTGGCGGGCTGTCCGGTGGCGGTGTCCAGGAAAGCCAGCGAGCTTGCCAGGCTGCCGTTCGTGGCAGAGAGTGTCTGTTGGGTGCGCAGGGTTTCGGCAGTGGCCTGGGCAGGGGTGGCGATATCGTCAGGGCGGGCGTAGCTGCCGTCCGTTTGCAGTTGGCCGTTAAGCCATGACAGCGCCGCCGTATTGGCCATCCCAGGCATAGGCAACAAGGCCAGCAACCAGAGCAGGGCCGTGATGGCTAGGGCGGTTGGCGCGGGCATGGGGGGGTTGCGGCGGGTGGCTTCCTTTTTACGGAGGCTCATGGATGTCAGGCAAGTGGCGGTCATCTGCAAACAGTCCTTTCGGTAGATGTGTTAGGTTAATGGAAGCCGGTAACGCGGAAATAGTAACCTATGGCACGGGCGGGTGTCTGCTGGTTTTCTAGCGCGTTTGTGAAGGAAGTTCCGCAGCCATGCTGTTTTTTATATTTTTGTGATGGCAATCACGTTTATTATGGCATCCGGCGAATTTGGCTACCGTGCCGGAAATATAGGGAGGTCAAACAGCGTGGAAACATGACAAGGGATTGTGGTGGACATGCGCCATCTTCAGTACGTTTTTTAAAAATAGCCAGTGCTTGCGAAAATTTGGAAAATGGCCGTTTTTTTTTTTTTGCCATGTCCAGACGTAGGTGCTCCCCCGCAGGGTTACCTCATTAAAATACGATTATAAAACAATTGGTTATATGTTTATGTTTTGTCGATTTAATGCCTGTTATTTTCTGACGCTTGTAACTCATTGTATTATCTAATGAATTACTGATGTTACGCAGACATTTTCTGCGACTTGAAAATAAATAATGATGAGTCGCTAGCGCGACAGTTTTTTAATCGGGTTCTCGCGCCCGACGGCGAGGGACTTTTTTTTGCGCCGCCCAAAAAAAGTAGGCGCAAAAAAGAGGGCCCGA
>Ga0082335_1002630_pt1 | contig 32894 bp, 32 predicted proteins | sample Subgrocontami58m_FD_72375 | JGI IMG/M metagenome (GOLD analysis project Ga0082335, IMG submission 72375) | Subsurface groundwater microbial communities from S. Glens Falls, New York, USA - GMW37 contaminated, 5.8 m (SPADES assembly) (version 2) ... | reverse complement strand
GCTGAAGGAAAGCGAATTGCCGGTTACGGCGCAGCGGCAAAAGCCACGACAATGATGACCTATGTCGGTATTGACAGTCATCACCTTGAGTTTGTCGCTGATTCGAATACATTCAAGCATGGAAGATACATGGGCGGTAATCATCTCCCCATTGCCGCCCCTGCAAAGCTCTTGGAAGAAATGCCTGATTATGTTTTGGTTCTTGCCTGGAACTTCGCGGAAGAGATAATGAAGCAACAGCACGAGTATAGAAAGCGCGGTGGGAAGTTCATCGTTCCGTTGCCTACACCGCGCATTGTTGAAGATTCTGTATCAGAAAGCCATCTGAGCTTAGCTAATTGACAATTAAGAGATTATCTCCAAGCCTTAACTGATGGAGGGCGGAGAGGAATCCATACTTATTCACAATTACTATCGGTGGAGGTAAAACCATGAATCACAGAAAAACTCTTTTGTTGTTTACGTACATCCTCGCGTGTGTAGTGCTGCTTGTGAGTGATGTTTCCGCGCAGGGAATACGGGAAAGCGAATTCAACGGGGATACTCTCGATACTTTTTGGCGTTTTGTTGACCCTCTGGGCGGGTGTTCCGCTGTCCCGGATTCTGTGACTCACAAACACCTAAAATTCAGTGTTCCAGCTGGACCGTCGCGCGATCCCTGGCCTTGGAACTACCAGGGGCAGCCAGCAAATAGGTCGGCGAGACTCGTCCAACAGGTCGCTCCGCCCGGAAGCGACTACGGGAATTTTGCGGTACTGGTGAAGTTCGATTCAGTAATGAAAAGCATGTACCAGATCAAAGGAATTCAAGCAATCCAGAATGATAGTACGTTCATCCGGTGTGAATTCTTCTGCGATTCAACAGGGTCACCAGGGGATTCGGGGCGTACTTTGCAATTGAAAGCTTTCTTGGCCTCCATTGTTAATGGCGGCCCCGGGCAAAACCCTGGGCCGGTCGTACTCCCTTTGCTCCCCGACACTACACGCACGCTCTATCTGCGACTCGACCGCATCAACAGTTCGTTTACCCTTCGCTATTCCACAGACGGAAGTAGTTGGACAATTACGAGCGCCATAACCCAAGCTATCAACATTGACTCAGTCGGTATACACGTGGCAAGTGCTGACCCCGTGAACGTTGCCAGTGGAAACAATGCTCCAGCGTTCAAGTCATACATTGACTATTTCCGCACTCCCGTCATTCTCCCGGTGCAACTGTCCAGCTTCTCGGCTGTGCTCCAGGCCAACAATCTCGTGCGGCTCAATTGGACAACAATCACGGAAACCAACAATTATGGTTTTGAAGTTCAGAAGTCCTTAGGCAGCGCACAGAACTTCGAAACAATCCCAGGCAGCTTCATTCCCGGACATGGAACAACTCTCGAGCCTCATCACTACAGTTACGTTGATGTCACGACGTCGCCGGGTACCTGGTACTACCGCTTGAAGCAAATTGATCTTGATGGGACCGTTCACTACACCGAACCCATTCGGATCAGTGTGCTGACGGAAGTCGGCGAATATGGAAAGCGAATGCCAACTGAGTTCGCACTCGATCAGAATTATCCGAATCCGTTCAACCCTTCAACGGTGATTCGATATGAAGTGCCGACGGAAACTCGTGTCACACTGGAAGTGTTCAACCTTATCGGACAAAAAGTTGCTACAATTGTGGATGAAGTGAAGCCAGCAGGATTCTATACCCGGTCTTTCAATGCTTCAGGATTGACAAGCGGTGTGTACATGTACAAACTCGCAGCCGGCGGACGTTCCTTCACCAGAAAAATGGTGTTGATCAAGTAAGCTATCGTTCGAACATGAAAATTCTAAGTTAGCCCTGTTGCAATCGGTGGGGCTAACTGTTTTATCGCTCCAGGGTATGCACATATGGGTGATGTTAGTCAACGTAAGTCGGCGCGATTATCGCGTCGTTTGCTGGGCAAGAACCGGCAGCCGTTGTGAGAGAATTACCTAAGGCGGCAGAGCCGCCCGCTCACCGAGTCGAGTCGGCGACCTTGCCAAAGCGAAGCGGTCGAAGACTCGACTCGTCGAGCGGGGAGGGAACCAAAAAAGAAAAAGCTGGACCACAGATTATCACGGATTGTCACAGATTCTTTTTGTGTGTTTGAACTAAAGTGAATGTTGTCTTACCCTAAAATCAATCTGTGAGAATCTGTGCTAATCTGTGGTTGAAAAATCTTTGCTTTTTCTGCGAACATTTCACGTGTTAGATACTAAAGAATCAACATTGGCGCCATTCGAGGAAACATTTGTACAGAGACGAATAATGAAGCGACCATCGCTATCGATCATTGTAGCGGCAAACGTATGTTTGATGTTCGCATCAATTGCATCCCTCTACGCCGCGCCAACAATCAATGTGTGGTACGGGAACAACCAATCGTTCGGACAGATCGGCAATCCTCAAACAGCAATCAACATCCTTGGCAATGTATCAGACGCGAATGGAGTCTCAAGCTTGAGCTACACACTCAATGGCGGAACGCCGGCCAACCTCTCGCGAGGTCCTGACTCACGCAGGCTTCTTTCGCCCGGCGATTTTAACATTGACATCAATACAAGTTCGCTGAACAACGGCTCCAACACAGTTGTCATCACTGCAACGAACTCGTTGAATGAAACTTCGACGGCAACAGTAACAGTGCAATATTCTGCCGGAAATATTTGGCCGGCGAATTATTCAATCAATTGGAGTACAGCAACTTCCATCCAAAGTGTTGCTCAAGTTGTCGATGGACATTGGACGATATCGGGTGGAACAGTTCATCCAACATATCTTGGTTATGACAGATTGCTTGGAATTGGTGACAGAACATGGACAGATTATGAAGTCACAGTGCCCATTACTCTACATAGCCTTGACACGAGTGGTTTCAATAACGTGAGTCAAACACCTGGTGTCGGACTGTTGTTCAGATGGACAGGGCATACTGACTATCCGGTCGCAGGTTGGCAACCGAAAACCGGCTACCTCCCCTTCGGTGCGATTGGATGGTATAGCTGGGATTATGGCAACACCGGCGGTGTGAGATTGAAACTTGTGGGCAACAACCTCAATGCCATGCAGGAAGACTGGAGTGGTTTTATGCTGACGTTCGGGGTAACGTACATTTTCAAGATGCGTGTTGAAACAATTCCGGGTCAAGGCGGCGCGTATAAGTTCAAAGTGTGGCAACAAGGGCAACCCGAACCATCAACATGGCGCTTACAGGGAACGCAATCGCTGAGCGATCCGCAATACGGCACCGTCTGTCTCCTCTCTCACCACGTCAGTGCAGATTTCGGAAATGTAACAATCACATCCTTGGGGGCTGGTATAGTACAAGCGAGCCTCAAAGCATTGCTGCAAGGACCGTACACAACTCCCGGCGACACTATGACGACGAGTCTGCGTTCAATGCTGCCATTGTCCCAGCCGTATTCCGGTTCTCCTTGGAATTATGGCGGCACCGAAGCAGTCGGTTTCCTCCCGAATGGTGTTGTCGATTGGGTGCTGCTGGAGCTTCGCACCGGCACTTCCCCCTCAACCAAAGTTGCTACACGAGCGGCATTCATAAAGCGAGACGGAATGATCGTTGACCTGGATGGCGTAAGCACCGTTTCATTCGCGGGAGTTGCTTCTGCAAATTACTACGTTGTAATTCGCCATCGAAATCATTTGCCGGTGATGACCGCAACTGCTCAAGGACTCAGTCCAACTGCAACGCTCTACGATTTCACCACCGCACAATCAAGAGCGTACGGGGCTTCGCCGATGGTGCAAGTTGCACCGGGTGTGTTCGCGTTGTACGCCGGTGACGCAAACGCTTCCTTGATTGTCTCTTCTGCCGACGCCAACAGCATCTTCGGCGTCTTGAACTCGACAAACTATAACCTCAATGATGTCAACATGAGCGGAATAGTCTCTGCCGCCGATGCAAATGTCGTCTTTGGCAACTTGAATCGAACGAGCCAGGTGCCGTAACCAGCGAAAAGATATTTGCAAGATGAAACGACGAGTCGTTGCGGCTCGTCGTTTTCGTTTTCACGAATTGATTCAAAAAAATCTCTATATTAAAGGGCAAAGTTACGCGATAACCGCAACATGCAAACATCCTAAGCGGAACGACACAAAACTATCGTACAATTCTGAGAGGACGCAGCCATGACATCAATTGTTTGTCTCTTCGTGCTTCAACTTCTCGCGGGAATCCATACCATCAATTGGGTTCATCTCACAAGCAGAAACGGTGAGCTTCCGACTCCCAACGGAGGAAATCAACAGACGGCAAGTCTCGTTCTCGACATTGATAAAAACGGCACCGATGATTTTGTCATCACCGACCGATCCGTCACGCCTTCGGTTGTGTGGTATCGCCGCACGGCAAGCGGGTGGACGAAGTATATAATAGACAATACCAACTTGAATATCGAAGCAGGCGGCGCGTACTACGACATTGACGCTGACGGCGATCTCGACATCGTCTTCGGTGGAGATTCCCAAAGCAATCAAGTCTGGTGGTGGGAAAATCCGTATCCGAATTATTCCACAACAACTCCGTGGACGCGTCGTCTCATCAAGAACGGCGGCGCGAGCAAACATCACGACGAACTCTTTGGTGATTTCGATGGCGATGGAAAGACAGAGCTGGTGTTTTGGAATCAAGGCTCATCAACGCTCTACAAAGCCGACATTCCAAACGATCCGCACTCAGCCACTGCATGGACCCTTACAGCAATTTACACATACAGCGGCACTGAGCATGAAGGGTTAGCTGCTGCCGATATGGACAACGATGGGAAGTTGGACATTGTTGGCGGCGGGCGATGGTTCAAACACATCTCGGACACAACGTACGCGGTCGAAGTTATTGATGACAACATGAGATTCACTCGTGCTGCAGCCGGGCAATTGAAACGCGGCGGACGATCCGAAGTTGTGTTTGTGCCGGGAGACCAGGATGGTCCCATTAAATGGTACGACTGGAACGGAAGCTCATGGACTGCACACGATCTGCTCGCTACGAATGTCATTCACGGACATTCACTACAAATTGCCGACATTGATAACGACGGCAAGCTCGATATCTTCAACGCCGAAATGCGATTGAACGGTGGCAACGCGAACGCAAAGATGCGGATCTTCTTCGGCGATGGAAACGGGAACTTTACACTCAGCGAGGTCTCAACTGGCTATGGCAATCATGAGTCTCGCGTCGCAGACCTCGACGGCGACGGCGACCTTGATATTCTCGACAAGCCGTACGATTGGGATACGCCGCGCGTTGATGTGTGGCTGCAAAATGGCTCAGGTACTCTTCCTCCGTATCCGTTGGATTCGGATCAATGGCAACGGCATGTAATTGATCAGAACAAACCATGGCGCGCCGTGTTCGTCACTGCTGCCGATATGGACAACGATGGAAAGAAAGACGTTATCACCGGCGGATGGTGGTACAAAAATCCGGGCACCCCGTTCGGCTCGTGGACGCGCAACACCATCGGCTCACCACTGAACAACATGGCGTATGTGTACGACTTTGACAATGATGGAGCAATGGATGTTCTCGGCACGAAGGGACAAGGATCGGACGCGAATGCCGAATTCGTCTGGGCAAAAAATAATGGCAGCGGCTCCTTCACAATTCTCAACAACGTTTCAAACGGTGAAGGCGATTTCTTGCAAGGCGTTGCCACCGGACATTTTCAACCCGGCAATCCCGTGGAAGTTGCGCTTTCATGGCATCAATCAGGATATGGAGTGCAAATGCTGACTGTACCCGCTGATCCCTCCACAAGTACTTGGACATGGCGGAGAGTATCCACGACATCGCAGGACGAACAGATCAGTGCAACTGATCTTGAAAGCAACGGCACGCTCGACCTCGTGCTCGGAACGCAATGGCTCCGCAACAACGGAGCGTCTTCGTGGAGTCCGTTCACACTCAATCCGACTTCAGGTGATCCGGATCGCAACCGGCTCGCAGACATCAACCGAGATGGACGCATTGATGTTGTTGTCGGATTCGAAGCAATCAGCGTTGCAGGAAAGCTTGCATGGTACGAGCAGCCAACTACACCGACAGGAACGTGGACTGAGCACATCATCTCAACAACCGTTGTCGGACCAATGAGTCTTGACCTTGCAGATATGGATCGTGACGGAGACATTGACGTGGTGGTGGGAGAACACAATCTCAACGATCCTGCGAGTGCCAAGCTCATCATCTTTGAAAACACAGACGGCTCGGGCACAACGTGGAGCCAACATACTGTGTACACCGGCGATGAGCATCACGACGGCGCGCAGGTCGTGGATTTAGACAATGACGGCGACCTCGACATCATTTCGATTGGCTGGAACAATTCTAAAGTGACATGGTATGAAAACTTATCGGCGATTCCCCTTCCGGTTCAGCTCGCGAACTTCAGCGCCACGCTCGAAGGGACAAATCATATTCGGCTGAACTGGATGACACTTTCAGAGACGAACAACTATGGCTTTCACGTTCAGCGTAAAGCAAACATCACAGAACAGTTTTCCGATATTCCAAACAGTTTTATTCCCGGTCACGGCACAACGCTTGAGCCGCAGTACTATTCGTTTGTTGATGTCGTTCCTTATGGCGGCATCTGGTTCTACCGTTTGAAGCAAATTGATTTGGATGGCACAATACATTATTCGGAAGCAATTCAAGTGAACACGCTAACGAGTGTCGGCGACAAGCAGCTTCCGACAGAATTTTCCTTGTCACAGAATCATCCAAACCCGTTCAACCCAACGACAGAGATCAGATATCAGATACCGGAGGTCGGAGGTCAGAAGTCAGAAGTCACAGGTCAGAAATCAGAGGTCAGTCACGTGACGCTGAAGGTGTTTGATGTTTTGGGGAGGGAAGTTGCGACGCTGGTGAATGAACGACTTCAGCCGGGAAGTTACAAGGCGACGTTCGATGCCCGCCTGACTGCTGGCGGGCAGGCGAGCAGCCTGGCAAGCGGAGTGTATTATTATAGAATCACCGCAGGTGACTTTGTTGCCACAAAAAAAATGATGTTAATGCGATAATGATGCTGACGCCACAACTGGATTATTCCTCCACCTGTCCCGCCTGCGGCAGCAAGGGCATGCTCATCTTCTACGAAGCGATGAACGTTCCCGTGCACAGCGTGCTTCTTATGCCGACGCGTGAAGAAGCATTGAGCTATCCGAAAGGAAACATCCGCCTCGGGTTTTGCGGCGCATGCGGCTTCATCAGCAATACGGCGTTCGATGCGACGCTGCACGAGTATTCGTCGCGCTATGAAGAAACGCAGGGCTTTTCTTCGACATTCAACAGATTCCATCGAGCGTTAGCGCAACGATTGATTGACAAATACAATTTGCAGAACAAAGACATCATCGAGATTGGCTGCGGCAAAGGCGAGTTCTTGATGATGTTGTGTGAAATGGGAAATAACCGCGGCGTTGGCGTTGACCCGGCATACGTTTCTGAACGGAACAGCAGCCCTGCAAAAGACCGAGTCGCATTCATTAAAGATCTATACTCAGAGAAATACACGAACCTGAAGGGTGACTTCATTGCGTGCAAGATGACGCTTGAGCATATTCATCCGACATTTGAGTTCGTGAGCATGGTGCGCCGCTCGATTGGCGAGAAGACGGATGCAACAATATTTTTTCAGCTTCCAAACGTGACCTACGTTCTCCGTGATTTGGCATTTTGGGACATCTACTACGAGCATTGTTCATACTTTAGCAAAGGCTCGCTTGCGCGCTTGTTCCGTAAGAGCGGCTTTGATGTCTTATCTCTTTCTACAGAATACGATAATCAATATCTTACCATCGAAGCAAAACCATCGAATGGGATGAACGACAACACACTGTCAGAAGAAAATGATCTTGAGGAATTACGAAGTCTTGTTCAACATTTCGTCAAACATTATCCTGAACGATTGCAAGCGTGGAGCGATATGGTGAAGCGAATTGTTGACGGCAGAAAGAAAGCGGTCATCTGGGGGGCAGGCTCGAAGGGCGTTGCCTTCTTGACGAAGCTGAACGTCACAACCGACATCATGCCGTACGCGGTTGATATCAATCCATACAAGCGCGGTACGTTCTTGGCAGGCACAGGACAAGAAATTGTAGCACCCGATTTTCTGCAAACATACACGCCGGATGTCGTCATCGCAATGAATCCCATCTACAAGAACGAGATCCAGAACGACCTGAACACGCTTGGCGTTCGCACTGAGCTCGTAACGATGTGACCGGAATGGGGGAAGCTATAGAAGCGACATCTCAACAATTCGCAGCTCACCAGAAGCTGCTTTCACAGTTGAGGGTGAGACACCTGGCAAATCTGTTCATCATCGCTAGTGTCTTCGTTATTTTGGGAACAACGCTGTATCCATTCGATTTCACCACGAACGACTTCCAGCAACGCCTCACACCATTCCTTGCTCCAAAGCTAAGGAATCTTCGCTCGATCGAAGACGACGTCATCACGAACATCATTCTTTTCATCCCAATTGGGTTCAGCGTTGCGATCCTCACGACGCGAAGAAGAATTCGACCGATCGTTGCAATGCTGATAGTGCTGCTCGCCGGAGCCGGACTGTCGCTTACAGTCGAGGTCCTGCAACTGTGTCTCCCCTTTCGCTATTCTTCCTTCTTTGATGTTGCTTCAAACGCGATGGGTGCGGGCGTTGGGTTTCTACTCTACAGATTGGTCGCTCGTTCGGTGTACAAGCTCCTTACGCGAGCAGTCGAGAGAGGAAACGATGGACATACAACCGGTTGGTTGATATTAACATACGCGCTGTATTTACTTTGCGTCCTTATGGTCTCCTCGCCGCTTCAAGAATCTTCACTCGTCAACAACCTTGACAAGACTTACCCCTTACTATTAGGTAATGAACCGGCAGGCGCAAGACCATGGAGCGGCTCAATCAAAAATTTGATTATCACCAAACATGAATTGTCTGCAGATGGACTTGACGAATATTTTTCTGGACGCGATTTGAACATCCGCGACAATGGAAACGTCCTGGCGCATTATGAGTTTGCCGGAGCTGCTCCGTATGACGACATGACGAAGAATCATTCTGCACTTGTGTGGAAAGGAACGGACACTGCACATTCTCCATCCAACTATGCACATATAACCCCGCAGCGCTGGTTGCAAACTCATGAAACTGCAAACTTTTTGTCGAGCTGGATCATGGTGACAACTCGCTTCACGATTTGCATAACAGCGGCGGCAACGGCGGGCTTTAGGCCATCGTGGAAAGCAAGAATCGTCTCAGTCTTAGCCGATCCATATCATCAGAACATTTCGCTAGTTCAGATTGATGACGATTTGTGTGTACGGTTCCGTTCGATGACCACCGGAGTGAACGGAACGAATCCACAATTCATTGTGCCGGATGTATTCGCCGATACGCTCATGCATCGCATCGTTGTCTCGCTCAACAGTACACACCTCCACGTTTATGTGGATAGTGTGCAGCGACATTATGAGCTGGAGCTTGGACCGGGGTTTGCTCTGCTCAACCGGTTCTTTCCATCAAACGGGTCGTTGGACATTTCATCGCGCATGAAGGACTTCCATACCTATCTGTTTGATGTGCTCGTGTTCATGCCGCTGGCATACGTCTTAGGTTTAATGGTTCGGCAATTACAGACCGGAATTCTATTACAGATTCTCGCGGCATGCATTGGGGTTGCCGCGCCGCCGTTTCTCCTTGAAAAAGTGTTGACACATTCAACCGGCAGACCACTGAATACAGAAAGCCTGCTGCTCGGGATTACCCTGATGGTTGGCACAATGGCGCTGACATTGATCTCACACGCAACAAAGCCGAAAACTCTTTCTCTTCCGCAAGCATCGTCTGATTAAACTATCAGCCATGAGTGTACCAATCACATGTCCGGTTTGCTCGTCTGCGAACGTTGAAATCTTTTTTGAGATGAAAGATATTCCCGTCCATTGCAACGTGCTGCTTGCAACGCGGGAGGAAGCAGTGAGCGCTCCACGCGGCGACATGAAGCTCGGCTTCTGCCACGAGTGCGGACATATCTACAACTACGTATTCAATCCCAAGCTGATGATGTACACGCAAGCATACGAGAACTCCCTTCACTTCTCTCCCCGCTTTCAACGCTATGCAGAAGAGTTGGCAAAAGATCTGATTAGTCGCTACGACTTGCATAACAAAACGATCATTGAAATCGGCTGCGGCAAAGGCGATTTCCTGAAGCTGATGTGCGACTTGGGCGGAAATCGCGGCTTCGGCTTCGACGCGAGTTACGAGCCTGAGCTGATGGTCTACGACCTCGTAGAGGAGAAAACGAGCCAAGAGCGCTTCACCGTGATTCAGGATTTCTATTCCGAAAAGTATTCTCTCTACAACGCAGACTTCATCTGCTGCCGACACGTGCTTGAGCACGTCGAATTCCCAAACGATTTCCTCAACAACATTCGCAGTGCCATTGGCAGCCGACCACACGCCGTGATGTACTTTGAAGTTCCGAATGCGCTGTGGACTCTGCGCGATTTAGGCGTGTGGGATTTGATCTACGAGCACTGCTCCTACTTCACGCCGGATTCGCTTGCCTATCTTTTTTCCACAAGTGGATTTGAAGTGATTCGCCTCGAAGAACAATTCGGCAGACAGTTTCTCGGCATCGAAATGAAGCCGAAGATACACCTCGTTGAACGAGACTCCCGTCTCGCTCAACGCGCAGAGCGGGACAGGAGTCCCGTTCAACTCGCTCAATCATTCGAGGAAAACTACCGCGCTAAAGTTCAAGGCTGGAAAAAACACTTTGAGCAGTTTCAGCGCGAGGGCAAGCGCGTCGTCGTCTGGGGGGGCGGATCGAAAGGCATTACGTTCCTCAATGTTCTGAAGCAGCACGCAGGCCTGCCTGCCGGAGACACGCAGGCAGGCGTTGAGTACATGGTGGACATTAATCCGCGTAAGCAAGGCATGTACGTTGCCGGCGCAGGACAAAAAATTGTTGGACCAGAGTTCTTGCGTGAGTATAAGCCGGATGTTGTGATTGTGATGAACCCGATTTATCAGGAAGAGATTCAACGAATGTTGAAAGCTGAAAACCTCACACCCGCTTTCCTCACGGCCTGATTCTTGAGGATGTAGGGACAAGCGAGGTGATGAGAGACAGGAAAGGTCGCTTAACAATGTAGGTTTCTTCTTCCTGTACAATCGAACTTTGCATCGCAAGTCCACTCCGGCAAATGTAGTATCGCGCGTGCTCAAGGTTTTCCCATTCCACCCTCCGTTTTTCCTTCGACAAACAAACATACACGCAGGCATATTTGCATCTCAGCATTGCATTACCCATATTTGCATAGGCAAATATATAAAACGAGACTACTCATGAAGGCACTCACACAACTGTTCAAGGCACTTGCCGACGAATCGAGGCTGAGGATTCTCAATCTTATCTTCAGAACGGGCGAAATCTGCGTCTGCGACATTGAATCCATTACCGGGTTCACACAAACCAAGACGTCTCGTCATCTCTTGTATTTGAAAAATGCTGAGCTTGTCAACTCACGACAACAGGGATTGTGGATGCTCTATTCCATAGCAAAGCCGAAGAACAAAGAGCATGAGCAACTGCTTGAATGCTTGAAGACGATTCTACAAATCAACCCTGTTGCACTGAAGGATGCGAAAGAGCTCAACAAGAATATCAACAAAGGCTGCTGCACAACGTTCTCTGTTATCAAACCGGAAATAAAACCTGCTGTACTTGAACTCAATTAACCAAAAGGAATGACGCCATGACAAGCACAGGTGAAAAAGAAACCACATCCTGCTGCGGACCAACCTGCTGCGAAACTGAAACAGTCGCGCAGCCCGCAGTTATGCGAGAAGAAGATTTGAAAAACTCAATCCGCGAGAAGTACGGAAAGATTGCAAGCGAAAGCGGCTCATGCTGCGGACCGAACTGCGGATGCGGAAGTGAAAGCGATGAGCAGGTTCTCTCGGTGATGATGAATGACAAGTACACGAGCGTTGACCAACAAATCGTCGAGGCGGCAGACTTGGGTCTCGGTTGCGGAACACCGACCGCGTTTGCCGACATGAAGGAAGGAATGCGCGTCCTCGACCTCGGCTCAGGCGCCGGCATTGATGTGTTTCTCGCGGCGAAAGCGGTCGGTCCAACAGGCAAAGCAATCGGTTTGGATATGACCGATGAAATGCTCAAGCGAGCGAGAACCAATAAAGCAAAACTCGACATAACGAACGCTGAGTTTGCGAAGGGCGAGATTGAAGACATGCCGATTGAATCCAATTCAATCGACCGCATTATCAGCAACTGCGTCATCAATCTTGTGCCGGATAAACGTAAAGCGTTTGCGGAAATCTATCGGGTGCTGAAGCCCGGCGGGAAGTTCACGATTTCCGATATTGTCTCCATCGGACAAATCCCAGCGGATGTACGAAAGGATTTAGAACTCTGGGCGGGTTGCGTTGCCGGCGCTTTGGATAAAGAGGAATATTTGCAGATTGTGCGTGAAGCCGGATTCAAGAACTTGCTGCTTGAAAAAGAGAAACCGTATTCGCTCGAAAAGAACGTTCCGTTCGGGCTTGAGAGTATCACATTGACGGCAGAAAAGTGAATCACGTAAAGATTCGAAAGACATCGGAAGCGGACTACAATGCAGTGGCGGAGCTGCTGAAGTCCGCTTCTCTCCCTACTGAAGGAGTTGTCGAACATTTCCAGCATTTTCTTGTTGCAGAGAATGATGGCGGAATTGTTGCTGCAATCGGTTTGGAAGTTTACGGCGATATGGCGTTGCTTCGCTCGGCGGTTGTTCATCCTTCTCTGCAAAACAAAGGTCTCGGCTCGCTTCTCTACAATCATCTGATTGAGAATGCAAGGTCGCTCGGCGTTCGGCGACTTATTCTTCTCACGAATACTGCCGAGAAGTATTTTGCGAAGAAGGGATTCCAGATGATTGATGCAAAGTCTATTTCGGGACCTATCACCCGCTCGGTTGAGTTCACCGGCGCGTGTCCTTCAACGGCTGCTTGCATGGAGCTGATTCTCAATCCTGAGCGGAGCGAAGGATCTCGAACGTCAGAGATTCTTCGGTCGCCCCAAAAAGCAGGGCGACCTCAGAATGGAGTAAGAGTTCTTATTCTGTGTACCGGCAACTCCTGCCGCAGCCAAATGGCGGAAGCGTTTCTCAAGTCATTCGACCATTCGCTGGAAGTGTATTCTGCAGGGACCAAGCCGTCAATCCAAGTGCACCCGAACGCGGTCGCAGTGATGAAGGAAGTCGGCATCGACCTGAATGGCGCCTTCCCGAAGCACGTTGATCGCTTCATCAACGATCCCTTCGATTACGTTATCACCGTCTGTGACAATGCAAAGGAAACCTGTCCCGTCTTTGTGGGCAAAGTACAACACCGGCTTCACATCAGTTTTGATGATCCGGCAAAGGCAACGGGAACAGAAGAAGAAGCACTCGCCGTGTTCCGAAGAGTGCGGGATGAGATCCATGAACGATTTTTTGAGTTCTACATCCAAACAATCAAGAATACTCAGAAAGCATAACAATGAATATCATACGCGTACTTGAAAAGCTGCACAACTTCAAACTGCTGCCGTTCTTTGTCGTTATCAGTATGGCGATAGGCATTGGCGTCGGGAATGTGTACGGCATCTCAAACTTCGATTTGACTCCGCCCATCGACGCCCTCGCATCCATTGTCCACGGCACGTATGAATTCTCTCTCCCGAACACACTAGCGCTTGGGGTCGTCGTAGGTCTGTTCCTGATGATGTATCCGGCAATGACGAACATAAAGTTTGGCGATTTGGGGAAGGCTGTGAAATCACCAAAGCAATTGCTCGTCGTTCTCTTCTTCAACTTCGCCATCGCCCCGTTCTTCATGCTGCTGCTGGCAAACCTCTTTCTGACGCCGGGTTCTGATTTCCATACCGGACTTGTGCTGTACGGTCTGGCGCCGTGCATTGCCATGGTCATTGTCTTCACGTTCCTCTCATTCGGCAACAGTGCACTGGCAATCATCCTCGTTGCATTGAATTCCATCCTGCAAATGCTGCTGATTCCGATCTACGCACATTGGCTTCTCGGTGACGTCAACTTTGATGTGTGGGTCGTGGGCGAGAGCGTGCTTCTTTATCTTGGCTTCCCGCTTCTTGCCGGATTAGTCACCCGCTATTTCGGTGTGAGGCGTTACGGCGAGGAGGGCTTCAAGCGGGTAAAGACGTTCCTCGATACACTCTCGATCGTTGGCTTGCTGTTCACACTTATTGTGATGTTTGCATTGAAGGGGGATCTCATTGTTAAACGGCCGGGACTTATTCTTGAGCTTGCCATCCCGATGACACTCTTTTTCTGGGTGATGTTCGTGGTCGTGTACCTTGTCGGATGGAAGTTACGTTTCAGTTACGAAGATGCAGTCGCTGTTGGCTTCAACGCAACAGGGCGTGATTTCGAGATCGCCATTGCTATCGCCATCACAGCGTTCAATCCGACGGTAGCATTGGCAACCGTTGTTGGTCCTCTCATCGAAGTTCCCGTCATGCTGGTGCTCGTCTGGTTCGCTCGAACCACCCGCAGCAGACTTTTCGGAGCACCTGTTGTTGCCAGAGAAGCAACGCAAGCATGCGAAAGCAAGGAGCCGCTTGTAGAGACTGCCCTGAATGGATGATCGTGTTGAGGAAGATTGTTCCCACGAAACGCAAGATTGTGCAGGAGATGGTGGCAACGTTGGAAGAATGCAACCGGGCGCTGAGTCAGGAGTTGGGATTTCCTCGGTCGTCACGGCAGCCAAGAATAATCCAAGCGCAGTGACGATACAGGCGGAAGGCATTTCACATTGTAATGAGTCCCGCGTTGGGCTGTCACGGTGCAATGGTTTTGCTTGGTTACCGTGACAGCCGGGAAAAAGCTCTTGTAGCATTTCCTCGGTCGTCACGGCAGCCACGAATTATCCAAGTGCCGTGACGACAAGACGTCATCCCGCATATGATGTATCAACGTAGAGCACGGAATGATCGCCGGTAATGTAATTCCGTGCACTTGAAAATTCATAGCCCTCAGCACGTTCGACCAATCCGGCTTTCACTGGATTGTTATGGATGTACAACAATTTTGCCATGAACATCTTCTGATTGCGAATGACCTGATCGTCGAAACGCTTCATCCAAAACTTCCGCCGTTGATCATTGACGCCCCGGCTTGCGCCTACAAATAAAGCTGTGAATTCATGTCGTGCGTCTCGCTCGAGTTCATCCATAATTGTCCATGCTGCGTGCGACTTTAGCTCCCGCATCACATCCGAAATTGTGCCCAGCGAAGGCTGGACTTTCACTATCCAATGGAAATGGCTTGGCATAATAACGTAGCCGAGAATGGCAAACTGGAAATGTGCCTGCCAAGTTTTGATCTGCCGGATGAGCAGGTTACAGTACTTACGCTCACCGAACACAGGGGCATGTTCTACGATCGTAGTAGTCACAAAGAAAAACTCTTCGTCCACGAGATTCGCTCGTCCACGTCGCCCCATTTGGAATCTGCTTTCAAAAGGTGGTTACCGCTATGCTGTCACGGTGCAATGGTTTTGCTTGGTTACCGTGACAGCCGGGGAAAAGCTCTTGTAGCATTTGAAGAAGTTCCTCGGTCGTCACGGCAGCCACGAATAATCCAAGTGCCGTGACGATACAGGCGGAAGACATTTCACATTGTAATGAATTCAGCGTTGTGCTGTCACGGTGCAATGGTTTTACCTGGCTACCGTGACAGCCGAGAAAACGCGCCAATCATCAGTTCGAGAGCGAATGACTTTCACGACAGTTCCTTCTGTACCCGCTGGCACGGAAGGCAAGTTTGAAGCGGAGCGTACCTTGCGACCGAGTTTTTGTTTCGCTTCAACTTGTTTGAAAAAATTTTCGACCATTGAGACCTCCTTGTCGAAAGTTAACAGCCGGCCGCCCAACTATTGATTATATGGTTTCCATCTAATATGCAGAGCATTCTTCCTCACAATGTATTCACCGGGTTTTGACGCCGCGACCTCCACGATTCAGAACATGGGTAAGGAATGCCGCAGCGTATGACATGTGGCCCGCTTGACAATGTCCGCTTTCCTTACCGCTTCCTTGAATGCTTTCTGGAGAATGGATTCGTCTATGTGATGATGCCCTTAACGGACTCAGCGCTATGGGTACGCTTCAAGCCCTGCTCTCATAGCCCCTTCAATGGTTCCGTCCACAAGGTCAGCGCCAGGAAAGAACCACTCTTCCGGGTCGTATCGTTCATTGCTATACTTGAAAATGGCAAACTCCCAGTTATCCATCTTTCCTCTATATCGCAGGCGGCAAATCTGGCTCATCGTGGCGTAGTCGTAACGATCGAGGTATAAAAAGTTGCCTTGATAGCGGTTTGTGTAGTAGCGGTTGGGGTCTTTGAGAACCCTCTTGTTGAATTCTGCAACAAGCTCATCAACCTGCTTCCTAACTTCTATCGTGATGGCCTGTTTCCTCATTTCTCCTAATCTCCGTGCATACGCTGTGAATGGATGAAAGTTCCCACTACGGAAACGTGGTCGTGACCCTGCCGATGTGCGCTGTGAATACAATAAGCACAGCTTTGCGACGCCTGAGCATTGGTTTTGAGGGCGCGTAGCCCGCGTCGGCTGCAACCGGTGTTGGGCGACAATTCACTGCAAAACTATAAGCCTGCGGCCCGGCCAGTCTTGTGTCCCGCTGGCTGCTTATCACTCCCATGGCATGTCAGACCAGTGAACATACTCGGAATAGGCTTCATCTGCAATGCTATATGGTTCGCCGCGAGCATTTGTTCGATTGAAGGCAACGCGAGCGTCCTCGAACAGTTGCGTCACCACGTCGTGAAGCAGTTTCTTCACAGTCTCTGTCTCAAAGGCTTCAGTTGAGTCCATCAGAGATTGACCTACCGAGTTGTCGCTTGTGTCTTCGTCACGCCTATCTTCAGCCGCCACAAGCGCATAGTGCAACATGGCAGCTACCAGTGGGGCTAAGCGATGAGTTCGTCCCTCTGGAACAAGCGCATGAAGCATCTGGACCCAAGTTTGATATACGGCTGAGCCGACTACATCTTGAAGGCTTCGTTGCGAGGCTTTCTTGATCGCGGGCGCTTTACGCTGTTCCTTACGCTTGGGTTGAGTGGAAGCGGTCTTGCGCTTCGGAGACGTTTTCGTTTTCATCTGATACCAAGTAATCCGCCATGTGAAAGTTGATCAATTCAATGTGCCTTGAAAGACCGACGCATCAGCCGCCCAACGCGGCTAAGCTGCGGAGTAGAATGTCTCGGTTTGTACCGTCCCGAGCGTTGGCTATGATCAATTCATTCATGTGTCTGGGCATTAGTTTGCACTTTGCTCAATCAAGCCTGCTCTGAGCGAAGCCGAAGGGTCAGCTTGTTCCAATTCGACAGACTTACCGTTTCTCAGGTGAGTCGTGGTCGAATAGAGATTCCCGCCGTCTTCATGGCGGGAGCCGCTGGATATTACCAAAAAGGTCTACGACCTCGTAGAGGCGCAGCATCATCGCGCATCAACATCATCAGCCCCGAAAAGCATGTGCTGAGCGAAGTCGAAGCAAGGTTTGGTCTGCCGCTGTCATCAACGGTATGACAACTCTGATAGTCAGGCAAGCGTCACGCAAGAAACTGTTGGTAAGTCAAAGAACGGTTTTGACCAGCACCACATATGGGCGAAGTGCTCTACCACTTCGTCGCGGGAGGATTATTTTCTCTTGTTGAGCGCTTTGTGCGAAACCCCGCTGCTCTTTGGCGGGGACTCTCTCCTTTTTAAAGAGGTTAGGCAGCGCAACTCCAATCATTGCTTGCGTCCTATCTCAAATACGACTCGAACCTTCGACTCAACCGTGAACCTCTGTCCAGGGAAGAGGAAAGTCGCACTCCTACCGCCACGTATAACGCCCGCCTGCAACGCCAACACCTGACTTTGATTGTATCCACTTTGGTCTTCGATGTACAAAACACTTGCAATTGTTGCCCCGAGCGTCGACGCAAGAAGGTCGGCTTTCTTTCTCGCATTCTCTGCGGCAGCCTTGTATGCGGCAAGTTTCTTATCCTCGTTATTGCGCAGAGAAAACTGTACTCTTGAGATATATTCAACTTGTTCTTGTGCGACCGCGTTTAAGGCACGCTCCAAAAGTTGAAAGGTACTGTCAAGCGTTACCATAATTTCAATTGCAGCGGCAAAGTCCTCCTTCGATGACCACCAACTTTTTCCGTCAGGGTTATCAGCGCTATTGAAATGAGATGTCTGAATCTGTTGGTCTGTCACGCCAACTTTTTGCAGGTCTGAAATGATGCGCGAGGCACGTTCGCCCGCCTGCCTCACTGCCTGTTCTATCGTCGAGCCAACTCCCTTGACACCAAATGAAAACTGAACCCTGTCGGCAGGGTAACTGACACTGGCGTCGCCATAAGTGATGAGTTGGTTCTGTTCCACTTTCGCCCACTGACCGAAAGCAACAAAACTGAACAGGAATGGAAGTACAACGATTGATGATGCTCTTGTCATGATTGGGTCTCCATTTTTTCTAGCGCTGCCTAACGGAACGCGGCTAACCCGCCGCAACGAAAATTCTCCCGAACGTATACCGCGCGGGGAGCTATAAAAGATATTTTCAAAGTGTGATGGCATTAAGTTCGTGTAGCGCTCCTTCGGTCGGGTTGAGCCGCTTGTTAGGCGGCGTTGCAATGAACACTTTACGATTGCTGACTCTCCGCCACGGTTGTTAGGGTTGTTGGTTGCTATGTGAGTCGTTTGGAGTAGCTGGAGAAAAGCGCAAGTTCCCATAGGGTGCTGCTGCCCTACCAAGCAGCGTAAGTCGGATAGCTTGAATAGCATTTTCGAAATCGCTTTGCTCCTCATGCTTGCAGACGTTGCACGTAAAGTAAAGTGTCTTCCATATGAGTCCTTTCACCGTAACTTTTACATGCCCTCCACCACAGTCCTCGTGGGCGAGAGTCAGCAGTCCCTGCGTCGCCAACTCTAGGGGATCAAACTGGTCTTTCTCGGTGAAGCGCGTGGTGCTTACCACTGAAATGTTCATGTTGTGACTCCTTGAAACTGAATCCTGCGTGAATAAAATTTGCAACGCCGCCTAACGAGAACAAGATCAGCTACAGGCGGAGCGCGGCGGGGTAGCTGCACGGCGGGACTCCGGGGAGCAGTCACCGTGACGCGCGGAGCCTGTTAGCTGCATCGCATGGTTAGGCATTAACGGGTTCACTTAATGGCTTGGTATCTCTGATGAATTGCTCCATTAGCGCGTTGAAGTCGGAGTCGAACTGCGGCCCCAACGCCGGCCACGCTCGCCGGAAATCTGGACGGCTCGCCCACATAATCATGTAATCGTGCCATCCTTGCCATTGGGAGCGTCGAATAACAGATTTGTGGCGTCGGTAAAGCAAATAGCCCGTCTCAAGCATGGAGATCAAGATGGTGAATAGCGTGAGCTTCTTGATATCAAGGCCGGTGGCGACTACCAGCGGCTCTAGCGCAGACAAATCAAAGCAGTCCAAGTCGGGGTGCTCAAGGCAGAGTGTGAGATACTGGATATACTTCTCGTTGGCATTCAGGTATGTCTCCATCTCTTGGGTTGCCCTGTCCTTCCGCTTCTCGTATAGGAACACGAGAATAGCGACGGGAATACCGATCACGGTCGCCGCATAAGACGCAGCTTCCAGCAAGTCCTTTAGTTCTGTGAAGGTCATGGTTGATTGAGTGAAACGTTCTGAGCCGCCTAACGCTCGCGCTCACCCGCGGCCGCTCACCGACAGCGTCGCGGCCGTCGGGTGCAGCGCGTTGTTGGGCGGTGCCTCGACAACGCCCTGCTTAGAATGGCCGCGATTCCGTCCTGCTCTCATGGCAGCTTGACACAGAGCCCGGAGTTCGGCCCCGGAGGCAGACCCAGTGCGGTGTCTACGCCCTTGTGAGCACGCAGATCTTGAAGCAGCGGCTCTGGCGGCACACTCTGGCCGATTTTCTGCTCCGACTCCGGACGAGCGTTTTCTACCGCTTTTGCCCGATAGACGATGACCTGGGAGACTTTGTCCTCGATCGCACGCAAGCAGATAGCACGAATGTAGAAACGGTTGAATTCTCCTTCAGCGAGCATTTCGTGGGCGTTGTTGCGCATGACCGGAGGCTTCGAGAATTCGCCGGACTTCAGTTTTCGCGGCTTCTCATGCGAGTTGAGCCGAACGAGAATTGCGGCCGCCAACGTCACGTCGCTTCCGGCGCTGGCCGCAGTTCTGATGAGATTCGGATAATCGATCCGCCCTTGCGAATTAAGATTGTCGCTCAAGAACAGAGTTCCGTCCGCGACGTCCCGATCGATCTCCGCCAACATGAGCGTTCGGGTCCTTGCATCCAGGTTCCTGTAGTCCAATCCCATTGCGGTACTCCTTGCCTTCCTCTGACAACTCGCTGTACCCGTGAAACATTGGAGGGATTTATCCGTGTCTTCGTCCGCCCAACGGACTGCGGCTAACCCGCCGCAACGAAAATTCTCCTCCGCGTACACCGTGCGGGGAGCTATAAACAATATTTCAAAGTGTGCCTGCCCACCGAAGTCTGCTTCTCAAGACGTAGGCGGGTCGGCATTGAGTTTCACCTCCGACCTTACGGTCGGGTTGAGCCGCTTGTTAGGCGGCACATCAGTTGATTATTTGTACTGAGTCAACTGTGATTCTTGAATACGAGTAAACATAACTTGAAGGTGTTCCATGTCTTGTTACAGTTGTTACGCTTCCAAATACTCGAACGCGTCTGTTAACGTGTGTGGAACTGACAACTCCTGAAAGATAGACTTGGTTTTGTCTGTCCGTCGGCGGACTAATCCAGTAAATGTCAGCGAGCTGGAAGCCGGGAGGATAGGGCATCTCGCGGGTACCTCCTCCTGAAAAGTAGTAGACCGTTCCCTCCGCAACTGGGGTCGTTGCTATTTGCGGCTCGCTATTACTTGTCTGAGTAGATGAACCGTTCACACAGCCCGAAAAGAACACGATATTCAATAAAACAACAATTGCCGTTTTCATAGGACGTTCCTCGGATAGAAGTACATTTGTGCCGCCTAACTACTGATTATACTGCACGCCCTACCGCAGCCTATCCCGCCCACTGAAGCGTGATAGGCTGCACGAATATTCCCTCCTGGATGGAATATCTGTTACCTGATTTCGTTCTTCAAAATCTCAGCCCAGCCTTCTCCACCGCTTCGCAATTTCAAAATAAATCGAGGCTGCCGCAAACAGCTTTATTGTATCCCACCAAGAAAAAATCAGGAATCCGGAAGTGAAAGCTGTACTGAAGTTGTGAAGATAAAACGCGTTGAGATGGAGGGTGCCTGATGTAAAGATAATCAGCAATCCAACAAACATTGAAACGAGAATTGCCGGGAAACTCTTGTATCGTTCCACAAGATAGCCAACAACCGCTGCCGCAACGGGAAACGCAAGTAGGTATCCGCCTGTCGGACCGATAAGCTTCATCAAACCAAATCCGCCCGATGAAAACACCGGAGCGCCGAGTGCGCCAACTGCAAGATACAAGACTTGACTCATTGCCCCGTTGCGGGCACCGAGAAACGCGCCGGCAAGCAAAACAAACAATGTTTGCAGCGTGTACGGCACTGGCTGATGAGGGATATCGATTCGAGCACCAAGAGCCGTTGCCGCGGCGAACACAACAATCCACAACGTTTGTGAGAGCACACCAATGTTTGTAACGCCATACGTTTTCAAGAATGCAACGTCTTTATTCATAAACTCTCCATAGGGTGGAAGGATGAATGGTTGGAATTTCTGTTCACAAAGTACCGAATCACTTCGTGATAAGCAACCTTGTGCATGAATCACTCATTTAGTATTTTAAGGGAAAGCTTACCCTGTCCAATCTCACCAACTCGGAGTCTAATCATGAGGTACTTGAGTCTCACATTCCTCTTTCTCTTTTCTCTTATGCTCGCCTCTGCTGGAACGGAAGAAAAGTTCAAACAGATAAAAGTGTTCGTCCCCGACAAACAAACGGTCGACCTCATTTGGTCAACAGGCATTGATCATGAAGGCACTGCCGGAAAAATCGGCGGCGCGATGGAGTTTGTCGCCGGAAGTTTTGAGCTGCAAGAACTCACTCGCAAAGGTATCGGCTATGAAGTCGTCATCGCCGATTTGGCTAAACATTATGAGCAGCAACTTACGCGTGGTCGTGTCAATGCAATGGGCTTCGGCTACGGAAGCATGGGGGGCTTCTACACATTCAACGAAGTGCTGACGCAATTGGATTCGTTGCGATTGTTGTATCCTAACTTGATTTCTGTTCGAGATTCAGTTGGTCGCTCAGTTCAAGGGAGAGCAGTTTGGGCGGTGAAAATCGGCAGCAGTCAAAGTGCGGGTAAGCCGGAAGTTCTTTACACGGCGCTTCATCATGCGCGTGAACCGGAAGGCATGATGTCGGTGCTCTATTATATGTGGTGGTTACTGGAGAACTACGCCACCAATCCTGAAGCGGCATATCTCGTCAACCACCGCCAGCAGTGGTTTATTCCTGTCGTCAATCCCGACGGGTACGAGTACAATCGCCAGACAAATCCAAATGGCGGTGGAATGTGGAGAAAAAATCGTCGCGACAACGGCGGCGGAATTTACGGGGTTGACCCGAACAGGAATTACGGTCCGATGTACATGTGGAATTCTCCATACGCACCCAACGGTTCGAGCTTGACGCCGAGCAGCGAAACGTACCGGGGCACTGCGCCATTCTCGGAACCGGAGAATCAAGCCATTGACAATTTCATGCGGGCGCACAACATCAAAACATGCTTGAACTATCACACGTATGGGAACTATTTGATTTATCCCTACGGCTATCTCGTGAGAGAGAATCCCGACTCGCTCATCTATCGCGACTGGGCATACGACATGACGGCCGTGAATCGCTTCACAAACGGAACGGACATGCAAACAGTCAATTACTCTACGCGTGGTGTTTCGGATGATTATATGTACGGCGATACAACAAAGCCAAGAACATATACCATGACGCCTGAAGTCGGAACGACTGGCTTTTGGCCAACCACGCCTGAGATTTTTCCTCTTGCAATCGGTAACCTCACGATGAACAAACGTCTCGCGTATATTGCCGGACATTTCACGACTATCATTCAACACTCAATCCAGGACGCCGGAGGAAATGGTTTTCTGAATAGAGGCGAGAATTTTTCGTTGATTGCTCGCATCAAAAATAAGGGTCTCACCTCGGGTGCTTTTGTTGCAGTGCGTGCGACAAGCAGCTTGCCGTCAATTCAGTTCTCCGGCAATCCTGTTGTGCTCAATCCTGTTTTGCCGCAGCAAGAATATCAAGTGAATGTTACCGGATCTGTTGCCTGGAATGCAACGGAAGGTGTTCCGGTTCAGTTGTATGTGAGAATTTCCGACTCAGAAGGCTTTGAGAAAATTGACACGCTGAACTATTTCATCGGCACGCCGGCAGTTGCATTTGCAGATAGCGCATCGAATGGTATCAGCAATTGGAACACGGGCACCGGCTGGGGCTTGACATCCAACGCTCATACACCACCTTCTGCATTCACTGATAGTCCGAGTGGACCTTACCCGTCAAGCGCAAACAATTCACTCACGCTGAACTCTCAAGTCGATCTCACCAGCTTCAACTACGCGCAACTAAAATTCTGGACGAAGTGGGCGCTTGAGCCGACGTGGGATTTCGCTACGGTTGAAGTTTCAACAAACAACGGTTCGACGTGGACGACGTTACGTACTGAGCTCTCACACGCGGGTTCAGGCAGAAGCGGCGGGGCACAACCATTCGGCACGTGGGGATATGACAGCTACAACCCGGGGCAGAATTGGCTTGAGCAATCGGTAAACTTGAGCAGTTATGTGAACAGACAAATAAAGGTGAGATTCCGCGTTGCAGCCGATGCGGGTGATCAGCGCGATGGATTTTATGTTGATGACATCCGTGTGTATGGCTACTCGACTTCTGTAGCTCCACCCGACACTGGAATTGTTGTGCGTACTTCAGCATTCACCTTCAACGGTCCGATCGGCAGGCTTTGGATTGATTCGACAATTGTGAAGAACGCAACGGCGTCGCCCGTTACAGTTACTGTCGCGGAATCTTCTCTGACGACAACTGCAAACCCACTCGTTGTTGGTGGAAACGGAAAAACGTTGGACGCACACTCCCTCATAGCACGATTCAAACCTGCGTTCGAGCAGGCGAACCTCTCGCGCATGGCGTTCCAGGGCGGCGGTGAGCCGGCAAGCCCCGATGGGGCGAGCAACCCGAACGCATACACAACCATTTTGACGGACGACCGGGGCGAGAATGGTGTTGGCGCGGCGGATATCTTCCGTGTGCTCTATCAATACAGAACGTCTGTGTTGGGCAACTTTCACGACTTCAGAATCGTGATGGGAAATCTTCCCGACACGAACGTCGTAATCGTTCTCTCTGTTGATACCGACCAGGAGTTTAGAACCGGACTCTTCCCGACCCCGTTTGGCGTGGGACCAACTTCACGCGACATAGGCTCGGAGCGCGAGATTCTGATTGACGCAAGCGGCATCTTGATTGACTCGCTGACGGGACTCGGAAGAATTCGTGCAGGTGTTGTTCTTGACGTGTCGCAAGATTCAATACGGATAGTTGGGCTTCCGTTTCTCCTGAACATACAGCGCGATAGCGTGTTGACAATCAGCACTGAGACAATTATCGGTGGTATCAATGCAAACTCACTGAACGACCCGGACCGGAAGATGAACCTCGGTTTCGTTGCAACCCGCATCTCGCGCGCAGCAAATCCTCTCCCCGACTTTGCACCTTCGATTGGTCATGCAAATATTGGCGGCGAGACGGGTGTTTCGTGGACGACGACAGATAGGACAAGCTTCACACTTGCAGCAAACGAGTCAACATATTTTCGATTGGGAGTGCTTGGTGCAAAGCCCGCCGGAACGCATCGCTCGCAATTTATCTTCCGCTCAACGGGTAGACAACCTGTAACGATTCCGATTACGATGAACCTCACCACGCCGCCGAGCCCGAGCATTGCAGTGACGCCGATAGTAATTCGGGATACGCTCGCACTGGGCGACAGCGTAACGAACACGCTCAGCATCCGCAACAATGGCGGCGGCACGTTGAGCTTCGTTGTTATTGACACCGCACTAACACCGTGGCTCACCATCAGTCCAATCGCAGGCTTGGTGGATTCGGGCATGACGACAAGTGTTTCCATCAAAGTCCGCTCGGCGGGCCTTCGCGTAGACACAACGTACGCAGTTCTCCTCGTTGTTGTTAGCAACGATCCAACACGTCCTGCAATTCCCATTGCCTTGACGTTACGAGTGAGACGAACAACGTTAGTAAGTGAGAGCGGAACAATTCCCCAGACATTTGCCTTGCATCAAAATTACCCCAACCCCTTCAACCCCGAAACGAATATCAGCTTCGACTTACCGAAGAACTCGTTCGTGACGTTGAAGATTTTCAATCTCATCGGACAGGAAGTTGCAACGATTGTGAATACGCAGCTTGAGGCGGGGACGCATTTGTACAAAGTTGCTGCAGAAAAGTTTGGTCTGGCGAGCGGAGTGTATTTGTACAAGATGACCGCGGGAGATTTTGTGCAAACGAAAAAAATGATTTTGATAAAGTGAAATCAGAAAGAAGGCAAGCCAGTTCAGCGATGCAATTGCCTTTCGTTGAAAAGCGGGCTATATTTCCAATGAGAACTTCACCATTTCCCATCATATCATTGAGGCGAACCATGCAACCTTCTCGGTTCATTTCCATCTTTTTCTTCTCATTGTTTTCTTTTCAAAACACATTTGCACAATGGGTGGAAGTCAACGCCGGAATTCCCGGACTTCTTCACGTAAACAGTTTTGCCTCAAATGGAACGACACTACTCACTGGCGGTATCGAGGACTTAGGCAGCCTTATCCTCTGTCGCACAACGACGAATGGCAATGGCTGGGTGGTCGCCGACAGCGGGATTGTTCCGCGCGATAGCACGTATCACTATTCCTTGGGAATGGTGATGTCGCTTGCGGCAGACAGTACGCGGGCATTTGCGAGCGCGAGCGTTTTTGGGATTCCGCCAAACGACATTACTGCAATCTATCTCTCGCGAAACGGCGGAGTGAGTTGGCACAGCATTTCGCCATTGTCACGACCAACATTCCGTGCGCAACTCGTATTGGACGGCAGTCGTTTGTTTGCATTTCAGGACAACCGAATTTTTCGGACAACGAACGATGGAGCCTCGTGGGATAGTTCAATCGTCATACCCTATCCACAGTCAAGCGTGGGAAAGCTCTTCGTAAAGGATTCCCTTATGATCGCGTTTCTTTCTCAGATGACAGAAGATGCGTTGTACCGCAGTTCGAACGGCGGTGCGACATGGCAGAGAATCACAAACGGGATTCCGACTGGTAGATTCTCCGTGTATGCGTCTCAGTCATATCGGAATTCAGTTTTCATGTGCGGCTACTCGCTTGGACTTTTGAAAAGTACGGACAACGGTTTGACCTGGACTCCAGTCAGTACGCCCCAAAGCTACTCCGGCTACGGATTTGCTACGTATCGAAACACGTTGTTCTATGCATCAGGGGGCGTCATCGCAACAACGAATGAGGGGGCTACATGGACAGACTGTGGTTCAATACCCGCTGGCTTGGGACTCACAACGATTTGGGTTCATGGCGACTATCTCTTCTGGGGCTCAATCTACCGCGGAGTCTGGCGACGTCCACTCTCGCAACTCGTTTCGGTCAGCGAAGATAGATCGCAGTTTCCATCAGCTTTCGTCCTTCATCAAAACTATCCGAACCCCTTCAACCCGGAAACAAACATCAGCTTCGACTTGCCGAAGAACTCGTTCGTGACGCTGAAGATTTTCAATCTCATCGGACAGGAAGTTGCGACGATTGTAAATACGCAGCTTGAGGCGGGGAGGCATGCGTACAAAGTTTCGGGTGAACAATTTGGTTTGTCGAGCGGCATGTATCTCTATCAACTGAAAGCCGGCGATTACGTCAGAACAAAAAAGTGCATATTGCTAAAATGACCTTCGGAAGGGAGGCAATAGCTGTGAATCGAAACATATCTCACTTCGCATTATTGCTCCTGCTATTCTCAGAAACACATTCGCAATGGATTCGGCAACCGTTCCCTTTCACGGATATGTTGTGGAGAGTTCGGTTCGCAAATGAATCCACTGGATGGATTCTCGGACAAGGAAGCTTGTACAAAACGAGCGACGGCGGCATGAATTGGTTTGTTCAAGATTTGACGTTGCCGACGGGTACCGTATTGTATTGCCTCAATGATCAAATCGTCTTCTGCTCATCCACCTCCAACAGTTCTCTCAGTAGTGGCATACGAAGAACAGCAAATGGGGGACTCGCTTGGCAGACTGTCGATTCGGCACAGCTTTACTATTGGGATATGCAATTTGCCGATTCAATGATCGGATTCGCAGTTGGTGGGAACCTCCGGTTTCAGCCGAGCTATCCGTTTGTTAGGAAAACGACCGATGGTGGAATTACATGGACGGCCCTCTGGACATCAAGCGACAGTTCCTCTATCACAGGTGTATCGTTTGTCAACCCACTTGAAGGATGGGCTTCCGGTTATAGTAGCAAAGTTTACCACACTACAAACGGGGGATCAACTTGGACTTTGCTATCCTCGTATTCGACGACTCAACGTTTTACCACCGACATACATTTCGTAACCAACCAAATCGGGTGGACTCTTGGCGGAATCATTGGGGCGTCAATAGTTGCAAGAACGACAAACGGAGGAACAACTTGGACCTACCAAACCTTTCCCGGGGCAATCTTCCATGAAATTCAAATGGTAAACTCGAATGTCGGCTGGATCGCTGGAGAAGCAAACTACCGACCAATTATTCTCCGAACGACAAACAGAGGAGATTCATGGGAACCCCAGGTTATTGTACCTCAGCCACCTCTTTCCCCCGGCTATGAGTCAATTTCAATGTTGAATGAAACTACTGGATGGATTATCGGCTTAATAGGAGTTTATAAGACGATCACCGGAGGTACTACTTCTGTTTCTCAATTAGGCTTTAGAACCCCTAAAGAGTTCAGGCTCCACCAGAACTATCCCAATCCCTTCAACCCCTCGACCACCATTGAATATCAGCTTCCACAAAAATCGAATGTCGAAATAAACATCTACAACTCACTCGGTCAGTTGGTGAGGACGCTCGTGAAAGGTGAAGCAAAAGAAGCGGGCGACAATGTTGTAACGTGGGATGGAATGAGCGATGCTGGTAGCACAGTTTCGACCGGCGCGTACTTCTATCAAGTCAAAGCAAATGGTTTTGTACAAACGAAAAAAATGATCCTGATTCGTTAATGCCCGTGCAGACAGAACCTGTTTAGCCCACCGTGCAACGAAGCGCGGTGGGCTTTTCATTGGACATTCCGAACATTATCAAAGCAGCTTCTCATGGACATCAGCAACAGAAGAAATGCGCACTACGCCATCAACGGAATCAAAATCGGCATCGAAGCTCGCGATGTATTTTACGTTGAACTTCTTCATGTAGTTCACAATCAGACAATCATTAAAATTGAGTTTTCCATCGTACTTGATCATCAACTGAATACACTCAGTGTACGAGGAACGGATAAGCGGAGAAATCCATCGAATAAGGGACGTCGGCAATTCTGCCTGCAAGATCGTCAGTATTTCTGAGAATCTATCCGATTGTTTTTTCTCCTCAAGTCTGCGTGCAATTACACTTACGCTTTCCATGACTACGACATCCAAAATAACGCGCGAAGCAAATCCCAGAAGTGCTTCATCAATCTCGAGCACGCTCTTATGCCATACGTCCTTTGGATCAAAAGTAGCGACCAAAAGATTCGAGTCAATCACTATTGGTATCACGAGTAGAGATCCTCAGTATCTTTCAGGGCGTCACCGCCGATCGAAAACAAGCCGACAAGCTTGTGAAACTGCCGATGAGTCAGCCCCTTCTCCGCCTTTCGTCGAGCAGGCTTTTCAAAGATTACTGTCACATCCGCGGTTGACTTTGTTCGGGGCCTGCGCGAAAGATGTATGCGCCCCCCTTTGTACACACCTTTGATTGTCTCCATATCTACCTTCCTTTTCATCTTAAAAGATTTTAAGCAATTCGTTTACGAATATCAAACATCGAAATTCGCCTTGCACGACACCAGCCTTTTCCGTATCTTTTCCCTGCTGAAAAGTTCGGTTCTGCTGTGGGTTAACCTCCCCTGCTGCGTATTTCCGATCTCGCAACTTAATGCATCACCTGAATGGCTAGCGATCTCAAGGTATTCTCAGGACGTTCTAACCGCCCTCTTGCTGAGAACATTGCAGCGGAGTTGGGCAAGCCATTGGGACACTGCGAAATAAAAGTGTTCAGCGACGGCGAGATGTGGGTGAAGTACAGCGAGAACGTTCGCGGATGCGATGTGTTCCTCGTGCAATCCACAAACCCACCGGCGGAAAATCTGCTTGAGCTGCTCATCATGATTGATGCAGCGAAGCGGGCGTCGGCAAGAAAAATTGCAGCGGTTATCCCCTACTTCGGCTATGCGCGGCAGGACAGAAAAGACCAGCCGCGGGTTTCGATCACGGCAAAACTGATTGCCAACCTGATCACCGAAGCGGGCGCCGATCGTGTTATCACGATGGATTTGCATGCGCCGCAGATTCAGGGATTCTTTGATATACCGGTGGACCACTTGTACTCGTCGGCAGTCCTTGTAAAATATTTTAAGGACAATCCGATTGAGAATCTCGCAGTCGCTTCGCCGGATGTCGGCGGAATCAAGATGGCTCGTGCGTACGCAAAGCGACTCGAAGCAGAGCTTGTGGTTATTGACAAGCGGCGACCAAAGCAAAATGATGCCGAGGTCATGAACATCATCGGCGATGTCAAGGGAAAGAACATTCTAATCATTGATGATTTGATTGATACAGGCGGAACGCTTGTCAATGCTGTCGTTGCGTTACAAGAAGCCGGAGCTAAAGATGTGTTTGCAGCAGCGACGCATCCGGTACTTTCGGGCAGTGCGATAGAGCGCATCAACAAATCGAATCTGAAAAAGATAGTTGTCACCGATACGCTGCCGATGAACGTTCAATCTCCGAAGATCGAAGTTGAAACAATTGCGCAGCTCTTCGGCGAAGCAATTAAGAGAACGTTCAAGCATCAGTCCATTAGCTCTCTCTTTGATATTGATAAAGGATAGTCTAAACCCTGAGCGTTCTTTGCGAAGGGTCTCTAAAGGTTTGAGGTTTGAAATTATTCATCATCAATAGCTAAACAGGTATTGTCATGTCTGAGATCGTCATGAATGCAGAAGTCCGGACAACAACCGGCAAAGCTGCAAAACGTCTTCGGTGGGAAGGAAAAGTCCCCGGCGTGTATTATGCACACGGCGAGGAAAACATCCCGATTCAGGTTCCGAAGCTGAGCCTTGACCCGCTCATCTACACATCCGAAACGCATGTCATCGAATTGCGAGTCGGTGATGTTATGAAGAAGGCGATCTTGCGTGATTTGCAGTTTGATCCTGTAACGGATCGTGCAATTCACTTCGACTTACAAGGCTTGCGCGAAGATGAAGAAGTTACGCTCGAAATCCCTGTTGTAGTGACGGGCGGCGTTCCTGTTGGCGTTCGCGACGGCGGCTTGCTGCAACACATTATGCACAAAGTAAAAGTTTCCTGCTTGCCGAAGAATATTCCCGGCAGGATTGAAGTAAACGTTGCAAACCTCGGAATGAACAAATCCATTCATGTGAGCGAGTTGAACATCCCGAACGTAACAGTTCTCGAAGCTCTTGAAGACCCGGTTGTCTCAGTTGTTCCGCCGACAGTTGTGAAGGAAACCGCTGAAGTGGCAGTCGCAGTAACGGAAGCTCCGAAGGAGCCGGAAGTTGTTGGGAAGGGTAAGAAGGCTGAGGAAGGCGCTGAAGGCGGAGAGGCAAAAGCTGAAGCGAAACCCGCCGCAGCCAAGGAAGAGAAAAAGAAGTAATCTTCACAAGTGCCACATTTTGAAGAGCAACCCATCATTGCTGTCGGACTGGGTAATCCCGGTTTCGAGTATGAAGATACGAGACACAATGTTGGGTTCATGGTTGTCGATGAGGTAAGTGTTCGACTGAACAGTCTGTGGAAACCTGGCAAAGGCGAGTATCTCTTCAGTCGGACGGTTGTGGATGGAAAAGAGTTAGTGTTAGTAAAGCCGCTGACGTACATGAACAACAGCGGCGAAGCAGTTCTTGATGTACTCGAAAGATTTCCGACGCCGATCCGGAACATCATCGCAATCGTAGATGACTTTGCGTTGAGTGTTGGAACGATTCGAGTACGGGCAAAAGGGAGCGACGGCGGACATAACGGACTTCGTTCGTTGATGTATCATCTCACCTCGAATGAGTTCGCCCGCATCAGATGCGGCATCAAAAGGGAAATGATGCCACCGAAAAAGGAGATGTCAGATTTTGTTCTCTCCCCTTTCGATGATGATGAGAAAGAAATCGTCGAAAAGATGATAAAGAATGCTGCCGGTGCTGTAGAGGAGTTTGTTCGTTCCGGCATTGAACGAACGATGAACATGTTCAACACGTAGAGACGTAGCAATGCTACGTCTCTACACCATGTACGTGTGGTATCTCTCGAATTACTATCGAAGGCTACCCTCTACTCTTCAATTCATCGCCTTGGTGATTATTGAAGGGTCAAACTAAACCTGTCCGCTGAAGCTTTAGCGTAAGCGGACATCATTAGAAGTCCAAAGGGAGGTGACATAATGGACAAACACAAAAGGTACGAATCCACCGTTATCATCAACGCGTCGCTGGATGATCCCCAGGTTGAAGCCATCATCACGCGTATTTCTGAGACGATAACGAAAAACGGGGGCAGCATTACCGCCCTCGACAAGTGGGGGCGCAAGCGTCTCGCGTATCCAATCAACAAGAAGACCAACGGCTACTATGTGAACTACGAGTTCACCGCGCCGTCCGCGTTGATTGCAACACTCGAACGCTCGTACCAGCTTGACGAAATGATTCTCCGCTATCTGACCATTCTGCTCGACGCAAAGGCGATTGCAGCAAAAGCCGCAGCGCCCGTCGTCGTGCCGGCAGCAGAAGAACCTGTCGTTCCGGCACGTGAGCCGCTCTTCAAAGAATCGGATGACGCAGGAAAGTAATAAGCACGATTCCGCTTTATCATGATTCTGTTTGAGCGGGACTCATCAACCATAGTAATAGGGATTGAAAAAGGAGAACACAGTGTTCAATTCACCACGAAAGCCTCGCCGCGAAAAAGAAGGGCAAATGCCGCGCAAGAAGCGGACATGCCGGTTCTGCGACGCGAAAGAGCACTACATCGATTACAAAGACGAAAAGAAGCTGCAACGCTTCATCACCGAGCAGGGTAAAATTATTCCGAAGCGCATCACCGGCACCTGCGCAAAGCATCAGCGACAGCTTGTCTCAGCAATCAAGCGAGCACGCCACCTTGCGCTGCTGCCGTTTGTTTCGGATGCAATTCGTTAAACCAGACTGGAAAATCCAAAATTAGACACAAAGGCTCGAATGCACAAAGGAGCACGAAGAAAGAATTAGAAACTGATGTTACGCAAGAGAGAGTTTTCTTGGTTACTGACCGCCCCTCACCCTAAATCCCTCTCCCAGAGGGAGAGGGACTTTGTTGAATCCTAAGCTCAAACCTCCCCTTCTCCCTTTGGGAGAAGGGGCC
>Ga0082335_1002629_pt1 | contig 32896 bp, 30 predicted proteins | sample Subgrocontami58m_FD_72375 | JGI IMG/M metagenome (GOLD analysis project Ga0082335, IMG submission 72375) | Subsurface groundwater microbial communities from S. Glens Falls, New York, USA - GMW37 contaminated, 5.8 m (SPADES assembly) (version 2) ... | reverse complement strand
CTTACCCTGCCGTTCTTCGTGCTCGACCTCCAGGTCCGAGAGGACCGTGCCACACCGGGAGCACCAGTTGACGATACGCTCTCCTCGATATATCAGCCCCTTGTGGAAAAGGCGAACAAAGGTGGCGCGGACGGCACGGCTGGAGCCCTCGTCCATGGTAAAGCGCTCCCGGGTCCAGTCGCAGGAGACCCCCAGACGCCGGTGCTGGTCGGCGATAATGCGCCGGTACTTGATGGCCCATTGCTGCATTCGCTCCAGAAAGGCCTCCCGGCCCAACTGCTGGCGGGTGATCCCCTCTCGGGCCAGCTCACGCTCCACCACTACCTGGGCGGCAATCCCGCTGTGGTCACTGCCCGGCAGCCAGAGAGCCGGCTCGCCCAGCATGCGGTGCCAGCGGATCATGATGTCCTCTACTGTGGCGGTGAGGGCGTGTCCCAGGTGCAATTGACCCGTGACGTTGGGCGGGGGCATGATAATGACAAAGGGATTCCTGGACCAGTCTATCTCCGGCGAAAAATACCCCGCCTCCACCCATCCCTGATAAAGCCTCTCCTCCACCTCGCGGGGATCATAAGCAGCGGGCAGATCGTAGCGCCCCATATCGGCCTTCATCTGGCTCATCGTTCTCCAAACCGTTATATGCTAGTACCTCGTGCAGAAACAGGCGTTACCTTCCTCGCCCTAGAAAGTAGCTCTGGCCTCTGGCCTGTGCCCCCATATTCTCTTGCCGCCCATTCGCACGCCGATTCTTGCAACTTGGTATAAGCGCGTCACCCTGGAAGTGACGCATATCTCCCCGGGCGAAGCGAAGGCTCTTGAGCCACACTGAGGTGCTTCGCTTCGCCCAGCCTCACCGGAATGCCTTCACTTGACCTGTTACGGAGTAGTAGATGCTTCCAAAGGATATATTACATGGGAGCGCGGTAGAGGTAAAGTGCCAGATTCTGGAGCCTGGCCCAGACGCGGCCTATTGGCTACTCCATCCCCGGTTCATTCCGCCCTCCAATGAGAAGCCCGCCCGCTTGACTGTCGCGCCACGACGTGCAATAATACAGCGATACGTATAATCGTATGATACTCTAGTTGCGGTGTATGATCATGGCCTTGACAAAACTAACGGTTCTTGTTCCCGAAGACCTACGCCGGCGGGCGAAATCCATAGCAGCCCTGCGAAACGAACGAATCAGCGACGTGGTACGCCATGCTTTGGAGGAATACGTAGCCGAGGTGATAGAGGAAACCGATGACATCCGGGCGATAGACGAGATAGAAAGCCGGATAGCCAGCGGCCAGGTTCGCATCAGGGATTGGGCGGAGTTCGAGGCAGAACTGATTGCCCTACAGGATTAAGATCACGGATGACGCAGCCCGCGATGTGCTGCGCCTTCCCGGCAACGTCCGTCAGCGTGCCAGGCGCATTATAAACGCCCTAGCGGATGACCCGCGACCGACTGGAGCAAAAGCGCTACGGGGCGCGCCTGAATACTATCGCATACGCCTGGAAGACTGGCGGATTATCTACCAGCTATTCGAGAACCACCAAGTTGTCCTGGTCCTCCGCGTAAGGCGGAAGAGCGGCCCAGAGACCTACCGAGACCTCGAATAAATGATCGACTCCGACAGAACTGGGATATGCGCAGACCAGGCCTCTGGCATTTGCTAAACGAAACGGATTAAAGGAAAAGGGATGAAAACAACCGGGGGAAGGTGCGGCGTTAAGCCACACCCTCCCCGAAAAGCCCCCCAGCGCCTTTGCCCGGAAGGGCAGGGCGTTCTCACTTGTTAGCCTTAAAAGTGTGTATCGCCTACTCCAACGGCCTTCGGCGGATTGACCAGCCCGTAGCCGTAGAGGCTGTCCCTTCCCGACGATCCCAGGTCCTTGGCAGTGCTGTCCAGGAGCGCTCTCACTTCATCAGCGACACCATTAGTGCCATTGGCATCGTTCACCGCTCCCGCCGCAAACACCAGGGCCGCTGCGCCTGTAACATGGGGCGTAGCCATGGAAGTCCCGCTGATCGTGTTATAGCCGTTGTTGAGCCAGGTTGACTTGATGCTCACGCCAGGAGCAGCAAGCTCGACCGAGGGGCCGGTACTGGACCAAGAGGCCCGCTTGTCGCTCTTATCCGTCGCCGCGACCGCCACCACTGAATCGTAACGCGCCGGATAGATGACGTTATTGCTCTTTCCTTTGGGATTGCCTGAGTTGCCGGCAGCCCCAATTATCAGCACACCCGAGGCATAAGCATTGTCAAAAGCCGCTTTAGTTGTGCTGCCGGGATCGCCGCTCGAGCCAAGGCTGAAGTTGGCTACCTGAATTCTAGGAGTATTAGCCCCGCTGGCGTTATCAGCCACGATCTTGTCAAGGGCCGCGATTACGGCGCTGTAGGAGCCGCTGCCGCTGCTGCTCAAGACCTTGTAGGAGAAGAGAGACGCACCGGGGGCCATCCCGACCACGCCGACGCCGTTTTGGACGGCCAGCACGCTCCCAGCCACGTGGGTGCCGTGGCCGTTGTCATCGTTACCACCCGAAACGCATGTCCCGCTCAAGCAATTAACACGGACAAGAGCATCGGGAAGGTCAGTGTGCGGGCCACTGCCGCTATCCACGATGGCCACGCCAACCCCGGCGCCATTCGCCGTAGACCATACCAGATTGGCATCCAGGCGGTCGACGCCCCAGGCGCCGCTCATTTCCGCAGTATCGGCGTCAGCTAAATCGGCTGCCTGGACTTCGATATCCAGCTCTACCGACGCCACGCGGGGATTATGCTGAAGAGCCTCCGCGGCCGCCGCGGGGATGGAGGCAGCCACGGCTGGCACTATGGTGTACGATCCCTTCACCCTGCCCCCCAACCCCCGCACCAGGGCTTCGTCGGCAGGGCCGGGGTTGCTGTGAAACGCGATGATGACGTCCACCCGGTCTGGCGCCGCGCTGGTCGCTGCCGGCATGCCGGTAGCCAGCAACATCAGAACCGAGAGTGCCGCGACTAGGCCAATAGCTTGCCTCTTAGGTTTTCTGCCGGTGATGCAATTTACAGACTTCACTTTCCTCCTCCTAACGCCGTGCTTTTCAATCCCTGACTGTCTCCGCCTTTCCGTCCTCTTACCTTCTTTATATCATAGGAACTATAGATACACAAGGAACTTCCGTTTACCGTAAAAGCGAGCCAGGTAAATAGTGAGTAACAGCTTGGTAAAAAGCTGGTCACGACGATAAAGCCCACTTTCCAAAGCCTCGCAGCTATGTGCGACGCCCCATTCTGCGAGGGCAACCCTGCCGGCAAACCTCAATGCCAATTATGACGAATCGTATCACAAAGGGGAAGAAAGGTCAAGAGGTTTTTACTCGCTACGCTGTAATAAGCTTGTAATTCAAATTCGACGCGCGTCTTATGTTAAGTTTGCTGGTGCTGGCCGGAGACTGGCCTGGCTCGATAGGACCCCCGTTCACCGCTCTTGGGACCGGCCCCCGCAACAGTCACGGCCGATGCCGCGCCCCTCTCTTCTTCCATTTTCGTGGTATGAGGCAAAAAAGGGAAAAGGTGAAGCCACCAAGTCCTGTAGGTAGATTTACCCTGACTCCGAAGAGGATACCCTCGTGGAGGCGGCCCCCGCGGCGGGACCGAGACGCTATTCGCCTACAGGACAGGCCTGGATGCACATGGCGCAGTAGCTATAACCCAGCACCTCCTGGTGTGCATCGTTGTAGTCGTGACAGCAGGCCTTGTCAGTGCCTTGAACGGAGATGGCCCCCACCGGGCAGGCCTCAGCGCAGCGGTTACAGCTAACCCCCGGACAAAGATTACTCTCTTTCTTAGAGTCGGGAGTTAGCGGTGCATCTGTTAGAATGGCTGTATATCGTACTTTTGCCCCGTACTCAGGGGTCAGGAGCAGGCTATTCAACCCTATCTCCCCCAAGCCAGCCTGGGCGCCGGCCACGATATAGGATAGCCACTTGGTGCTCAGTATGGCGTTGAAGTTGGGAGTACCGGGTTTCAGAAACGTCTCGTAGATGAAAAACACTGGCAGCGCCACGTGGCCCCGGTCCTCGATGTACTTCGACACCTCGTAACAGATTTCGTTCAGCTTGTGGTTAAGGTAAATCATGCCCCAGGAGACGGCCCGCCCCTTTCCCCCCATGATAAAGCCCTTGAGGGCCCGCTTGCCTATGACGATGACCGACTTGGCTGTGGGCAAGAGATCCGTGGCGGTATAACCCGGGGCCTTGGCCAGGCTCTCCGCTGAAGCTATGCCTACCAGGTCGCCTCCTACCGAATGGGCGAACTGCTTTACTTCATTGACTTGCAACATTCCTTGGTTCTTTCTCCTTCTTTGATCTTATTGAGGCTTCTTTCGTCCGCGGCCACGCCCTCCAGAGCCAGGAGACGCATCTTCATGTTCCGGCCGCAGGCGAAACCGCAAAGGGACCCGTTGGATGCGACTACCCGGTGGCATGGGATAAGAATGGGAAGTGGATTACACGCCAGAGCCCGGCCCACGGCCCGGGTAGCGCGGGGCCGGCCAATACTCTGAGCTACCTGCTGGTACGAGCGGGTCTGCCCCCACGGAATGTCCTGAGTCGCCCGCCACACCGCCCTCTGAAACGGGGTCCCCAGCTCTTCATCCCAGACCTCATCCAAGGTGACTGCGTCGCCAAGCAGGTAGCGCTCCACCCTTCCCAGTAAAGAATCCAGGGATGGGTCCTGCCTGTCCTCCTCGACTCCCAAATCCATTAGCACCTGTTCCCGGGATGGCAGAGGAAGGATGATCCTCTGCAGGCCCCGCTCGGAGGCCAGCGCACCCACCCATCCCCAGGTAGTTTCTCTTAAGGCAAAGCGCATGTTAACGGTCTCTCCCTTTTCTGCTCAGCGGCCAGATACGCCCGAGTAGCTCCATTCGAAGGGCTCGCCAGATCTCAAGCAGCTCACCAGCTTCGTACTCTGAAGTGGCCCGGCCCCCGTAGCGCACCCTCTCGTAAGCCTGTAATATATGCTCAATAACCCCCCGATGTCGAGGCATGAGCCGCTGCAATCCGGCGCCATATTCCCTGGGGGTCTGGCTGGACCGGGGGCCCATGCGAGCGAGGGAGGCCAGGACCATGGCCTTGCCATACACTGCTACTGCCTCATCCAGGCCAGCCCAGCGTTGCCGCCACAGGAGCCAGAGCCCCAGGGGCACGACTATCAACGTTGCGCCCCCAAACCCCCATAGGGTCCATTCCTCAACTGTGGTTGGAGCCAGGGAGTCCTCATACTGCGGGTTTTCCATCGGGGTCTCCTCTGCCTCATCCTGGTTCCTCAAAAGAAGGTCGTCGTCCGTAAACTCTTCCCCGGGCGAGGTGGGGCGGGCGATGGTAGGCATGCTGGGAGTTGGCTCAAATTCAATCCACCCGTAGTTGGGGAAGAAGACCTCCACCCAGCCATGGGCGTTGGACTCCTTCACCAGATAGACCCCGTGCTCTGAGTCGAAGCTTCCGGTGGCATACCCGGTGGCTACCCTGGCCGGTATGCCAACGGTCCGCAGCATCACGACCATAGTTGTAGAAAAATAGGCCGAGTAGCCTTTCCGCAGGGTGAATAGCATGTAGTCCACCCGGTCCACATTGCCCGGCGGGATGGGAAGGTTAGTAGCGTAAGTGAAGCCGCGAAGATAGCCTTCTATGGCCAGGGCCGTATCGTAAGGATTGTTCGCCGGCTCGGTGAGACGCTGGGAAAGTTCCCGCACCCTCTCGGGGAGAGAAGGGGGCAACTGGAGATAGCGTTCCGTCACCCAGGAGGGATAGTCCCGGCCCGCCCCCCGCAGCTTTTCCGGCGGGGCCTCCGAGACCGCAGACACCACGGAATACTTCTGGCCGATCTGGAGTGGAGACGAAGCGTACAGGGCAGTCAGGTCGACGGGAAAGCGGGCTACCACCTGAAGCCCGGACACCCTGCCATTCTCTCCTTTGATAAGGCCCATGACCCGCACCGCGGGTGGCAGCAAGCTATTGAAGGCGGGCAGCAACCGGGAGGTCTCCCAACGGGTGTCAACCCGCCGGAGGGCGCCCTGCAACGCATCAGCATAGGGGCGCAGGTCTCCGGGAATGCTCTCCGGGGCCGCCAGGTTTTCCACATTTAATGTCACCGGGCCGCGCCGGCTGGTCTCAAGACTGGCCTCGACGTCCATCACCTTTTGGGCCTGGCCTGCTCCAAACAACAGGTTATTCTTGGGAGCGACGATAGTGAAGGTCTGGGTTACCTCCTTGGTAAGCTGGTACTGTCCCAAAAGGGGTTGCGGGTCCCTCACGGCGGATGGAGTCCGAACGACGGTCTGTTCCTGGACCAGCCATCCCTGGCCGGTATAATAATCATAGGAGAGCCCCCTCCAGTAGCGAGGCGCCGTGGATTCTACCTGCATGACCGGGGCGTCACTGAGATTGGACGTTCCCCTCAAGACCAGCGCCTTGTCGAAATCTCCTGGCCCCGGCCTCTCTTTAGAGACAAGGAAGGCGAAAAGCCGGTTCATCTGTCCGAGCCCTTCCTGCCAGGGCGTATTCACCCTGTACCACATATTTAGAAGGTCAGGAGATTCCTGGGGGGTAGGAGCGAACCAGGCCATCAGGGAGAGAGAAAGCGCCAGGGCTCCCGAATAGACGAAGAGTCTTCCTCCACCGGCCAGTTCCCCAACGGCAGGAGCCCGGCGCTGATTGAGACGGACCACCAGCAGAAGAGCGGACATGGTAAAGGCCAAGAAGAAAACCCCGAGCCGTGCTGGACCATAATTCAGGTTCATGAGCAGGATGACGCCGGAAAAGGCTATGGATAGCCAGGGCCGCGAGCCACGGGTGGTTGACCAGCCCAGAACGTATCCCCCCAGCCAGGCAGAAGCCAGGAGCAGGAGGTAAAAGGGCAGTGGATCCGTACTGATGCCCCCCGTGCGGGCGGCATAGCCCCAAGCATTCAGCCTTACCACCAGATCGACTGCCTTCTCCGGCCAGCCCTTGTCTACCAGGATGGGCGCCACTTGCCACAAGCTGGCAGCCGCACCCGTGAATACCGCGACCAGGTGGCCCAGGTACGGGCGGACTCTTGCGGCCAAAAGGGCCCAGGCCAGTAATATGGCCGCCAGGCCGTTCAGGGTCAGGTGTGGCAGGTCGTCTACCCACCCAGCTACTTCAATAGAGAGCAGGGAACTGCCCAAGACCACGGCAGCCAGGGCCAGAGCCAGAGGATCGCTGGAGGTCAGTCGAAGACGGGCCATCAATACACCTGGTTCGCCTGACTCAAGGCCCGGTCAAGAGAATCCCCTTTCTTTACCAAGAAGGTAGGGATTCGCGAAGCAACCAGGGAACTGAAGACCAACAAGGAGTTATCCCCTGTTCCAAATGTGGCCGGGTCGAGAAGGACCACCATCAGCCTTACCCCCCGGTGCGCCAGCAACTGAGTGGCCCCTACCCAGTCCTCGTGGGGAGAAGAGGTTATCAGGACAGCGAGCTCCTTGCGCCCGAGGCTTCGTTCCTGGCGCGTGACGGCTTCCGCCAGGGTAACCCGGCCCCTGGCGCGCACCCCCGCCAGGGAGTCCAGGGCTCTCATAAGCTGGCGCGAGCCGCGGTCCGGGCTGAGTGCGATGGCAGGATCGCCGTACGCCGCCAGTCCTAGGGCATAGCCCTTACCCAAGAAATGCTGGGCCAGCGAGGCCGCTGCAGAGACACCGTACTCCTCCGTGGACTCCTGCCCGGCGCCCCGCTGGACCGAGCTATCCAGGTCCAGGATAATCCAGACGTTGTGCGACGGGTCTATCTCGAATTCCTTCACCATTAGCTTCTGCCAGCGTACGGTCAGAGGCCAGTGAATCCGGTTCAGGCTATCGCCTGGATAATATTCCCTGACATCTATAGCCTTGGGTGTAAGATAGGGCAACCTCTGAGGCGAACGGCTGTCCCCGGAGAGGTCGCTTCTGGGAGACGGGAGGCCCGGCAGGTGGAGTACCCTGGGATGCACGATCAGGTCACTGGCTGCCCGTATGACGCGCCTTCGCTGAAAAACGCTAAAGGGATCACTGACGTTTACGCTTGTGGGACCGAGGGAGTAGCAGCCTCTCTCTAATTGGGGACCGCGAAGTGGGATAGCGGCTTCTGCCCATGGGCCCAGGCTTAATGCTCGCGTTTGAGCCAGGCCCAGGAACGGGAATTCCTCCATAACCTGGAGGCCAATCTTGGGTAAGGGGCTGTTGTTCCGGACGCAGATAGACTCCTCTAGGGCCATGCCTGCTCGCAGCCGCTGCGGCCTGCGGCCCGCCACAACCTCAAGCCCCCAGAGGCTAAGCTGGGCCCAAGCCAGCCCCAGCATAAGGACGCCTGCCATCAAGTAGGACAGGCGGAAGAAATAGCTATAGCCGGTTATCAGCCCCGCTATGAAAAGGGCCACCAGCAGAGCGACGGCAATCCAGAGCTTCATCCGCCGGAACGTACAATCAGCTATCGTTGGCGGATGCGCACGCCGGGAACCGGTACCTGGGCCAGCACTTCTCCCAGGACCTCCTTGGCCGTCACCTCACGCAGGCGGGCCGCCGGGCTTATGATCAGCCGGTGGGCCAGCACAGGCTCAGCCAGCTCCTTCACGTCATCCGGCAGAGCGTAGTCCCGGCCCCGCAATAGGGCCAGGCCCTGGGCGGCCCGGCTCAATGAGAGCGAACCCCTGGGAGAGGACCCCAGGTAGACCTCTGGATGGCGTCTAGTAGCTTCCACTATGGAGACGATATATCTCATGATTAGGGGATCAACCCGCACTTTCTTTACTGCTTCCTGGATGTCCTGGATCTCTGTAGCGGCCACCACCTGCTCCAGACCGTCAACAGGGTGCTGGTACTGTTGCCTCTCCAGAATTGCTATCTCATCTTCCACAGATGGGTAGCCTAGCGTGAGCTGCATGAAAAAGCGGTCCAGTTGGGCCTCAGGCAAGGGGAAGGTGCCCTCATACTCGATGGGGTTCTGCGTAGCCATGACCAGGAACGGCCGTGGCGTCGGATAGGTTACCCCATCCACGGTGACCTGCCGCTCCTCCATACATTCCAGCAGGGCCGATTGGGTTTTCGGTGTAGCGCGGTTTATCTCGTCGGCCAGGACCACCTGAGCCAGGATAGGACCTGGACGGAACTCAAAGTCGCCGGTCCTCTGGTTGTATATCGAGACGCCGGTAACGTCGCTGGGAAGAAGGTCTGGGGTGAACTGAATACGCCTGAAGGTACATCCCATGGACCGGACGATGCTCTTCGCCAGGACCGTCTTGCCGACCCCCGGCACATCTTCGATGAGGAGGTGGCCATTGCACATGAGGGCCAGGAAGGCCCGTTCCACCTCTTTTCCCTTGCCAATGATAACCTTCTCCACATTGGCAAGGATGGTCTCGCAAACAACCTTAGGATCCACTACCCAACCTCCTGCTACAACTCCGAGGGGGATTCTACGACGGCTTCCGGCCTTTGGTACTTGCTCTCATTGTATGCGCATAGGTGGGCAAAAATCAAACCACACGAGGACGGACTCACCTAATCACCTCATCACGAGTTTCCTCTTCCGCCTTGATGCTGCCAATTATCCCTGCCCAGCCCTCGTGAAGCTCTTCCTGGCTGAGGATATTCCTCTCCAGCAAGAGCTTCACGATAAGAGTCAGGAATTCCCGGTAAGCCTTAACAGTCTGCTCCAGAACGAGCAGGCGCTCCTCTAAATCTGACAAGAGCCCCTCCCCCCAATTCGTTTTACCAAATGGTAGCACCATGATACGCGCTTTTCCACCCTGGAACAACCACTTGTCAACTCCGCCGGAACCTTGTAGCATGAGGCTTGCAGTGCTGCTGGAGGAGGAAGGCCACACACGGATATAATGCGAGGAAGATTCAAGCGAGTCGAAGGTCTGAAGCTGCATTACTGTCTTGGAGGGAGTGGCCCTCCATTGCTGCTCTTACACGGATGGGGCGCCTCGTCCGCCAATTTCGGCCCAGTCATCGGTGCCTTGCATGAAAAGTTCACGGTCCTGGCGCCTGACCTACCCGGCTTTGGCTTCAGCGATCAGCCCCTCGAGCCTTGGGGATCATACGAATACGCGGGCGTCGTAGCCAGGCTGGCGGCCGAGGTCGAAGCTTCCCATTTCCATGTCCTCGGGCATTCCTTCGGTGGCAGAGTGGCTCTAGCTCTATCATGCGCTTATCCTGGTCTCGTGAAAAAGTTGGTCCTGGTTGATTCACCCGGAATCAGAGTCCCAGCAGCCGCCAAGTTGGCGCTAAAAGGATGCCTCTACAGAGCTCTGCGGTTCTCCGCTCGGGCCTTGCCGCCTCCGCAAAGGGAGTCCGTCTTAAGCTGGGCCCGCCAGCTATTAGGGTCGCCTGACTACCGGGCGGCGGGGCCACTGCGAGGTACGCTGGTCAAGCTTTTGAGCGAGGACTTCCGAACGAAGCTGCCGGGCATCCTCAGCCCCACGCTCGTAATCTGGGGTGACCACGACACCGAGGTACCCCTAGATACGGCAAGGATCATGGCCCAGGAGATACCCCATGCTGAGCTGATGATTATTCCCAACGCCGGGCATTTCCCGTTTCTAGACCAGCCCAAGGCGTTCACGGATACGGTCATACGGTTCCTGGAAGCGGAGGCCGTCAGAGAATGATTGAACTGGCGTTGATCGCCGTATCCCGCCCTGGCCCGCCCTTCAGGGCGGCAGCCAAGATAGACGTCGAGAATGATTGAATTGGTGTTGGTCGCCGTCGGGGTAATCGCCTGGGACCTGCTATTGGCGGTGCGCACCAAGGCTTTCCTCCACATCTTTCAACTGGAGGAATATCTAACCAGCAGCTTTGGCTACTGGCTGTCTCATAACCGCTCCAAGTATCTCGGCAGAAGCTTTATCACTCTCGGCGGGGGCGCCACCGTCCTGTCGGCTGCGTTACTATGGAGCGATGGGCCCCGTTGGGAGGCCGAGGCATCCCTACTGATTTTCGCCTCGGCAGGCATAATCCTTTTCTTCACCCGACAGAAGCGCGCAGCCAGAAAGCCCCTGGTCCTGACTGCTCGCGCCAGGCGCCTGTATGTAGTCGCTCTATTTCTTGGCGCCGGCGTACCAGCCGCCGCGCTGCTGCTGGGTGTCAGGCTTGGCGCCCTCGAGGCCGGCAAAGCCTACGCGGCCATGGTTGTCCTGCAGTTTCTGATTGTAACCTTCTCCGGCCATGTCCTGGCTCTCGCAAACCTGGTCCTCTTCCCCTTTGAGAACGCTCTCAGGAGCCGCTACCAGCGGTCAGCAGCCAAAATAGTCAGAGTGCGAAAACCCAAGATCATAGCTATCACCGGCAGCGCCGGCAAGACCACGACGAAAGAGGTCCTCTCTTTCCTGCTTTCCACCAAGTATGAGGTACTGAGGACCCCCGCCAGCTTCAACACCCCGATGGGCGTATCGAAGACTATCCGGGATTCCCTGCGCGACCAGCATTTCTTTCTGGTGGAAATGGGCGCCTATAAACGCGGAGAGATCGCGCGCCTGTGCGAAATGGTTGGTCCGCCGAGCATTGCCATCATTACGCACATCAACGAACAGCATATGGAGCGCTTCGGCTCCCTTCAAGACATCGTGCGAACTAAGTTCGAATGTGTCGAGGCCTTAGCTGACCAGGGAGTAGCCGTGCTCAATTTCGATAATCCCCATATCGCGGAATATTCGGCCAGGTTTACAGGAAAACGCCTGGTCCGTTATGGAACCAACGATAACCCGGCAGAGCTTGAGCTGAGGGGTAGCGATATCCGGGCTGGTCAGCACGGCGCCTCCTTCAACGTATCCTGGCTTGGAGCGCCGCCGGTTGAATTCAAGATTGGACTGCTGGGAAAGCACAATGTGCTCAACGTCCTGGCCGCAACGGCCGCGGCGCTGGAATGCGGATTAGAGCCAAAACATATTGCCTACTGGATACGCCAGTTCTCCCCTCCCCAGCATCGCTTGCAGGTCATTCCTTCCGACAACCAGGTTACTGTGATAGACGATTCTTACAATTCCAACCCTGATGGCATTCTTGAAGCGCTGCAGGTCCTGGCAAGTTTCAAACCGAGGCGACGGATCCTGGTTACTCCCGGCCTGGTGGAGCTTGGCGGACTTCAGGACGGTTACAACAGGCGGGTCGGTGAGCTGGCGGCTAGTTGCTGCGACGTGGTGATACTGGTCGGGCCAAAACAGACCGCCAAGATTCGAGAAGGCCTGATGAAAGAGGAATTCCCGGCGCAGCAGCTTATCGTCGCCCGCGACTTTTCCGAGGCTACTAACCTGCTGCATTCCATGTCGAAGTCCGATGATGTAATATTACTGGCGAACGACTTGCCGGACCAGCATGACGAACACCTAATCATCTAGGAGCTGACCACAGTGAACATGAGTACTGTCATTCTGAGCCGGAGCGGGGGTGCATCCCAAACTGCCCAAGCTTCCCAGCAGCGGAGGCGAAGAATCTCTTTGCTCCGAAAAGCAGGCGTACTCATGGTAGCACGGAGATTCTTCGCTATCGCTCAGAATGACATCCAAAACCACCGTGACCCAGTACTAGGAGTTGCCCTATGAACCAAAAGAAGCTTCGTATCGGGGTGATCTTTGGAGGCCGGTCTGCCGAGCATGGTATTTCTATCTTCACCGCTCGGCAGGTGCTGGACTCGATGGACCGGTCTAAATACGAACTCCTGCCGCTTTATGTCAACAACGAGGGCGAGTGCTTTCTCATCGGATGGGACTTCGCGGTAAGAGACCACCTGGGTTTGCCGCAGGACGCCACCAGCTTTGAGAAGTTTGCGCGTGATAGCGGAAAACGCATCTTGCTGGCAGGAGCGGGGAAGAAATCCCTGGCCTTCGAGATAAGCTCTGTGCCCCTCTTTGGCTCGGTGGCGCGCCCGCTGGATATCGACGTGGCCCTTCCGTTGATTCACGGGACCCATGGCGAGGATGGCACTATGCCGGGGTTGCTCGAGCTGGCTGATATTCCATATGCTGGGTCCGGAGTCTTAGGCAGCGCCGTCTGCATGGACAAGACGGCAGCCAAGGCTATCCTGAAAGCCAGCGGCATTCCGGTCGCAGACCACGTATGGTTCAACCGGTCTGAATGGAATGACTCACGTCAGGACCTGCTGTGCCGGATTGGCGAGCTGGGACTTCCCGTCTTTGTGAAGCCGGCCAACCTGGGCTCCAGCATTGCGGTCTTCAAGGTTGATGAAACGGAGCAGGTGGAGTTTGCGATTGATGTGGCCCTCAATTTCGACCACAAGTGCGTTGTGGAGCGTTCCATCGAGGGCGCACTGGATATAAACTGCGCTGTTTTGGGGGGCAAGGAACCGATCACCTCGGTATGTGAACGGCCTCTCAAGGACGACGCATTTCTCACTTACCACGACAAGTACTTGAAAGGCTCCAAGTTCACAGGGCTTGCGGCAGCCAGTCGCGAGGTGCCTGCCCGAATTCCTGATAGCGTGGCCAGCGAGATCAGGGCCCTGGCATTGAATGTCTTTCGCGTGCTCAATTGCGATGGCTGCGTTCGCATCGACTTCCTGGTGCAGACAGAGAACTGGAAGATCCATGTGAACGAGGTGAACACCGTTCCCGGGTCTTTGGCTTTCTACCTCTGGGAAGCCTCCGGCATCGAGCCCCAAGAAGTTGTGGATAGACTGGTGGCGGCGGCTCTGGAGAAGTACAAGCAGAAACAGGAGACCATCTACCACCCAAAGGAGCATGTGCTGCGATCGCGGGTTCCTCTCGGCGGCCAATGAGCCGGATTGTCCTATCCAGGGCCTTAATATTATTGTAGAAACGGGCGGCCGGTCTCAGGTCGCCCCACCTCAATATAGTCTTTCTTGAAACAACTGCTAATAGCCGTCGCACTACACCCTCTTGAGCGCGACCGGGCCCCTTTCATGAACAGACGTTCATAAAAAACACCCCATTCCCCATCACCTGAACGTACTTTAATCAGTTTTTGAAATTTAGTATGAAAAACTATTGCAATTATGGCCAATGTATGTTAGCGTAGGTGGGACGAAGTGGCGGGAAGTGGGGACAAGTGCATCTTCAAGGCGGTGAGGTGGGGCCTTGTTCCTAGGCGAGTATGATCACAGCATAGACCAAAAGGGACGTATAGCCATACCCGCGCGCCTGCGGGACTCCTTCGAACAAGGGGCTGTCCTTTCAAGGGGTTTTGAAAAGTGCATCATGGTGTACCCCCTGGCGGAGTGGAATAGGGTAGCGGAGAAGCTGGCAGCCCTTCCGGCTACCCAGAGCAAGGTGCGTCGCATCAACCGCAGCACCTTTTCCAGTGCATTTCAGCAAGAGCTGGATCGGCAGGGCAGAGTACTCATCCCACCTCAGTTAAGAGACTACGCAGGGATAAATGGCGACGTGGTGGTAGTGGGGGCCAACACCTACCTGGAAATCTGGAGCAAGGAAGAATGGGCGGCGGAACGGGCCAATCTGGCCACGGAAGCCTGGCAACTGGCAGAAAGCGTAGAAGCATGGCGGTAGGTAATCTAACCATAAACAGAGCACATACCCCGGTAATGCCGATCGAAGTCCTCCAAGCCCTGCGGGTCAGGGAAGGGGGCCTTTACATTGACTGTACCGTTGGGGGCGGCGGCCACGCGCGTGCAGTTCTGGAGGCTGGCAGCCCCAGCGGACGCCTGTTGGGGCTGGACCTCGACCCCCACGCGATCGACCGGGCGGCCCTCTATCTGGAGGATTTCCGTGGTCGCTACTTGCTGGCCAGCGAGAACTTCTCGCGGCTGGAGGAAGTGGCCATAACCAGTGGCTTCCACCCCGTGGATGGCATCCTTTTCGACCTGGGGGTATCCTCCGACCTGCTGGAAGACCCTGAGCGCGGCTTCAGCTTTCAGCACGACGCGCCCCTGGACATGCGCTTCGACAACAGGCAGGAGGTTACGGCCGCCGACCTGGTGAACCATATACCGGAGCGTGAGCTGGCCGATATTCTATTCCGCTTCGGCGAGGAACGGCATAGCCGGCGCATCGCCAGGTTTATCGTCAGCAACCGGCCGGTGCTAACCACCGGCCAGCTGGCCTGGCTGGTGGAAAGGGCGATGCCTCAGCGAGGCCGCGACCCCCGCCGCAGTCGCATTCACCCAGCAACCCGCACCTTTATGGCCCTGCGCATCGCCGTGAACCAGGAACTGGACAACCTGGCCTCGACTTTGCCCCAGGCCGCAAAGCTCCTCAAACCTGAAGGCCGCCTGGTGGTCATCAGCTTTCATTCTCTGGAAGACCGCCAGGTTAAAGACTTCTTTCGTCGGGAATCCTCCGGGTGCCTCTGCCCGCCCCAGTTTCCTCAATGCGTATGCGGGCATTCCCCATCCCTGCGAATCATCACCAGGGAGCCTGTTACCGCAACCGACGAAGAGATCAGGAACAACCCGCGCAGCCGCAGCGCCAAGATGAGAGTAGCCGAAAAAATCTAGGCAATATACCGCACAATTATGGTCATGCACAATTTAAGACGCCAAACCCAGTCTGCCGAATAAATTCGGCGTTGGGCTAAACTTAACGCCGAATTTATTCGGACGGTCGTGGCACAATATTTGGTGCATAACCATAATTGTGCGGTATTACCACCGTTATTCGCCAGGAGGATAACTAAAAAATGGTAGCCACCAAGTAGCCGAGGTATATGCGGTGCCGGTGAAATCTATCTCTGTCTCCGGTTCGTTACTTGGGCGTATTCCCAGGTACCGGAGCCTCTCCGCACTTCTAAATATATCCGCGGCAATTATCGGCATGACCAGCCTCTTGCTTCTCGTTCAGATCAGCGGAGTGGCATCAATGGCTTACGAGGTGCAACGGCTGGAGGACTCGCGGGTTTCCTGGCAGGAGGCCAACTACCGTGCTGAGACAGAGATCGCCCGCCTCCAATCCCTGGGACGTATAGAGGAAGAGGCCACCGCCCGTCTCAAAATGGTGCCGGCCAAGGAGTCCATCCCCATATTGCTGGCCAACCCGATTCAGGTCCGGACTCCGCCCGTGGAGCCTGCCCGTAGCGCTTCACCCAAGGGCGGTAGGGCCGAACCCTGGTGGCAGGGCCTGGCGGACCTGGTAAACCAGGTCCGGGGAAGCCCATGAGAGAGCCGGTTATCCGCTACCGACGCCTGGTGGCGATCATCGGCCTTTTTGCGGCGGGAGGCATAGCCCTCCTGTTTCAGATCGCCTCCATACAGCTTGCGCAGCACGACTATTACACAGCCATCGCCATGGATGAGCACTGGGGGAAGAAGGAAGACCTGGCCCACAGGGGAGCTATCAGGGACCGCAACGGGAATCCCCTGGCGACGACCTCGACCGTCTACGATATCTATTTGGCTCCAGGCGCTATCAAGTCGACTGAGCTTCTCTCCAAGACGGCCAAGACCGTCTCTTCGCTGCTTCAGGTCCCTGAAGACAAGTTCGTGGCGCTTCATTCCCAGCCCGGGCCCCAGGCGGCGTTGCTCCAAGCCAACGTCCCGTATGATGTTGGCACCAAAGTCACGGACCTTGGCCTTCCCGGCATACGAGTAGAGAAAGCCGTGCGCCGGACTTACCCGGAAGGCAACCTGGCGCCCACCGTCCTGGGAATCGTAGGCAAGGACCAGAAGGGCCTGATGGGAATGGAAGCCTACTATAACGCTGATCTGGCAGGGAAGAGCGGCACGGTAATCTACGAGCGGGACTCCGTCGGGAACGAGATTCCCTTGGGCTTCCGCGAGCGCGTTGCTCCTCAGGAGGGGGCCGACCTCTTCTTGACCATAGACCGCTACATCCAGCGTCTGGCGGAGAGAGAGGTGGACCAGGCCATGAAGCAGCATCAGCCGAAGACCGCCACCATCATCGTGATGGACCCTAAGACGGGGGCCATCCTAGCCATGGCCAGCCGTCCCTCGTTCGACGTGACTCAGCCAAACCTATCAGACGCCTCCCAGATGGACCGCATGCGCAATCGCGCCGTCAGTGACCTTTACGAACCGGGGTCCACTTTCAAGATCATCGCCATGGCGGCCGCTTTGCAAGAGGGCAAGGTCACTCCCCAGTCCACCATGACGGATAAGGGCTACGTCGTTAAGTACGGGTGGACCATAACCAACTGGGACGGCCGCGGAAACGGCCTGGTTAATATGACTGAGGTGCTGAAGTACAGCATAAACGTCGGGATGGTCTGGGTCAGCGACCAGTTGGGGCCGGATCCATTCTACAAGTATGTGAGGTCCTTCGGCTTTGGTCAGCCCACCAGCATAGATATCAATGGCGAGGCGGCCGGGCAGTATCGAAGGCCAGAGGATGACGACTGGTCGCCCATAGACCTGGCCACAAACAGCTTCGGACAGGCCATCAACGTGAGCCCTCTGCAAATGATTACCGCGGTATCGGCGGTTGCCAACGGGGGCAAGCTCATGCGACCATATCTGGTAGAGAAGGTCGTTGGGCCCACTGGGGTCCGCGTCTTCCGTCCCGTGGAGGTACGGAGAGTCCTTTCGCCGGAGACGGCCCGCACGCTCAGCGGCATGTTGAAGAAGGTGGTGGATGAGGGGTTGACCAAGCTGGCCAGAGTCCCGGGCTATGACATGGCCGGCAAGACCGGCACCGCCCAGGCCATGGGCGTGGGCGGTTATTCCGGCCAGACTATCGCCTCCTTCATTGGTTTTGGCCCTCTGGAAGACCCGAGGTTCATCATCCTGGTCAAGATAGACGAGCCCAAGGACGATCCCTGGGGGAGCACCGTGGCATCCCCTATCTTCCGCAGCATGGCCGAGCAGATGCTGGTATACCTGCGAGTACCCCCGTCGGGAACGATGGTAGCGGCCGCCGGGGCGAAGAATTAATGCCGCTCTCGCTGGCACTGGGAGCCTTGTCCTTCCTGGTGGGCATGATCGTGGCGCGACCGGTCCTGTTCTTACTGGATAGGCTGGACCTGGGCAAGCAGGTGAGCACCGATGCCCCAGCCTCTCATGCCTCTAAGGCAGGGACTCTGACCATGGGCGGTCTCATCATCTTCGTGGCGGTCTTCCTGGTAACGTTACCCTTCAACGTGGCCGGAAAGCTCTCCATTCTTCTTCCCCTGGGAGTGATGGTGGGAAGCGGCGTTCTTGGGGCCGTGGATGACCTGCTGAGCCTCTTGGGTAGTAAGACCAGAGGGCTGGCCTCCCGCTTCAAGTTCGGCTGGCTATTGCTCATATCAACTACCGCGGCCTTAATTCTATTAGTCTTCTTTAACCTGCATAGCATCTATGTACCCTTCGCCGGCAAGTATGATATCGGCCTCTGGTACCTGCCAATAGCGATCATCGCCATCCTGGGATCAGCCAATGCACTGAATCTCACGGACGGGCTGGACACCCTGGCCGGGGGCACGGGAGCCATCGCTTTCGCGGCCTATGGCGTTATCGCTTTTCTCCAGGGACAGCAGTACCTGGTTACCTTCTCCTTCACTGTGGTTGGAGCCACCCTGGCTTTTCTCTGGTTTAATGCCCACCCAGCCCGAGTCTTCATGGGAGACACGGGGTCCCTGGCCCTGGGTGCTACGCTCGCAACGGTGGCGCTCATGACCGGCCACTGGTTACTACTTCCGGTGGTGGGTGTGGTCTTCGTCGCAGAGGCGGGCTCCGTCCTGCTTCAGGTAACCTATTTCAAGGCTACTGGAGGAAAGCGCCTCTTCCTGATGGCGCCCCTCCACCACCACTTCGAGCTCAAGGGCTGGTCGGAGCCCCAGGTAACTTTACGCCTTTGGGTACTGGGCATGATAGGGGCCATTCTGGGCATAGCCCTGGCCCTTTCCTGATCGGGAAGAGTAATGACAGCAATCAGTCCATCGGCAACAGAAAGGTTCAGGGGTAAAAAGGTCACGGTGATCGGCCTGGCCCGGGAAGGCCTGGCCCTGGCCCGTTTTCTGTCCGCCCACGGCGCTCTGGTTACTATCAGCGATTCCAAGATGGCCAGCGAGCTGGGGCCAGCGCTCAAACAGCTCGACGGGCTGGGGATAGTCTTCTCCCTGGGCGCCAACCGGGTAGCGGACGCCGTGGGCGCCGACCTCGTCTTCGCCAGCCCCGGCGTTCCCCCCAACCTGGAAGCGGTGGACGCAGCACGCCGCGCCGGCATACCAGTCAGCTCGGCCACCCGCCTCTTCTTCCAGCTCTGCCCCGGACCGATCGCCGGTGTAACGGGCAGTTGCGGCAAGTCCACGACCACTACCCTCCTGGGCCTGATGCTAGCCGCCGGTGGCAAGAAGGTCCTGATGGGTGGAAACCTGGGCATCCCGCTGCTCGAGCGGCTGCCTGAGATGGACCAGAACACCTGGGCCGTCCTGGAGCTCTCCAGCTTTCAACTGGAGTCCATGGAAGAGAGCCCGAACATCGCTGTCATCACCAATTTGCTGCCGGACCACCTGGACCGCCACCCCTCTTTGGAAGAATACTCCTCCGCCAAGACCCAAATCTTCCGGCACCAGCAGTCCAGGGATTATGTCCTGCTAAACTACGATGACCAGGTTACCAGGGACATGGCCGGCCAAGCGCCGTCCCAGGTCCTGTTTTTCAGCGTGGAGAAGGATCTTAAGCAAGGCGGTTTCATTCGCGATGGCGAGTTGGTAGTGTCCCTGGATGGCATCAAGCGGCGGGCCGTCTGCCATGCCTCCGAGGTCCGGCTCCTGGGCCGGCATAATCTCTACAACGTCCTGGCCGCCAGCCTGGCCGCCGCCCTCTGCGGGGTTGAGCCACGGTTCGCCGGACAGGTGGCCCGGTCCTTCCAGGGCCTGCCCCACCGGCTGGAGCTGGTGCGGCAGGTCAATGGGGTTTCTTATTACAACGATAGCATCGCCACCACACCAGACCGCGCCGTAGCGGCAATTAATTCCTTCAACCGGCCCATCATCCTGATTTCCGGAGGACGGGATAAGCAACTGCCCCTGGCACCCCTGGCGCGGGCCGTTCGCCAGCGCTGCAAGGCGGTTGTCCTTTATGGAGAAGGCGGCGGGCTCCTTCAAAACGTCCTCTCCCAGCAACCGCAAGATGGCAAGGACGGGCCAGTGGTCCACAGGACCCACGCCTTCCACGAGGCGATGGAGAGAGCGTCATCCCTGGCGAAAGCGGGGGACGTAGTGCTTTTATCGCCCGGGTTCACCAGCTTCGATCAATTCTCCAGCTACGAAGAAAGGGGAAAGAGGTTCAGAGAGCTCGTGGAGCATCTCGGCTAATGGAACGCATGATGCCATCTGAGCCACGACAAGTAGAGCCACGACACGTCGTGGCAGAGACACGACATGTCGTGGCTCTACAGACTGGGCAGCCTGACCGGCTGCTCCTGGCGGTAGTGGGAGTGCTCCTTATGGTAGGCCTTCAAATGGTCTACAGTTCCAGCTTCGGCTACGCCTTGACGGCCTATAATGACGCCGCCTACCTGGCATTGAGGCAAGCCCTTTGGGGAGCCGTGGGCTTCTCCCTTCTTTTGCTCTTCTCGCGGGTGGATTACCACATATGGAGGGACCTGAGTCTGGTAGTAATGGTCATTTCCGTTCTGGCTTTGATCGCCGTGCACCTCCCGGTCATTGGCGTTAGCTCCTATGGAGCTACGCGCTGGCTGCGCCTTGGCCCGCTCCCGCCCTTGCAGCCGAGCGAGTTTATTAAGCTTCCCATGATAATCTACATTTCCGCTTGGCTGACAGGCCGGGGAGATCGACTGCGGGAGTTCTCCGCCGGTCTGGCTCCCTTCATCGTTCTCATGGGTCTGGTAGGGGGGCTTATCATGCTACAGCCAGATCTCGGCACAACAGTGACTATTCTTTTCACTGCGATGGCCCTTTTCTTCGTTGCCGGCGCCAGCCTGAGGCACCTGCTCGTTCTGATATGCGTAGCTGCCGTGGCCGGACTCCTGCTGGTGGTAGGCGCCGAATACCGGTCCGGACGGATCGAGTCCTTCTTAGACCCCTGGAAAGACCCCCAGGGCAAAGGCTTTCACATCATCCAATCCCTGGTAGCCTTTGGCAGCGGTGGCTTCTGGGGACTGGGCCTGGGAGCCAGCCGGCAGAAGTTCTTTTATGTACCCGGCTCCCACACGGATGCCATATTCGCTATCCTGGGGGAGGAGCTAGGCTTTATTGGTGTAGTAGGGGTTATGGCCCTCTTTGCCGTTCTTCTCTACCGGGGATTTCGTCTCTCCTTCCGGGCCCCGGACCAGTTCGGGGTCCTCCTGGCTTCGGGGATAACCTTCTGGTTTACCTTCCAGATACTCATAAACATTGGGGGCATCACCAAATCTATCCCCTTCACGGGGATACCACTCCCCTTCCTGAGCTACGGGGGGTCCTCCCTGGCCATCAGCATGGCTGCCGTGGGCATCTTGCTCAATATCTCCAAACAAGCCGTTGACGGAGGGCCTTCTCTCTGGCAGAGGCTGCGAGGGCGCGGGCCGTGACAAGTGTAGCGAGCGGGAATCCCAGCCGCCTGGCCGTCGCGGGAGGAGGCACTGCCGGCCATGTGTACCCGGCTCTGTCCGTCGTGGCAGCCTGGAAGAAGATGGCGGGGACGGAGGCTGAGGTGCTCTATCTGGGTAGTAAGGGAGGCATCGAGAAGGACTTGGCAGAGAGGTCCGGGACCTCCTTCATGGGCATCCAGTCAGGCCCCCTGCGTGGCAAGAGCCCCCGGGTAATAGCTCGTAGCGCAGGCCACCTCACCTGGGGCCTGGGACAGGCCTGGAGGGCGCTGAGAACCTTCCAGCCTCAAGCTCTCCTGACCACGGGGGGGTATTCTTCCATCCCTGTGGCCCTGGCAGGCCGGATACACCGTATTCCCCTGGTCCTTTACCTGCCAGATATAGAGCCGGGCTGGGCCATCCGCTTGTTGGCGCCCCTGGCCCAACGCATCGCTGTCACCTCGGCCGCCTCCAAGACGTATCTTCCCAACGATAAGATCACCGAGACAGGCTACCCGGTCCGCGAGGAAATCTGGGGGCGGGAGAAAGCCGAGGCCCGGCGCCGTTTAGGGTTAAAGCCGGAGCTTCCTGCTGTGCTGGTCTTGGGAGGCAGTCGCGGCGCCCGGAGCATCAACCGGGCGATCAGCGAAAACATGGAGATGCTGCTTCAGGTTTGCCAGGTCATTCATGTTTGCGGCACTGAGGACGAGCACTGGCTGCGAGAAAGGGCCTCCTGCCTGGATGTCACTTCGGCTGACCGCTATGCGGTCCACCCTTATCTCCATGCGGAGTTCGCATTGGCCCTGGCCGCGGCTGACCTGGCCGTTTCCAGGGCTGGCGCTTCGGTCCTGGGCGAGTATCCTGCGGCAGGGCTCCCAAGCATCCTGGTACCATACCCATATGCCGGCTCGCACCAAATGAAGAATGCCTACTTCTTATCCCAAACAGGGGCAGCCCTGATCATGCGAAATGGCCAGATGGCCTCTCTCCATATCGCGATCAAGGAACTGCTTCAAAACCCGAAAAGGCTGGCCCGCATGGCCAGGGAAGCAAAGGCCCTTAGCCGTCCCCGGGCCGCCCAGGACATCGCAGCAATGCTGATCGAGGCTGGAGGAACGCGTGGCTGAAATGCTGCGCCTCGACCAGAGCACGCTGGTTGTCCTGCTAGTGATGGCTTTCGGCATTCTGGGATTCTGGAGAGGAGTGCGCACCGAATCCATCACGCTCGCCGGCGTTATGGCGGCCACCGGCATTTTTACCCAGGACCCGATGCGCATGCGGCTGGTATCTATGATAAACCGCTTCCCCAGGGTCTTAGATATGCTCCTGGCGTCCGACGAAGGTACATCCGCCTGGAATATCGGCACACTCCGCCCTTTGAGCTCCGCCGATGACCGCCTTGTTTTCTACATTATCTTCTACCTGGCAGTGGTGGCAGTCTTCTATTGGGTGGGGTCCAACTTTGGGGGGCTGCCCCTGATCAGAGCCCATCGCTTTCTGGGCGGGGTTATGGGGGCCATCAACGGCTTCCTGGTCTCCTATGCCACGGTTACCTTTGGGCAGGACTACCTGACGAGGCACCCCAGCCCAGAGCCCATCACCATTACCCTGCCCGGGCCTGGCCTGGCGCCCGGGGTCTCAGGCGGGTCTCTGGCCCAGTACCTACCCCTGGTGTTCTTGATAGCGATTTTCTTTGTCATTATCTTCACCTTGACCTCAGCCGGGAGAGCCAAGGACTGATGGAAAGACCTCAGAGGCTCCACTTCGTGGGCGTGGGAGGCATTGGCATGAGCGCTATCGCCCAAGTCATGCTGGCCGAGGGCCGCTCCGTAACCGGGTCAGATTTGAAACAGAGTCCGGTAACCAAACGCCTGGCGGCCCGGGGAGCCACCGTATTTGAAGGTCATCAAGCCAGCCACGTTGGGAGCGCACAGCTTGTCATACGCTCGTCCGCCGTGCCGGATGAGAACCCCGAGGTAGAAGAAGCCCGCAGGCGGGGTATCCCCGTGGTCAAGAGGGCTGCCTTTCTGGGACAGCTTATGTCCGAGAAGCGGGCCATCGCCGTGGCAGGTACCCATGGCAAGTCAACCACCAGCTCGCTGATCGGCATGGCCCTCTTGAAAGGTGGACTTGATCCCACCCTTTTGATCGGAGCCGACCCCCTGGACCTGGGCACCAACGCCCGCCTGGGCCGCGGGCCGTTCCTGGTAGCTGAGGCCGACGAATTCGACGGGAGCCTCCGGGAATTCCGTCCCTGGATGGCCGTGGTGACCAACATCGAGGCTGAACACCTGGACTATTACAAGACCTACCAAGCCCTCCTGGAGACCTTCCAGGGGTTCACCCGCTCGGTGACATCGGGGGGCCATGTCCTGCTGTGCATAGATGACCCAGGGGCCCGGAGCATTATGCAAGAGGGCTATATCACCTACGGCCTGACAGAAGCAGCCGGCTGGCGGGCGGTTGAGCCACGGCCTAACCCCTCCGGCGGCTATGATTTCGAAGTGACCTGCTCCGGCCGGGCTTATGGCAATTTCTCCTCCCTTCTTCCGGGCCTTCACAACGTCTACAACGCTGTCGCAGCCATTGCGGCCAGCAGTCTGGCCGGCGTTTCAACAGAGGCCTTGGCCAGCGCTCTGGCCTCCTTCAAAGGCGTAACGCGCCGTTTCCAGATAAAGGGTGAAGCTTCCGGGGTAATCATCGTGGATGATTACGCCCACCATCCGACGGAGATCAGGGCTACCCTGAAAGCCGCCCGGGAGCGTTTCGGCAAGAAGAGGCTGGTATGCCTTTTCCAGCCCCACACCTACAGCCGGACCAAGATGCTGATGGACGGCTTCGCGGAAGCCTTCGGGGAGGCCGACGAGGTCCTTATCGCCGACATCTACGCGGCCAGAGAAGTGAATACTTACGGGGTCACCTCCGCGGACCTGGCGTCTGCTCTGAAACATCCCCAGAGCCGTTGGGCCGGTTCCCTTCAGGATGCCCGCAGGCATCTCCTGAAGCACCTGAAGAAGGGTGACGTCCTTCTGACGGTGGGAGCCGGAGACGTGGATATGGTGGGCGACTGGCTACTTGAAGACTTGGCTGAAGGAGGAGATCATGATGTTGCTGACAAATGAGTCTATGTCCTGGCACACATCCTTTCGCATCGGGGGAGCGGCTGACTACTACGCCAAGGTCTCGGACTTAGATGATCTGGCCCAGGCTGTCTTCTTCGCCCACAGCAAGGAACTGCCTATCTTCGTCCTGGGAGGGGGCAGCAACATCTTAGTGAGCGATCAAGGGATCCGCGGCCTGGTCATTGAGAACCGCATTCAGCCCGTCTCCATATCCTGCGATGGCCGCCTACGGGCCGGGTCAGGGGTTCCCCTAACAAGCCTGGCACGCCTGGCTTCCCGGCACGGACTGGCAGGCTTGGAATGGGCGGCGGGAATCCCCGGCACCCTGGGCGGGGCGATCGTGGCGAATGCCGGGGCCTTTGGCTACAGCATGGCAGATGCCCTTTCCTGGGTCGGCGTGCTGAGCCGGGAGTGCACTGAGCTTATCCTTTGCAAAGACGAGCTGGCCTTCGGCTACCGCACCAGCCTCTTCAAAGAAAGCCGGGCCAGGACCGAGGCGGGGGTGATCCTGGAGGCAGAGCTAGCTTTACAACCTGCTCCCCGAGAGGTGGTAGAGGCGAGCCTCAAGGAATGCATCCAGAGTCGAAAGCTGACCCAGCCTATCGGGCCCAGCGCCGGCTCGATCTTTAAGAATCCTCCGGGGGACTCCGCCGGCCGGCTCATCGAGGCCGCGGGGCTTAAGGGCTACCGGTTGGGGGACGCCCAGATTTCTCCCAAACATGCCAACTTCGTCGTTAACATGGGAAACGCCAGAGCTTCCGATGTAGCCAACCTGATAGACTTGGCCCGAGACCACGTCAAAGAATGCTTTGGCATACGGCTGGATTTGGAGATCGAAAAGGTGGGGGAGTGGCAATGAGACCCGATGAACACCCTGGTGCGCAGGGCCCAAGAAGACCAGGCCGTAAAAGACCGCTTGCTGGCCCTAACCAGGGCCAGCAGCCTACCCAGCCCCTTTCCTCAGGTGGACCTGGTCTTCCCCCTGCTTCACGGCCCCTTTGGGGAGGACGGAACGGCACGGGGCCTGCTGGAAATGGCCCGCGCCCCGTACGTGGGAGCGGGCGTCCCGGCCAGGGCTCCGGGTATGGGCAGGGGCCTCGCGAAAAAGGTCTTCCGGGAGCACGTTCCCCGGTTCGAGATAATAGGCCGGGAGGCACGGGGAAAGAGAAGAGAGGAGGCCTCAACCAGGATTGGCATTCCCGGCTATCTCCATTTCGTGAACCCGGCCAATGGGGGCAGCCGCGTGGAAATCAGCCCGGTAACCAAAGCTCAGGACCTTCTTGGGGCCCTCGATCCGGCCTTCCGCCCCGACCTGAAGGCCGGCGTGGAGGAAGCAACCGATGGGAGGGGGATGGGGTGCCGCGTCCTTGGAAACGACGGCCCCCGGGTATCCCTCCCCGATAAGCATGTGCCTCTGGTTCTGGGAGGTCAGTGGCATGAGCTTCTCGGGGTCGTAAACAAGATTGATGCAGTTGAGATCGGAAAGGAATGCACGTAAAAGAGGGCTCCAGGCCTTATAGCCTCGGACAGAGGCGTCTCCCGGCTCCCCGTCACCGCTCCGTTAGAAGGAAGGGGGGGGTTAGCCGATACCTCGCTTTGCTCTTCCAGGCCCTCGGGGCCGTGGCTGGAGCCAGGCGCGCCATTGCCGTAGCCTCTCTGCCGCTTATCTTGTTGGCGGCTATGGTGGCCGCTTTCAACCTGCCTCTGCTGAAGATAGCCCAGGTCGAGATCGTCGGGGCAAGGACTCTCGATGTCAGCCGTGCCAGAGCGTCATTACGCCTGGAGGGCAACAACATCCTGAGCATTGATGCTCCCATGATCGAAAAGGTCCTCCGCCAGCAGCCCGCAGTCAAGCAAGTTAGTGTGAAACGCCAATGGCCAAACAAGGTGCTGATCCAGGTCGAGGAGCGCCGCCCCATCGCCCTGTGGCAGACGCCGGAGGGAGCCTTCGCGGTGGACGAAGAAGGCTACGTTTTGAGTGAAGCGACGCCGGGCCCCTTGCCAGCCATTGTCGCCCAGGAAGGAGGCGTACGGGTGGGAAGTAGAGTACCGCGAGGAACCCTGGAGCTATCGAGACAACTGTTTGCTCGTATGGAGAAAGAGGTGGGTGCACCTCCGCACCAGTTTCAATACTCCGCCTCCCAGGGCCTCCTAGTAGTCACCGACCCGGGATGGACTGCCGTTTTCGGCGACGAGAGGGACCTGGACTTCAAGCTGGCGACCCTGGCAGCGGCCCTGCGGGTTGCCAGAGAGCGGAAGATAGGGTTCCAATACGTTGACCTGCGTTATGGCGAACGACCATTCTTGAGGTAGAGGTTTAACGATGTGGTGGCTACCCATCATCGGCTTGCTGGCGGGGGCCGTTATCGGGATACTTTCAGGGTTTTCTATCCCTCCCGCTTTCGCCCGCTATACGGCTATCGCCGTCCTGGCGGGCATGGACTCCGTCCTTGGGGGTGTCCGATCAGAGATGGAGGGCAAGTTTAGCACCGGCATATTTTTATCAGGCTTTTTCGTTAACTCGCTCTTAGCCGGCCTCCTGGTTTACATGGGAGACCGGCTGGGGGTTGATCTATACCTCGCCGCCATAGTGGCCTTCGGGGTACGCGTGTTCAATAATCTGGCGATCATCAGGCGGCGGCTGATATCAAAACAATAGCCGTCGGAACAAGAAGCCGGTAGGCCGGGCTCGGGGGTGTCCCCCCGTTTCCTACCCGTATGGTGGGTAGGTGCAAGAAGAAAGCCGGTAGGCCGGGGGGTTCGGGGGGTGTCCCCCCGCTTTTTCCTACCGACACGGTGGGTAGGTGTAAGAACAAAATGGAGGGCAGATGGCGAAGGACAACATCACAGCGGCCATAGACGTAGGCACCACTAAGGTATGCACGCTAGTGGGCGAAACTGACCGGGATGGTGAAGTGCAGATCTTAGGGGTGGGGATCAGTCCATCTCGCGGCCTTCGCAAAGGCATGGTGGTGAACATCGACGAGACCGTGGAGTCGATCGCTGAATCAATAGAAAAAGCCGAGAGAAGCAGCGGCTGTAAGATCGTTTCTGCCCAAGTAGGCATCGCCGGTGGGCATATCAGCTCCCTGAATAACCGCGGGGTTGTTGCCGTTAGCCGCAGCGACCGGATCATCGGTGAAGACGATGTAGCCAGGGCCATAGACTCGGCCCGCACCATAAACATACCCAGCAACCGGGAAATCATCCATGTTATTCCCCGAAGCTACACCATCGACGGTCAGGACGGAGTGAAGAACCCTGTGGGCATGTATGGGTTTCGCCTGGACGTGGAAGCCCATATCGTCACGGGAGCCGTCACGTCTATCCAGAACCTGACCAAGTGTGTGCAGAAAGTGGGGGTAGAGGTTGAAGACTTGGTCCTCCAACCCATCGCCAGCGCCGAGGCGGTCTTGACGGAAGAAGAAAAGGAAATGGGTGTTATTCTGGCGGACATAGGTGGTGGGACCACGGACATCGGAGTCTTTATCGAGGGAGCCATCTGGCATACTAGCGTGCTCCCCGTCGCCGGATCCCATCTGTCCAATGATATTGCTATTGGACTCCGCACCCCCTTTGCTGTGGCTGAGGAAATCAAGGCCCGCTATGGACACGCCTTCCCCAGCTCCATAGACCCCGATGCCAAGATCGATGTCGCCACCTTTGGAGCCGAGGGCAATCGCCCAATCCTGACCCGCCATCTCAGCGAGATAATCGAGGCCCGGGTGGAAGAGATACTGGAGATGATCCTGGTCGAGATCAAGCGGTCGGGCTATGAAGGCCTCTTGCCCGCAGGCCTGGTCCTGACCGGAGGCTCTGCAAACCTACCCGGCATAGATGTTCTGGCTAAGGAAGTTACTCAATCCCCGGTTCGAGTGGGATTCCCCATCGGGGTCAGCGGGCTAGTAGAAGACCTGGACAACCCAGCCTATGCCACCAGCGTAGGCCTCCTCCTTTGGGGGATCAAGAACCACACGCACCCCACCAACGGCCACTACGGACAGCACCTGGGGACCGTCTATCGCCGGTTTCTGGATTGGATCAAGGAGCTGTTGCCCCAGTGAAGAATCCGCTAGCCAACAGGCCTCCGCCCGCATGGCGCCTGGTAGTGCTTTGTTGTGCTTCATAGTGCACGATTGTCCGCACCTGGCGCTATCAAGCACAACAAAAGCACCATTAAGCACTACCAGCGCTATCAAGCGCAACACGATATGGGGCAGGGAAAGAAAAAGAGGAAATGGAGAAAACAGAGGAGAGTGAATTGGGCATAAGAGAAGACATCAGCGGCGCTGCAGTAATCAAGGTAATCGGAGTGGGAGGCGGGGGTTGTAACGCCATCAACCGCATGATTCAGGAAGATATCCGTGGAGTGGACTTCGTGGCCATAAACACGGATGCCCAGGCCCTGTCCCGGTGCGACGCCCCGAACCGCCTCAGGATCGGCGACAAGCTGACACGCGGCCTGGGAGTAGGTGGCGATCCGGTCAAGGGAATGCAATCGGCAGAGGAGAGCCGGGACGAGATCGAGGCCATTGTAAAGGATACGGACATGGTCTTCGTCTGCGCCGGCATGGGAGGCGGGACAGGCACGGGCGCCGCGCCCATCGTCGCCCAACTTGCCAAGGAGGTGGGAGCCCTAACTGTGGGAGTGGTGACCCGCCCCTTCAGCTTTGAGGGAGCCAAGCGCCGGATGGTCGCAGACGACGGCATCGCCCGCCTCAAGGAGAAGGTGGATACTCTAATCGTTATTCCCAACGACCGCCTGCTCCAGATCTGCGACAAGAAGTCCTCGCTGGAAGCGGCCCTCAGGACCGCCGACGACGTTCTGCGGCAGGGCATCCAGGGCATTTCCGAGCTCATCACCACTCCGGGCGAGATAAACCTGGACTTCAACGACGTCAGGACCATAATGAGCGACGCCGGTTCGGCGCTTATGGCTATCGGCCGGGCCAGTGGCGACGGGAGAGCCGTCGAGGCAGCCAAGGCCGCGGTCACCAGCCCTCTGCTAGACGTGTCCATCGAAGGGGCCAAGGGCGTCCTATTGCACGTGACGGGCGGCCCGGACGTGACCCTCTTCGAGCTCAATGAGGCGGCGGAGATCATATCCAAGGCTGTTGACCCGGATGCCAACATCATCTTTGGAATGGTAGTGGACCACCGCCTGCAGGATGAGGTAAAGATAACGGTTATCGCTACCGGCTTCGATGGACGCACAGCCAAAGCCGGCGTGAGCGACAAAATCCGGCAACTCCCGATGCGGACTTATGAGGAGACGGGGGACCTGGACATACCCCCTTTCCTAAGAAAGGGGGCTATCGCGGGCAGCCGATAATCCCCAGCCGGAACTGACGGTCAAGTCATAGATTCGACGGGGATCGGGGGCCCGAAAGGGGCTGTTCTGTCGTAGGAAAGAGAGGGCGGACCGCTGTCCGCCCCTGCGATAGACGCGCCCACCTCTCCTTGAAGCGCTGGGCCGGGCTGACACTGGCCCAGCGCAGTCTGGCCCCGCGCAGTCTGGCCCGCGCGCTCTTCCCCAGAACCCATCCTCTGGCGTGGGCCAGGAATCAGCTAGAACTACAGGTCAGCCAGCCCCAGGACTGTCTCCTTCCAGCACCACGACTCGGCCTGCGCTGCCATCAACCCGCACCAATTGCCCTGTCTTCAGCCGCTTTGTCGCCTCGTGTACGCCGACGACGGCAGGAATGCCGTATTCCCGGGCGACCACCGATCCATGGGTTATCATGCCGCCGAGTTCCGTAACCAGGCCGCCTGCGCTCAGGAACAACGGCGTCCAGCCGGGATCGGTGGCAGGGCATACCAGGATCTCGCCGGGTTCCAGCCGCACCCCGCGCGGGTCGTGTACCACACGCACTTTGCCCTCGACTGTCCCCGGGGAAACCCCATCCCCTACCAGGTCGCCCGTGCCGCCGCTGCTGATCCCCTGGTAGAACACCTCGCCGCTACTCAGCAGCAGTCGCGGGATCTGCCGGCGGCCGAGTTCGCCGTTGTAATCCGTTCGTTCGAGATTCACAATCGCTTTCAGATCGACAGACTCGCCCTTTACCAAAGCACGCAGTGCGTCGAGCGGAACGAAGAATATATCCTCGCTGCGGTCTAGCTTCCCCTGCGCGACAAGGTCACACCCGGAGTCAAGCCAGGCGATTCGCAGTGAATCCAGGAGCTTGACGATGTAAAATTTCGGCATTTCACGCAGTCCGCTAAAGACCACCTGCGCAACTGCGCGTCCTGGCAATAAGCGGCCTCCATTGCCACCAAGGTCGGCGTGTGTAGGAACCTTCTGCACTGGAAGACCACGGGATCCATCCGACAGGTCGTGTTGCCGGACCGGTTGACCCGGCTGGTGATCCCAGATGCCTGATTCCCGGATGCCTTGACAGGGCTGGTTAGGCAGTGCTAGAGTCACCGCACACATCGAGAACTCCCTATGGGCTTCGAGGCTCTCGGTGGCTCAGGCTTCAACCGGATGGTGGGGTTAAGGTCGAACAGGCCACTGGCCCGAGCAGCGCAGGGCGGCTGCGAACAGGGCCCTGGCGTATATCCGGATTTATGAAACTCCGCCGATAGTAACGGCTAGAGGAGGTGGCGCAATGCGTTCGGTGCTCGGCTTACGAATCTTGCCCATAGCCCTGGGCGTGATGGTCATTGTCCTCGCGGCGACGCTGTGGCAAGTGTGGCCGCGTGATGGAAAGCCCGGCGTGCAGACAGGGGCGCCCCAAGAAAGCCGGGGCGCTGGCGTCCCCGCCCGTACCGAAGGGATCAGCATGCCGCCGCCGCTAACAGGTGTGCCTGCCCCGGACGCCGGCCCAACCCGCGTATGGGTAGAGAAGACCGGAGAGGACTCCTTTCGCTATCTTGTGGATGGCCAGCCACAGGTCTTCATCGGAATGGGGTATAACCCCATCTACCGGGAGCTTTCAAACGAAGAGCGTGCCGCCAACTACGAGAGGGACTTTCGAATCCTCTGTCGCGCCGGGGTTAATCACATTACGGGATGGGACTTCGACAAGGGGTATGAACAGGACAAGTTCGATGAGATCACCCTTAATCTAGCTTACAAGTACGGCATAGGGGTGGTAATGCCCTTCTTCCTTCCGGCCGCCGGTGACTACCGGGACGAGGATTTGCGCAGGCAGCTCTTGGACGAAGCTACCGCCAAGGTTAACAGGTTCAAGGACCATCCGGCTCTGCGTATGTGGGGTGTTGGTAACGAGGTGCTCCTCGACGGGCTCCCGCCCGAAATGATGCCGGCCTTTGGACGGTTCTACTTGGAGCTGGCCGACCGAGTGCGCAGTCTGGACCCCAACCATCCCGTCATCTATCGCGAAGCCGAAGACTACTTCGTCCCCGCCATAGTCAGGTTCCTCCAAGGGAGGACACCCGACCGTCCGTGGCTGCTATACGGGATGAACATCTACTCCTTGGAGCTGGAGCGCATCTTGGACAGCTGGCCCTACTACGGGTTCGACCGCCCCCTTTTCGTGACTGAATTTGGCGCCGAGCCGTTCTGGTTCGAGGGGAGAGCCATGGGATACCTGGATATGTGGCGGATGATTCGCGCCCACCCGGACTACGCAATGGGTGGAGCCCCCTATGTCTGGACCACGGAAGGGCCTGAACCTGTGGACCAGAAGTGGGGCCTGATGGACGGCAACAGCAGGCCTGTAGACAATGCCTTTAGGCAGTTGAGGGCCGATTGGCTGAGGGAGCCAGGTGCGCGTAGGAGCTGCCCTTAAGTAGTGCGGCTAGGACAGGCGAAAGATGAGTAGCTTCACTCGGGAAACTTCATCCGATCTGCTGTTCTCTGTATTGGCTTTCTCTGTCTCATTCTCTCCCAGAGGCCTTTTCCAACTTCAGCGGGGCCCCATCTTCCTCCGACGGACGCCTATCTCTCTAACTCTCTAAAACGATTACCCAGTCGGTGGCGATGCGCTCTTCCCGGGGGACCTTGATGAAGTGGCGGATGATCTCCGAGGCGAAGTAGGTCTCCACCCGGTAGCCCACGGCTTCGGCTATCTCCATGAGATAGTGCCAGGTCTCCACCACGTGGCCCCGCATCCGGTTATTGCCGACGGCGATGACATAGCGGCCCCCTGGCCTGAGGACCCGCCGCACCTCTCGCAGGTTCGCCTCCATGTCCCTCAGATACCTGTAAAGGATGTAGGAGCGTCGCGGGTCGGCCTCGTAGAGGTTTGCCAGGAGGACGTCCCCCTCCGGCAGCCCCAACTTCCTCAGTTCCCGGTAGTCCTCGCTGCGCACCACCTCCGTCCCCACGTGCTGCCGTTTCAGATGCCGCAAAGAGCCGCTTTCCATTCCCAGCCAATAAATCTC
>Ga0082335_1002627_pt1 | contig 32908 bp, 29 predicted proteins | sample Subgrocontami58m_FD_72375 | JGI IMG/M metagenome (GOLD analysis project Ga0082335, IMG submission 72375) | Subsurface groundwater microbial communities from S. Glens Falls, New York, USA - GMW37 contaminated, 5.8 m (SPADES assembly) (version 2) ... | reverse complement strand
TGGCAACGCACTCCTGCACCTGACACGACGAGGGTTTCTTCATGGTGCGGACCTCCACGGTTACCCGTTTCCGTCTCTAACGCGTTGCCTGACTCCTTGTTGCTCCTCCCCTAGAACTTGCGATTGCCCTGTTACCTCCACACGGCAAGTTGTGTCGAGCGGTACTTGGCGGTAGAATCTCAGCGCGATTCTCTTTTGCCTACAGGTATAGAAAAACTGCTGCACAGGATGTCTAGTTGGGAGGTACGCAATGGCTGAAGAAGAGAAACACGGCGAAAAGGTCTGGGAAGAGGTCAAGTCCTGGATCGGCAAGGAGCTTGTCCTGGGAAGCGGCGTTGCCGGGATCGATCCGGTTGAGCGGTCAACCATCCGGCGGCAACTCGAGGTGCTGGAGCTTGACTGCCCCATCCACTATGACGAGGAGGCCGCCAAGAAGGCCGGTTATCCCGGCATTGTTGCTCCCTACCACATGCTGGACACGTTTTCCAGGCCGGCAAACTGGGAGCCGGGCATGATGACTCGCTGGCCCTCTCACGATCCCAATTACACCATGCGAGGCCGTGAGCGGCAGGATGCCCTCAACGTGCCGTCACCTGCCACCCACGGATTCGCCACCGATGTGGAGGTGGAGTACCTGAAACCCCTTGAGGTTGGTGATCAGGTCATCATGACCTCCAGCAAGCTGATCAGTGTGGTCTACCGGGAGACCAGCGTGGGCGAAGGAGCGTTCCTGACCCACGAGCAGCGCTACGAAAATCAGCGGGGCGAACTTCTGGCGATTGCCCGCCGTGGTGGCTATCGCTACTTTCCATGGAAAAAGAAGCCGGCGCGCGAGTAGAAATTAACTTAAGGCTTAGGCTTTTCGCTCATCTCTTACAGAGCCTGGATGGCCTGAGCCAGTCGAAGGGTGGTCGCTCATGGTTCGACAAGCTCACCACGAGCGATATGGGATCTCCATGAATATTCACTGAAAGAGAGGGGACACATGGTCGATTGGAGCAAACAGCGGTATTTTGAGGAAGTCAAAGAAGGGGACGAGATTCCCAGCGTCTCCTTTGCCATCACTATTCAACGGCTGGTGATGGAAGCCGGCGCCAACAGAGACTTCAACCCAATTCACCACAACCGTGAGATAGCGCAGAGCGGCGGCGCGCCGGATATGTATTGCAACAACTACTTTATCCAGGGCATGTGGGAGCGCACCGTACGGGAGTACATAGGCGTGAATGGCGCCGTACGTAAGGTCGGCCCCTTCCGCATGCGCATCTTCAATACCGCCGGCGACACCGTGGTCTGCAAGGGAAAGGTCGCGAAGAAGTGGCAGGAAAACGGCCAGAACCTCGTTGAGCTGGAGATATGGTCCGAGAACTCCCGGGGCGTCAGTGTCGGACCGGCGCCATACGTCGTAACCCTCCCCTCCAAGGGGAACTGACATGCCGGGCGCTTTTGAAGGCCTGCGGGTCATCGACCTTTCCTGGGGGATGGCCGGTTCCCTGGCCGGTATGCTCTTGGCCGATAACGGCGCAGAGGTGCTGAAGGTCGAGCCATACGGCGATACACGGCGCAGCGAGCCAGGGTCTCTGGTGTGGGATAGGGGAAAGCGCAGCCTCGCCCTGAACCTGCAATCCAACACCGGCGCGGACGTGCTCCGAAAGCTCGCCCAGCGCGCCGACGTGTTCATCGAGAGCAACTACAGGGCTGAGCTTGCCCAACGCGGGCTGACCTACGACGCTCTAGCCAAGAGCAACCCGGGTCTGGTCTACTGCGCCATCTCCCCCCTGGGCTCCCAGGGCCCGTGGAAAGAGGTCTGGGGTGATGACGGTCTCGTCCACGCCAAGATAGGTTCCATGGCCGCCCAGGTAGGGTTTCGGGACGGCGGCCCTGTCTATGTGGCCGCTCCCGTTGGGAGCTATGGGGCGGCGTCCCTGGCTACCCAGGGCATCTGCGCCGCGCTTCACGTGCGGACCCGTACCGGGCGAGGGCAGAAGGTGGAGACCAGCCTGCTCCAGGGTATCCTGCACTACCGGATGGGAGCCTTCCAGGCGGAGCGCAACGGCGACGCCTTCGTAAACCCCACCTTTGAAGCCAGAGACCCCCTGGGCGGCGTGCCCTTCTACAACCTCAATCAGTGCGCCGATGGCGTCTGGATCCAGCTAGGCTGCCAGAACCCGGCCTTCGGTCGCAAAGCCGTGGTCGCTCTCGGACTTGACCACCTCTTGGAAGACCCAAGATGGGCCGGAATCCCCCGGCGCTTCCAGAAGGACGGCGACCGCATCGAAATCATGGAGATGGTGCGACAGCGCCTCTCGACCAAGACCAGCGGGGAGTGGATGGCCATCTTCCGGGAGCAGGACGTGCCCGCATCTCCCGTGCTCACCACCGAGCAGTTTATGGACGAATCGTCGGTCAAGGCCAACGACCTGGTCGTTTCCCTGGATGACCTGAAAGTCGGGCCAATACGGCAGATTGGCCTGCTCGCCCGCTTCTCGGCAACGCCCGGGAGCGTCCGCGGGCCGGCTCCTTCGCCAGGCCAGCATACGGACCTGGTCCTCGCCGAGCTTGCCGGCAACTTTTCAGGGCCGTGGTCTACTCCCGCGTCGCAGCGTGTCGCGGTGCCTGGGCCGCAACCCCAACATGCGCTGGAAGACATCCGCGTCCTGGATTTATCCGCCTTCTTGGCGGGCCCCGCGGCAGGCCGCGTCCTGGCAGACCTTGCCTGCGACGTCATTAAGATTGAGCCGCCGGAGGGCGACAACTTTCGCCTCATGGCCGCAGCGTTCATCGGCGCGAATCGCGGCAAGCGGGGCATTGTCCTGGACCTCAAGAAACCTGCGGACCTGGATACTTTCTACCGGCTGGTTGCCACTGCCGATGTGGTGCACCAGAACTTCCGGCCCGGCGTGGCCGAGCGGCTCAGAGTGGACTATGCGACCCTCCAGCGGATCCGCCCCGGCCTCATCTACAGCCACTCCACAGCCTTCGGAGCGCAGGGGCCGGACGCCAACCGCCCGGCCTACGACCCCGTGGTCTCGGCGCTCAGCGGCATCATGGCCGCTCAGGCAGGAGAAGGCAATCCACCCGCGCACTACCAGATATCAGACTTGAGCAGCGCGCTGGCCGCCGCCACCGCCGTCTGCATGGCCATCGTTGCCCGTGACCGCACCGGATCGGGCCAATTGGCCGAGACGACCATGATTGCTGGCGCGGGCTACGTCAATTCTGAGTGGTTTACCGCATATCGCGGCAGACCAGCGCGTCGCATCGCGGACAAAGCCCAATTGGGCCTCAACCCCATTTACCGGCTCTACCAAACGCGCTCGGGGTGGATCTTCCTGGGCTGTGTGCTCCCCGAGCATTGGGAAGCGCTCCGTTCCCATGCAGAGCTTCAGGGCATGCAGACGGTCCGGTACGTTGAAGCCACCAGGCCTGCTAACTCTGCCCTGTCCGCGGCCCTGGACACCTTCTTCCGGCTCAGGAGCGCCGAGGAATGGGAGCAGGAACTCACCATGCTGGGGGTGCCATGTGCTGCGGCGCACCGGCCACTGCGGGACGTGTTGTTCTCCGAACGTGCGCTCCGGGACAGCGGCCTGGTGGTTGAGCCGGAGCATCCCGAGTTTGGAAAGCTGACACAGCCAGGTCTCCTGGTGGACTTCAGCGAAACGCCAGGCCGCATTGCGCGCATGGAGCCGACCCTTGGCCAACATACAGCAGAGGTGCTGCGAGAGTTGCAGGAGCGGCAGGACGCGGATCAGGCCAACATCCTGCCTGTAAGCTGACCGCTGCGGCGTTACAATTGTTGGATTCTTGTCTATCGTCGGTTTACCTATAGCGTTCTCTTTGCCTACCTGATAGACTGCCTCTGCGTTCACCGACAATAACAAAGGAGGGCCGTTATGAAACTCGTGCATTTCAACAACTACCGGCTCGGCGTCCTCAAGGGCGACCGCGTGGTCGACGTCACCAGCGTCGTCCAGGACATTCCCCATGTCGGACCACATGACCGCATGTCCCGCCTCATCGAGAGGTTCGACCAGTACCGCGGGAAGCTGGAGCAGGCCGCTCAGTCCGGGCAGGGCATTCCCATGGAGCAGGTCCGTTTCCGCGCGCCGGTCCCAAAGCCTGGCAAGATCGTGGCAATGGCTGGAAACTACCTAGAGAACGGCACACTGAAAGAGGCGCGGCCCATCAATGCCTTCCTCAAGTCTCCCAATGCGGTGATAGGGGACGGCGACACCGTGGTGCTGCCCCCCGAACCGGTGACCATCTTCCACCACGAGGCTGAAGTCGGCATGGTGGTGGCAAAGAAGGCCAGCAGAGTGAATGCCGCCGATGCCAAGAGTTATATCTTCGGCTGGATGAACTTCATCGACGTATCAGCCAGAGGCCTTGGCCCCCAGGGCATGGACACCTTCTTTCAGGGCAAGTCCTGGCATTCATTTGCGCCTTGCGGTCCCTATCTCGTCACTGCTGACGAGGTGCCCGATCCCCAGAACATGCCCATCAAGCTCTGGGTCAACGGCGACCTCAGGCAGGACTACAACACCAATGACATGGGTCACAAGATCCCGGACACCATTGCATGGGCAAGTTCTATAGTCACTCTCAACCCCGGCGATGTGATCGCCTTCGGCACGAACCATCAGGGTCTCGGCGCCCTGCAGGACGGAGACAAGGTGGAGATTGAGATACCAGGCTTTGGCCGGCTCCACGTCAGCGTCACTGACAACATGAAGCGCTCATGGCCTCGGGGTGTCGACCATGCTATGGCCGACCGCGTTGCCGGACGCGCGTAGCGCGCGTAGCCTACCTTCGTTTGCCGAGCAACCATTCCATTTACGAAGGGACAAACACATGAAACTCGTATTCTTCAATGATTTCAAGCTGGGTGTGCTGAAAGACGACCGTGTCGTTGACCTCACAAACGTGGTGCAGCATATCAACCAGCCCACACCTCAAGACCTGCTTAACGGGGTCATCAGTGAGTTCCGGACGCGCTACCGCAACCAGTTCCTGGAGGCCGCGGAAAAAGGCCAGGGAGTGCCGCTTAGCCAGGTCAAGCTGCAATCTCCTCTGCCCCGGCCTGGCAAGATCGTCGCCATGGCGGCAAACTACCTGGAGAACGGCGCACTCAAGGAAGCGCGCCCCATCAACGCCTTCCTCAAGTCCCCCGAGACCATTCTTGCGACCGGCGGAACCGTCGTGTTGCCACCCGACCAAGCGAATGTCTTCCACCACGAGGCGGAGCTTGGCATCGTCATCGGCAAAGAAGGGGCATACGTCGGCCAGAGTGAGGCATACAACTACATCTTCGGTTACGTGAACTTTATCGATGTCTCAGCGAGAGGGCTGGGTGGCAGCAGTTTCTTCTGGGGCAAGTCATGGGACACCTTCGGACCGTGCGGGCCATACCTGGTGACGGCAGACGAAATTGCTGACCCGCAGAATGTTCCCATCCAACTCTGGGTCAACGGCGATCTCAGGCAGAACTACAACACCAATGACATGGGGCATAGCATCCGCCGCACCATTGAGTGGATTACCTCAGTGACAACCCTTGAGCCTGGCGACCTCATTGCCTGCGGCACCAACCACCAGGGCCTGGGCGCGATCCAGAATGGCGACCAGATAGAGATGGAGATACCCGGCCTCGGCAGGCTCAAGGTGCAGGTCAAAGACGACCTGAAGCGCGAGTGGCCACGAGGCATTGACCATGTCATCGGGGACCGCGTCGCGGGGCGAGCCTAAGCCAGGGCAATCGCATCTTAATTGGAAGAGGACTTTGAGGAGGTAGGCTTCATTCCAGCCGGCTTTGAGCAGTCTGCCCTTGACGCCGATCTTGGCGCTGTGGTCTTGCCGCAGAAGGTTCAAGTCACTCCGGCTCGCTCAGGGTGGTGACCCGCCGCGTCTCGTTGCGCCCATGCCCCTTCTCCACGGACTCTGCCCAGTCGTGGGCCAAGTCCGCATAGCCGTCGGCTGCCGCCAGGGCAAAGGCGTCTTGCACGCCCTGGTGCAACGCGCCCTGGTTGCCCTTCAGCGCCAAGACATATCGACCCTCCCCAACACTGGGCCACAATGCGCTGGGCCAAGGCCGTCTGACAGCCCCTGGCATCGATGGTGACGATGCTGTTGCCCACCTCCAGCGCTTCGATGATGACCGGCGGGCCGCAATTTCGTTGGACTTGGCGTCCACCGCTACTTGTGCCAGGACTAACCGGTTTGCACTGGCCCAGGCGCTGACGAGATGCAGCGGCGGCCCCTTGCGGCCCGCCGTGCGGTCGTGGGGCCGCCGCAAGGTCTTCCCGTCCAGGGCAATGACCCGGCCCCCGGTCTGCTCCGCTAACGCAGCCACCCAACGGATGACCTTCGGTCCCCTCGCACTGCGCCGGGTCGAGGGCGGCGAACACGCGGCCGAAGGTGTCGTGCGAGGGGATGCCGTGGGGAGCGCTAAGAACTGCCGCAGCCACGGCTCCTTCGCCAAGCCCGAAGGCTTCAATCTCGGTCCAACGGGCGGCGCCACAGATAACACCCAACGGGCCGAAGGTGTCGATGATGTCGAGCAGGCCGCAGGTGCAGCTTGGTGCGGTCCAGCCGGGGGTCCTCGGCCTCCGCAAACTAGACACGATAGCCACCGGGAGCAGCAGGCTGAAGGTACAGGCCACCTCACGTAAACAGTCTTGTGCTGTTCAACGCGCTGGCCGCACATTTGTTCCACCTTCCCCTTCCAATTTAGCTGCGATTGCCCTGTTACCACAAGGTCGCGCGCGTTGACGGACACACTGGTTCTTGCTACAATTGCCGAAATACCTTCTCACTCTCCAACAGCGGCACGGGCCGCATTTCAAGCAATCTAAAGCACAGAAAGGGGGCGTAGTATACCTGTACCTTGATGAGACCACCTCAAACCCTTCAAAGTCTCGAAAGGCAAGGAGCGGGAAAAAGCATGTTCGAGCCAGATTTCAAACCTTTACGCAGAGCTTACGGCTTCGACGAAGTTTCCCTCGTCCCCGGTGAAGTTACCATCAACCCGGAACAAGTCGATACAAGGTTTCACATCGGCGATCTGGCCTTCGGCATTCCTGTACTGGCCTCTGCCATGGATGGCGTTGTTGATCCCAAGTTCGCGGTGGCCCTCCATAAGGCGGGAGGGCTCGCAGTGCTCAATCTTGAAGGCGTGCAGTCTCGGTACGCGCAGACTGACGCTCTCTTCGAAGAAATAGCAAATGCATCCAGTAGTGAAGTAACCTCGCTCCTGCAGCGCATCTACGCTGAACCGATCAAGGAGGAGCTCATCGCCAAACGCATCAAGGAAATCAAGCGCCAGGGCGCCATCTGTGCGGTCTCCCTCACTCCAGCCAATACAAAGAAGTTTGCGCCCCTGTCCGTAGAGTCAGGGGCTGATGTTATCGTGGTGCAGTCAACAGTCACCACAGCCCGCCATCGCTCCAGGAGCTACCACGGTCTGCAATTCCAGGAACTGGTGCAGCAAATCCACGTTCCAATCATGGTAGGGAATACGGTGAGTTACAGCGCAACGCTGGAGCTAATGGAAACGGGCGTGCAAGGGATTCTAGTGGGAGTTGGTCCGGGCGCCGCCTGCACCTCCCGGGAAGTTATTGGCGTTGGGGTGCCCCAGGTGACCGCTACCATCGATTGCGCGGCGGCAAGAGACTCCTACTACAAAGCCACTGGACGTTATGTTTCCATTATCACAGACGGCGGCATGCGCACCGGCGGCGATATCTGCAAGGCTTTTGCCAGCGGCGCAGATGCAGTAATGCTGGGATCAAGCTTTGCCCAAACCAAGGAAGCGCCAGGCTTGGGCAATCACTGGGGGATGGCAACACCTCACGCCGCTCTGCCACGTGGCACGCGGGTCAAAGTGGGGGTCAATACCACAATCGAAAAGCTGCTGTTTGGCCCAACATCCCGGACGGACGGCACAGAGAATCTTATGGGCGCTCTCCGCCTTGGCATGAGCGTGTGCGGCGCAGACACCGTCGGTGAAATGCACCAAGCCCAGATGGTCATTGCTCCTTCCATCAAAACAGAGGGCAAGATCTATCAGATGCTGCAGAGCTAGCTGCTTTGCGTCCCCATGACAGCAATAAGCCGCCAGAATCTTCTGGCGGCTTATTCGTATTCTCCCAGATTGCTCAGAAGCCCGCAGACTCGTGAAGGTCTGTCCGGGACGTTGAGTTGATAGGAAGCCTCCTCTAGACCTCCCTCTTATGTCTCACTATAGGCATTTTCACTTGTCTCTGTTGTTCCATGAGACTATCGAGGATACGTAGTTTCTCTGCGTAGGACATCTTTCGTTCTTTCTCAGCGCTTCGTCGCTGAGCGTTAAGCAGTCTCTCCAGTAAGCGCTTCGTAACGCCGCCTGAGTGTTCCGTCATGATCTAGCCTCCGAAATAGGTCTTGGAGCTTCTGCCTGTCTACTACATCGTCTAGAAGAAACACACGCGCCTTATCCTGGCTACAATACACGCGGAGTGCCTCAAGCAGCAAATGCTCAGGAGGGGCAACTTTGACGAACACGCCTGCTACCCGTCTGCGCAGCGCATGACCAAGCGCATCCTGGATGATGGGGCTGATGTCTACTGGAAATAGCTCAACAGGAGTACAGCCGATGACGATGGCATGTCCCGCCACGCGTCCAATAGTGGTCAGTCGGTTGAAGAGAGCGAGGAACTCCTTATCTGAAGCGACCACAACACCGATATCTACATCCCTTGTATAGAATGGCCGCGTGTGGGCCATCGCGGCAACCGACCCAAAAAGAATGTAGTCACGTACGGCCCGATCTCGTTTCAGCTCTTGAAAGATTCTCAGTACGTCAGCGATAGCCATGATAAGTTTCTTTGAATTTTTCTTACACCGTCACCACGCCGCGTGTGAACTCCGGTATGCTGTCGTCTAGTAGCTTCGCTAGTTCTGTATCATCCTTCTATCCGCAACGCGCGACAACTTACTGAGCGGATTTGCATTGGTTCGCAATGAAAAACATGATGAAGCAGAGGAAAACGAACCCGAAGAGCACCCCCAAAATGGGGAAAATCAGTGAAAATGCGACTTGGCTGATGACGAGTATCTCCTCTGTGTCAACCCAGAACCGCTTCAGCCACCGCGGGATCAACCTGCCCCACCGAGATGGTTGCTCAGGTGGCTTGTCGTTGTAATACATACCCATTATCTCTGTGCCCTCCGCTCTTTCTGGACCACACCCCCGCGTACTAACAGGGTGTTGAGATTCCCGATTTCACCCCGAAATTCGCATCATGCCAGGCACGGATTCCGGGAGGTCTCGGTCTTCGGCGACCCTTTATCAACAGCCTGCTACAGGACAACACGAGATGTCCTTCACGCTGATGTGGAGCGGCGCCATCGCGGCACGTTATGCTGAGGTCCTCTACACCGCGAACTTGATTTTTTCGGCGAGGGAATGGGTCATGCCCTTCACCGCAAGTATCTCTTCCAAAGACGCATCCCGCAAGTTCTTGAGAGAACCGAAATGTCGCAGCAACGCCTTTTTGCGCTTCGGCCCGACGCCAGAAACAACGTCTAAAGGCGACGTCACGGCTGCGGCGCTACGGAGATTCCGGTGGTAAGTAATGGCAAACCGGTGGGCTTCATCTCTGATGCGCTGGAGAAGATATAAGCCCTGAGAGTCCGCTGGCAGCATGACCGATTCCGCAACGTGGGGCAAGAAGACCTCTTCCTGTTGTTTGGCTAATGAGCACGTCGGGATGGTATGCACCCCCAGTTCTCGCATGGTCTCCAACACCGCGTGCAAGTGGCCCTTTCCACCATCAAGAATAACCAGGTCAGGGAGCACCCCCCACGAAGATTTCCGAGGAGACAATTCTGATGGCAACTCCTCGTCTGTGCTATCCGGACTTTCCTGCGCTGCATCCTCTTCAGGAAGGGTGACTTCGGCGAACTTTTGCGCGCGTTTGAATCTGCGTCGAATGACCTCCTGCATCATGCCATAGTCGTCAATACCGGCAACATTTTTGATCCTAAACCGACGGTACTCTGCCGACTTTGCCTTGCCATCTTCAAATACCACCATGCTGCCGACGGCGGCAGTACCAGATATATTCGAAATGTCGTAGCACTCCATGCGTTGTGGCAACCTTGGCAGATCAAGTATGTCTTGCAATTCAGTGAGCGCGGCCGCAGTCTTACCAAGATCGGTGAGCCATTTGACCCGAACCTGTTGCAGGGTTTGACGGGCGTTTTCTGCTGCCAAGTTGACCAGTTGCTTCTTCTCCCCCCGTACTGGGAGTCTCACCTCAACCCGACCCCCACGCTGCTGTGACAACCATGCTGCAATGGCGTCCCGATCATCGGGAGAGTGCTGGAGCAGTAAAACGGCGGGTATGTGGGGGGAATCCGCATAATGCTGCAGAAGAAAGGAGCTCATCACCACGGAAGGTTCTTCGTCCTGAGCGCCTTCCAGCATGAAATGCTCTCGTCCAACAATTTTCCCGTTGCGTACCATGAACACAAGCGCACAGCATTCGGTGCCATCCTGGGCAATTGCAATAGCATCCTGGTCTTCTCCGCGCACTGAGATGGCCTTTTGCCGCTCAATGACTCGCTCCACCGCGCGCAGCTGATCTCGCAGTCTGGCCGCTCGTTCAAAATCGAGGGAATCTGCCGCGGAAAGCATCTGCTGCTTCAGGTCTTTCACCACCAGTTCCTGTTTCCCCTCCAGAAATTGCGTGACCTGCTGCACGACCTTGCCATATTCCTCCTCGTTCACCGCGCCTATGCAGGGGCCGAGGCATCGGTGTATGTGGAAATCGAGGCAGGGCCGCGGGTCGTTGCCGGTTATGAGCTTGTTGCATGAGCGATATGGGAAAAGCTTCTTCACCAGCGCGAGCGTTTGGCGCACAGAACCCGAGTTTGCATACGGCCCAAAGTAACGAGCACCGTCATTGGCAACGCGCCGGGTGATAAATACTTGCGGCCACGGCTCGTGGACATTGATCTTGAGATACGGGTAGTGTTTATCGTCTTTGAGACGGACATTGTAATGGGGCTTATGCTCTTTGATGAGATTGCCCTCGAGCATAAGCGCTTCTGCTGCGGAGTCGGTGACGATATACTCAACGTCGGCTACGTGTTCAACGAGCTTGATGGTTTTGGGAGTCAAGGACCACGGCCCGCCAAAGTACGATCGCACTCTGTCCCGCAGATGGGCTGCTTTACCGACATAGATGACCTTGCCGCGAGCATCCTTCATCAGATACACGCCTGGAGACGAGGGAAACGTCTTTACCAGTTGCAGTACGAGGGGTTGTGCGCTACTCATTGTTCTTACCATGTGGAGCCATTGTAGCACTCCGCCCCGGCAGCCGAACATCTCATGCGCAAAATCTGCGGAAGTCGTAACTAAACACTAAAGTGTAATGTTTCGTACATTGAACAGTTACAAGATATCAGGCGAGCACATTTGTTTCGCTCGTCAGAGTATCTGTTCAAATGAGCTGGCTACCGTAAAATGGCCGTGGTACTAAGAGCACAAGAAGTCAAACAAGCGTTGGTTCATAGTCTCAAAGCGATAATTTTATTGAGCGCGTTCACGCTCTTAGCCACTGCATGCCTTGACCTTGCGCCTCCCCCAAAAGGCCAGCAAAGCCCCACTCCCACCCAAACCCCCACAGCCACGACTGTGCCAACGGCTACCGTAGTTCTGGTGTCTCCAACTGCATCCTCTACAGTGACTCCCACACCCACCGCTAGTCCAACAGCGACTCAACAACCTAGCATCACTATTGACCCGACAACCGGTTTGCCTGTTGTTGCTCCAAGAGGAACAGTGACTGTGGGCACCGGCGTTGGGCAGCAGCCTACATTGCCGGGTGTGCCTTCGAGCGTTCAACCCGGAAACCTTCTGCCGGGCGGCACAATACCTGGCGTTCCGGGGGCCAATGTGCCTGGGGCCGCAACCGGCGCGAGCAACGCCAGTCCTGTCTGGGGGTGTGATGGTGATGAACGTATTGATTTTGTCCCCGCAGTCCCCAGAGTCGGCGAAAAGGTGTTTATCTATGTCACGGCCAGACGAGACCGGGCATTTGCGCTCCTGATTGGCCCTGGCGTTTCAGGAACGGCGGGACAGCCGGTAGCAGGTGGCAACGGACTGAAGATGCTCTGGCCTTTTACCCCTACCCTCGGCGGAGCTTACGCCTTTAGTTTCTACGGGGGGCCGTTCCCAGAACACCTCTGTGTATCCGCTACACTGGTGGTGAGTTCTTCTGGTGGGGCCGTCGGTCAGCCTGCTGTTGGCACCACAACCCCTACGAACACGCCAACCCCTGTAGGCTCTCCACGCCCCGACCACTAGCTTGCCAAAGCTCCTATCAAGAGCTTCTCTCCTCTCATAACCCGGGCGTTGGCTAACCCAACAACATCTCCCGGGAGACCCTGGTGGCTGTTTGACAAAAAGAAGGACAAAAGAGAAAGAGGGGGTGCTAGGCTAGCACGCCCCTCTTTCATTCCTGAGACAACCACACCCATTTGCCCCCTTGTTCTTGTAGAGGCTTCAGGTATCTAGCATGCAGTGGTATCTAGTAGGTTTCGTGCATGCTCTCAGTGCTTCGCACTAACACCGCAGGGCTTGTGTGGTGGCAAAGATTTCTGAGCGGACCTCTGGTAAAGGAGGTTGCTACTGTTGCCGACCAGTTAGCAAATGGATCCCTGGCGATTCTTAGGAGCAATAGGTATGAATGAATGAAAAGGAAGGCTTGGACTTATATGGCTGGACAAACGTGCGGCAGTGTTATCCTGAACGGCATACGAATAACCACTTGTAGCGCCTGCCTCTGTAAACTGCCAGATTCCTTTTCCGCCCGTACTTGCAAAGATAGTCCTTGGTTGACCGGCCACGTCGGTGATGCTTAGGCTCGTGATATCCACCTGACTCAGATCATCGCCCGGCGAGCCTAAGAGCCGCCACGTAGCGCCTCTATCAGAGGACCGGTATGGGCCGTTAATGGTGCCGGCGTACATTGAGCCGCTAAAGAGATGGTCCGGCGCAAATTCAGCAGTTCTGACAAATACTGATCCAAGACCAGCACTCACACCACGCCAAGATTGACCTCTATCGTTCGAGATTGCCACACCACCTCCCCAGGTCGCCGCGGCGAGCGTGCCGTCCTGCGCGTATTGGGGAGAGGCCGTCAAGGACATCACCCTGCTGTTTGGAAATCCATTGTTTGCGGGCGCCCATACATTGTTCCCTGTATCCCACCGGAAGACGCCTGCGGTATCCGTACCTGCGAAGACGACGCCGTCCTTAGCATACGTTGGGGGGATGAGGATAGCGCGAACCAACACATCAGAGAGCCCCGCATTGAGCTGACCCCATGTTTGTCCGCGATCAAAACTGCGATAGATGCCCGTGCCCCATGTCGCCACATACACCGTATTGTCAGATGCGTAGTTAGGGGAAAGCGCCACTGAACGGACTGGGAACGAGGTTGGAAGCGGCAGAGCCTGCCATGTCTTCCCCGCATCCACCGATTTGAAGAGGCCCCTGTCCCATGTTCCCAAAAATATTTCATAGCCCTGGCAGTATGTCTTACTAACGACCAGGGATGATGACTCACCACCCGGCAGAGATGGCAATGATGGGAACTCCCACCCAGTTGTCCCTCCAAGCTCGTTTCTGCCAATAATCCCGGGCCAGGAGGGCCCCCCGGACCAGGTGCCGCCCAAAAGGACGCCATCCGGGGTGAGCGCCGTCGTCCATGCCCAGAGACCATTGACAAATCTTCTCTGGGGCACCCAACCGGGATTCTCTCCGCCGTTTCTGAAGCGATAGACATCACCACCCCAGACACCGGCAAAAAGCACGTGGTCTTGATTAAAGTTGGGCGAGATTGCGAGCGCGCGAACGTCAAGACGCTGGAGTCCCGCGTTCACACGCGTCCACGTTACTGTCCCGTCAGGATTTTCTATGCCCCTGTACACGCCATTATCCGTTCCAGCGTAGACGGTCTTATCTATGGGATAGCGTGGAGAGAGCACTATAGAGCGCACTGACAACCATTGAGGCTCCAGGCCTGCATTAACCCGCCTCCACGTTGGGCTTGCCGTCCCGGCGTTTGTTGACTTGAAGAGACCGCCATAGGCGCTCCCGGCGAAAACCGTCTGGTCATTAGCAAAGAAAGGAGAAACACCAAAGGACCATATCCACAAGTCAGACAACTCGGTGTTGGTCTTGGTGATAGATGTCCACACAACGAGCTGGACAATCACATCATCCTGAGAGTTGACCACCCCCGCCGTGGCGGAATCACCGGCAGCACAGGCGGCAAACCTCCGCGGAAGGAAGGTGGCCCCAGGACTGGCGGCGTCAGCGCCAGATGGCCTGACCAGGAATGTTGATGAAAGCGTCTGAGTCTGGCCCGGTGCGAGACTCGTTATTCGTCCTACCAAAGCGTCGTCGACACTTTCGTCTACATCTGTCGTGGTGGGATCGTCACCACAAAAGTCCTGCCTGCCGCCATCAATCACCCTAATAGTGCTTATAGTTTCATTACCGTTGTTTTCTACCTGATAGGTAAAGATCACGGGCCCAGGCACACTGTATGCTGTTTGGCCGTCCAGGGCGCCCCCTGCTGTTGCCGTTAGACGCAGAGAAGGATAAGGGTAGAGTATCTGGCTCAAGCGAGTCTTCTGGCCCGTATCCTGCCCTTCACTGCTCGCAGACAGGTTTGAAAACTCGGCGGTCACTGCTTCCAAAGTGCTGGGGGCATCCCCTTCGCCGGCGCTAACTACACTACCGCTGATGCTGCTGACGCCCGCCGGAACCGCGCTGCTCAACACTCCCGCAAAGCGATACACGCCACTAAACCGCGTGCCCAAAAAAAGCGTGGTGTCATTGGCAAAATTTGCGGAGAGGCCAAATGCCTGGACAGATCTGTCGGTTAACCCCGAATCAAAGGGAAGCCACACGCTCCCACCGTCGGTTGAGCGGAACACGCCGCTAGGTCCGCTTGCGGAATTGGCCTGAATAGCAATAAAGACGATGCTGTCAGACGCGTAGTTTGGGGAAACTCCAATCGCGGCGATGCTGTAATTGGGCGGGTTTGACATTGGCGGAAGACCGCCATTGGAGACTTTCCAACTCGCCCCTCCATCGGTGGATTTGAAGACGCGTCCAGATTTGCTTCCCGCAAAGACGGTGCTATCACCTTGATTGAATTGAGACGCCCGGTCACAGCGATTGAAGTTTGGAGAGACCGCGAGGGAAATTATGCCAAAATCCAAGAGGCCATTGTTGACAGGATACCAGACCGCATCATCACGGTTGCCCTCGGTCGTCCGGTAGATGCCGAACCCATCACTTCCCATAAATACTGTACTATCGCAAGGAAACGCCGGGGAGAGCGAGAGGGCAGTAATGTTCATATTGGCAGGAAGAATGCTCGGCGTCCATGAATTAACCCCTGCCAGGACGCTGAGAGGGTGAAAAATTACTGTCGAGAAGAAAAAGAAGACAACAGTAAGACCAAAGAACGAAACGAGAAACCGCTTTCTCAGAGAACGTCCTCCTTTCCAGTACTTATTCTACTGCGAGTGGCTCGCACACTGTTGCACAAACAGACACAAAATAGCAGCCTTCAGCATACGCTGAGAGACGCTGAGGCTCCCAATACCTCAAAAGAGAACAACGAGGAAACACTGGTTCTATTACCACATACCGCAAAGCGCTCCGGACATACCACTCAAGCGTCGCGTCGACAATAGGAACACGGAACACCCCAACAGTGACAGCGATTGTTAGCACGCAACAGACTTTCTGCGCACCGTTCATGAAGCAGTCGCCACATTTCGGTCACCCCTCACAAGTCCACAGGCGAACCGCTAAACCTTGTGGTATGTGCACAAGCATGGGTGAGATAGACCTCCAAGCAGGCGCGGGGTATCTTGGTGCAATTGGTGACATGCGTGGGAGGAACTCGCCTTCCGCCGTGCTATCCAGCGAGCGAGAGTTCCGAGAGTTCATAGGAAGAAAGACCGTACGGGCCTAGGATTGGGTGAGTCGGAGGAGCTATCAAAAGTTTTCATGGGGGCTGTGCTTGACAAGGTGTCATGCCTATGGTACCTTTCACGCATCTTTCGTCCCGTAGGGAATCTGGAGGGCTCACGCCTGCGGGCCGCTAGCTCAACTGGCAGAGCAACTGACTCTTAATCAGTGGGTTGCAGGTTCGAGTCCTGCGCGGCTCACCATTGTGGATTAATGACAGGCCCCCGGGTGCCCGTCTGGGCTTGTAGGGGGAAGTGTCGGAACTGGTAGACGAGCATGACTTAGGATCATGTGCCGAAAGGCGTGGGGGTTCGAGTCCCCCCTTCCCCACGTTCAGATTCGAAACTCGGTTGCATTCGGCGTTAATTCACGATACTCTGATGCAATCCTTCTCGCGGGAGAAGGAATCATCAGCGCCATTGGGAAACGTACCGGTGCAGAATACCGTGTGGTACAAAGACACGGCGGCTTGGGACAGAAGATCATTCTTGGTGAATTTTCACAGGATGTTAAGGAGGAGGCATGGCCACACTGCTTGAAGTGCGGGACCTCAAAACCCACTTCTTTACGCATGAAGGCGTGGTGAAAGCGGTAGATGGTGTCACCTATGATGTGCAGGAGGGTGAGACCCTTGGGTTGGTAGGTGAAAGCGGATGCGGCAAAAGCGTCAGCGCGCTCAGCCTCATGCGCTTAATTGCAGACCCTCCTGGGAAAATCGTAGGTGGTGAGGTCGTCTTTGAGGGGCGCGATGTGCTCAAGCTGGATGAGGATGAGATGCGCTCCATTCGAGGCAACCGGATGGCGATGATCTTTCAGGAGCCCATGACCTCCCTCAATCCAGTGCTCACGATAGGACGCCAACTGGTGGAAGGCCTGGAACTCCACCTTAAGATGGACAAACAAGCTTCTCGCAAACGAGCGATTGAACTGCTCCAGATGGTGGGTATCCCTGACGGAGGGAACCGCATTGACAGTTACCCACACCAGTTTAGCGGCGGTATGCGTCAGCGTGTCATGATTGCCATGGCGCTGAGTTGTAACCCAAAGCTGCTCCTTGCTGATGAGCCGACGACGGCGCTGGATGTCACCATTCAGGCGCAGGTGCTGGAGGTCATGAAACGCCTTGCTACTGATTTTGGCACCGCAACCATTTTCATCACCCACAACCTGGGTGTGGTTGCCCGTTACGCCAACCGGGTAAATGTGATGTATGCAGGAAGAATTATCGAACGTGCTCCTGTTGGTGATCTTTATAAGAACCCCTCACATCCGTACACACTGGGCCTACTTCACTCGGTTCCCCGCCTTGACGAGGCGATAAAATCCAAGCTGGACCCGATTGAGGGATTGCCCCCCGACTTGGTTGATCTCCCCCCAGGTTGCCCTTTCCTGCCGAGGTGTAAATTTGCCAAGGAAAAATGCTCGCAGGAGTATCCCCCGTTGTTTCCGGTGGGGAAAGACCATACGGCGGCATGCTGGGTGGATGTGAAGACTGGAGAGCTGAGGTAAGTAGATGGCTGAAGATCAAGTTCTTGTCCAAGTACAACATTTGAAGATGTACTTTCCGGTGACGCGGGGGATCATCTTTGAACGTAAGGTTGCCGACATAAAAGCTGTGGATGACGTGAGCTTTAGCATCCATCGCGGCGAGACTTTTGGCCTCGTCGGCGAGAGCGGTTGCGGGAAGACCACCACAGGCCGGTGCATTCTGCAGCTCTACAAACCCACTGACGGTGTGGTGAACTATTGGGATGAAGAGGCTAAGCATTACATCGACCTGACGGCCCTCAAGGGAGAGGCCCTTCGGCGCATGCGCCGAAAGATACAGATCATCTTTCAGGACCCCTACGGATCGCTGAACCCTCGCATGAACTGCGGCTCAATCGTAGGCGAACCGCTGAAAATCCACGGCCTGGCAAAAGGACGCGAGTATCAGGACCGCGTGGATGAGCTCATGACCATTGTGGGTCTCCATCCTTACTTTGCCAGCCGCTACCCTCACGAGTTCTCCGGTGGCCAGCGCCAACGCATCGGCATTGCGCGCGCGCTGGCGGCAAGCCCGTCCTTCATCGTTTGTGATGAGCCAATTTCTGCGCTGGACGTCTCTATTCAGGCGCAGGTCATCAACCTGCTGGAGGAGCTCCAAGAGCGGTTTGGTCTCACCTACCTGTTCATTGCTCACGACCTCTCAGTGGTGCGCCACATCAGTGACCGCATAGGCGTGATGTATCTGGGCAGAATGATGGAGATTGCGGACCGATTAGAGTTGTACGATAATCCGCTGCATCCCTATACCAAAGCCCTCCTCTCCGCGGTGCCTATCCCTGATCCAGAGGTGGAGGCCACGCGGGAGCGCATCATCCTTCAGGGGGACGTACCCAGCCCATTGAATCCTCCGGCAGGCTGCGTGTTCCACACTCGCTGCCCAATCGCCATTGAGGTATGCTCCCAGGCAATCCCCGAATGGCGTAATGTGGGCGGGGCAGGTCAGAGAGAGCACTGGGTGGCCTGCCACCGCGTCTAAGACAATTCTTGAACAAAGAAATTAACCAGCCCCCTTGCGCAAGGGGGCTGGTTTTTGTGCTACCGTGTAAACCAATATGGATGTATTACGGTCGTTGATTGTCCGGGCTGTTCCAGCGTCACTGTCTGTGTTCCCCTGCCTTCTCGCAGCTCTTTTGAGCAGCTCTGGGTGTGTCCCGGCAACATATGACGTTCACACAGTGACCTTAGGACTCGTGGCGCCGCTGACCGGGGAAGCGCAGATTCTTGGGCAGGACTGGGTTAGAGCAGCCAAGGGGCTGATAGCCGCGTGGAATGACGCCTCTACGCAACATCCGTTCAAAGTTCGTTTGGTGGTCTATGACCAGTCAGAGGGAGCAGCGGTTGCGGGACGCTTGGCGGCGGATCCAACCGTCGTGGGTGTTGTCGGCTATTGGCAGGACGGCCTCACAGACGAAGCGCGCGTAGCGCTCCGAGATGCTGGGCTTCCGGTGATAAGCTTGGCATTCCCCCAGGACCAGCAGACAGATAGCCCGTCTGCCATCCTGCATTTCATGCCAACGCAGACCGAGTTCCATCGCGGCGTCGGAACGTTTGTGCGGGGCAACCTCAAAACGGATGCTATCACGCTGGTCATCGGCCCCACGGTTCAAGACTTGGCGCGGGCGCGGGAGTTTCAGGAGCAGGTGTCCAAAGTTGGGGTGAGTAATGTGAGAGTTCGGGCGGTGGCGCCGTATGTTTCAGATTATCGCCACCTTCTTGGACGGTTCAACGATACTGCCCTAGGAACCGTGGTGTTTGTGGGCGCCACAGGGAGCAGCAGCGAGTTTTTAAGCCAGATCAAGTCCTCCGAGTTCGGCCAAACACTGCGAGTGCTCTTTCTCTCCAACCCGGTGCCTGTGACAGACAATGGAGCAGCTCCCGTTGCCCGCATTGAGGCCTATTGGGTGTCAGGTGTCTCAGGGTCTGGGACAACCGACGAGGCGAAGGCGTTCATAGCATCTGTTAAGACGGAGACGGGCCGGGCGCCTCATCCTTCAACGCTTGCTGCATACGATGGTGTGCAGCTCTTTCTGAATGGATTTGAGAAAACGATTGCGGCGCAGAAGGCGCCTTCTCGTGCTGGAGCGCAGCGGTTTTTGAGTCAGACCACGGTCTATCAGGGTCTCGCCCAGCGCTACGAGTTTGACGGTCGGGGAAGGTTGCTGAACCCCAGTGTCTACCTGCGGCGCTTGCCTGGGGACGCGTTTGCTGATCAGGTCGAGGTGAAGGTGGCGGTCCCTGCCGTGAGGTAGCGGGCGTTGTTGATCACGGCGTCACAGAGGACGCACGTGGCCTTCTCCCCGGATGACCCACTTGTATGAGGTCAGCTCGCGCAGGCCCATGGGCCCTCGCGCGTGCATTTTCTGGGTGCTGATGCCCACCTCTGCGCCGAGGCCGAACTGCGCGCCGTCCGTGAACTGGGTGCTCGCGTTCACGTAGACGGCAGCGGCATCGACCTCTCGGAGGAAGCGCTGCGCAGCGCTATAGTCCTCGGTCACAATGGCTTCTGAATGGCCCGACCCGTATCGGTCTATGTGCTCCAGAGCGCCATCCAGAGAGTCAACAACCTTGATTGCAACAACAAGGGCAAGGAATTCTCGCCCCCAATCGTCGTCTGTCGCGGGAATGACGGAGGGAGCAGGACCGTTGTCGGCGCCGGCGCCGCTCCCTTCGGCCTGCTGGGTGATGATGGTGAACGCCGTGGGGTCGCAGCGCATCTCCACGCCAGCTTTGGCGTACTCCTCCGCCATGCGCGGCAGGAACTTGCCGGCAAGGCCTCGGTGCACCAGCACGGTGTCAAGAGCGTTGCAGATAGTGGGACGGCGGACTTTGGCGTTGACTGCGATGCTCACTGCTTTGTCAATGTCAGCATCCAGATCAACATAGGTGTGGCAGACGCCGATGCCGCCGGTGACCACGGGCATGTTCGCTTCTTCGGCGACGTAGCGAATGAGGTCAGCGCCGCCTCTGGGGATGAGGAGGTCGATGGCGTCTTTCATCCTGAGCATCGCGCCCACCAACGCGCGATCGGGGTCGTCCACAAACTGCACGATGCCCTTTGGGAGGCCCGCTGCTTGGCACGCCTGCTGGACCACCTTCACCAGTGCAGCGTTGGAGTGCCGCGCTTCTGTCCCGCCACGCAGAATAACCGCATTGCCAGACTTGAGGCAGAGCGACGCAATATCAGTGGTGACGTTGGGCCTGCTCTCGTAGATCACGCCGATGACGCCAAGGGGCACCCGCACCCGGCCAATCTCCAACCCATTGGGCAGTGTCCGCGCCTCAATGGACTCGCCGATGGGATCGGGCAAACCGGCCACGGACCGCACATCGTTTGCCATGTCCTCCAGCCGTTGGTGGTTCAACAGTAAACGGTCGAGCATCGCCTTAGACAGGCCGTCCGCCTCAGCCGCAGCGTAGTCTCTCGCGTTGGCCTGGAGTATCACCTCTTCATCGTGCAGAAGACCCGTTGCTATCAGCGCCAGCGCGCGGTTCTTTACCTCGGTGGAGGTGAAAGCGAGCTTCTTGGACGCCTGACGCGCGGCCACGCCGATGGCTGCCAGGATGTTGGATGGTGTCGTCATTTGATTCTTATGCTACTTGATAGTGTTGGATTGACCTGTTTACTACAATACCTCAAAACAAACGAATTTGCAGTATGCGCCGCTCTTGCTGGTTGAAGTGCAGTTCGATGGCGTAACGTTGGGCGGCGGCGTCACAGTGCAAAGAGAAACGCAACTACTAGCAGGCTGTTGAAAAACTCGAATGCGGGCCTATTTTGGGGTTCCGCCAGGCACGAAAGTCAACCTCACTTGGCGCCCGGAAGGGCTATTTCAACAGCCTGCTAGCTTTCTTCTAATAAGAGTGGTTAGCAATAGAGCAGAGGAATGTCATTGCGAGGCCCGCTTTGGGCGGGCCGACGACAGTGTCGCCTCTGGCGAGTGGCAATCTGGTGGCGAGGTGCTTGCTTTGCATGGCAGAGCCCGTGGGCCACCTCCCCAGATTGCCACGCTTGTCCTGAGCCCCGTCGAAGGGTCGGCTACGCCTCCTCGCAATCGTACATGCCCCTGGCGCAGGGGCACCACCAGGGATGAAGATGGGAGTGCCCGTTCCTTGAGGTCGCAGATCTCATCGAGTCTGAGGACTCTTCAGAGTCTGAACGACCTGAAAGGGTTCTCGAAAGGACGGGCGGCGGCCTTCGAGAACCTCTCGCCTCAGCGAGTCGGTCGCCAGAGGCGCCTCTGTCGACCGTCGGAGACAGGCAACGCTCGCCAGAGGCGACTCTGTCGTCCGCCGTTGTACAGTATCCCAAGACCTATTTTCGTAGCAAGGACTATTCCAACGTTCTTCGAGGCCGCCACACTATCTCCTTCTGCTCTCTCTTGACTGCTGACGGTACAATAATGTGGTTTGCCCCATGAGTTTCCGTAAGAAGACATGCCAGTCCTGGCGATGCGAAAAATTGACTCTTGCGACGTTAAGGAGCGTACTGTAGCCCTCACAGTAAAGCCTTGGCCTGTTCACGAAGCCCGCGCCGATCAAGGGGCCGAGGGGCGGCTCCCGGAGCTTGATGTGGTGCGGGTGCTGGCATTGGGCGGCGTGGTGGCCGTGCATGTGCTGGCATGGGCCGGCCGCGACGTCCCGCCTGCCATGCGCTGGTACATAGAGCTCGACCTGCTGGCGCGTCTGCTTGTCCCTTCCTTCATTCTCCTCACCGGCGTCGTCCTCGGCCAATCGGCAGAGCGCACGCGCCGCGCTCCCGGTGAGTTTCTGCGCAAGCGGCTGCTCCGGATCGCGTTGCCGTGGTTGGTCTGGACAGGGGTCTGGATGACGGTTTGGGAGTTTCTTGCCCCGGTTCTATCCGGCAGGGAGATTGCCTCTCCGCCGGAGCTATTGGAAGCGGTCGCGTCGGGGCCGGGCTACCTCTACTTCCTGCTCTTGATATTGCAGTGCTCCATCATTTTTCCGCTGTTTCCCACGGGGCGGCGCGCCCGGTTCGTGGTGGCGGGGGCCGCGATACTGCTTCAGTTTGGCCTTTCCTTGGCCCGCCTTGCGCTGAATGACCTGCCGGATCCGCTGCACTGGCTGCTGGTGGTCCATGCCTACGAGATAGGAGCCTTCTGGGTCGGCTATTTTGCGCTGGGCGTGTTTCTGGGTAGCGATGCTGTGCGCCTGCTGCGCCCGACGAGATGGCGGGTCACGGCGGCAGTTGCGGTGGCGGCGGTTTCCACTGGACTCCTGATGGCGTCTTCCTACGCGGAATGGTGGAACTACGACCGGCTCTCCGGCGCAAACATGTATCTGCACCCGCTGTTCCTGCCCGGCGCGTCGGCCATCTTTGTGCTGCTCTATTGGGGCGCTGGAGCCGCTATACGCCTGGTTCCCAGGCTGGCCGAGTGGGCTGTCACCTGGGCTGCTATGAGCTTTGGCGTCTATCTGGTGCACCAGTATCCCCTGGAGATAATCGGCCCCAGCATGCAGCCGCGTGAAGCGCTGCTGCGCGTCTCTGATCCGCTGCCGGCGTCGCTGCCGGACCTGGCGGTGCTCTACCTGGTCACCTGCGCGATGGCTGCGGCCATGGTTGCGCTCCTGCGGCGGCACCCCTGGGGCCTTTTGGCGCTGGGAGAGAACCGTGAGCCGCGAGTGTCAGACGACGCCGTACAGGAGTAGCTACAGGACTGCGCCGACGTGTGATGAACAGTGGTAGCTGCACACGCGGAAAGGTTCTAAACCTCCCCCGGTTCCACCGCGGTGGCGGACGTGATGGAGCGGCGTCTCGGGAGTCGCTCTATGTGTCCTGGCTATTGCTACTTTTTCTGGCCGCTGATTGTGACCGATGCGGCGCCGAGTTCCAGGCTGTCTATCGATACCGGAATAGGATACCGCGACAAATCAAGGTAGTCGTTTACAGCCTTCAGGATTTGGTCACGCAATACCCCTGGAACCGGGACTTGTCCCAAGCTGACATCCTTTACTTGCGCCCAGGGAACCCCGTCCTTGGCGCCCACCAGCGCAGAGACGCGTACCGGCAGCGTCAGTGGTAGCCCTCTCGTGACTCCTGTGACAACCACGCTTTCACCGTCAATACTAACCTGCGCCTGGGTGAAGGGCACACCTGGATTGGCAGCCAAATATTGCCCTGCCAGGGTGGTGAGTTCACCCGAAGAGAGGGTCAACGTATATGGCTCACCAGAGTGAGCCTGGGATATCTGAGCCTGGGGGGTTTCCACCTGCGAAGACGCCTTAGGTGCTGGGAGGTCAGCCGGACTTGGGGGCTGGGTTCTCGGGTACAGGAAGAACAAAGCGACCAGACCGAGGGTCCCGACCATGAGCACAGTGAAAACTTTCACCATCGGCGATTTCACCAAAACCAATCTTCGGCGTTCTGGGTCGGTCGCGCCGTCACGTTCCCAACACAAGCAATGCGACACCGTGTCTCATAAGCAACGTTGCTCTAATTCTAGCACTGACTGCGATCCTGTTGCGGTGATCTACCCTGACATAGGAACCACACCCTGGCCTCATAGCGGCCGGTTCATGGTTGTCAGGCCTGTAGTGTCTTGCATAGTATCACACGTGGATGAACCACCAAGGCGCGCCGTTGCCCTGGACGAGCAACTGCAAGTATCCTTGGAATGATCGCCAAGCGGCGGCACGGCAGCGCCGGTTCTACGCTCTGTACATAAGGAGTTCCCTGATGCGAGTGGCCTTCCTCGATCCCCTTGAAACGCGGCTCCATGACTTTCCCGCCCAGTACTTGCCCTCGCCCGACTTTGATGTGCTGGTTACCGATACTCCGGGCAAGCTTCCGAATGGCTGGGAAACCGCCGAAGCCGCAATCTGGTGGAACACGCCCGTGGACCAAGCCTTCATTGAAGCCATGCCCAACCTCCGTTTCCTGCAGCGCGTGGGGTGGTTTCGGTCCCGTGGCGATGCCGCCTATGCGTTGGAGCGTGGTATCCCTGTCGCAGTGACGCCCTTCGGCGTAGCCGACCGGGTGGCACAGCACGCGTTTACCCTTACCCTGATGCTGCTGCGCCAGATGCATGTCGCAATTGAAGCCATCCTGGAAGGCATGAACCCGTCCCGATTGCCCGAGGCCGCGGCCGACACAGGCACGTCGACAGTCAACTGGGCCGCGATCTCCAACATCGCCAGTTTGAACGACAAGACCGTGGGCATCCTGGGCTTCGGGGAGATCGGCGCGGCCTTCGCGCGGTTGCTCCCGGCCTTCTCTTGCCGGACCCTCGCGTATCGCCGTCGGCCCCTGACCCGTGAGCAGGAGGCCTTTTATCAGGTTACCTCAACGTCCCTGGACGACTTGCTTCGAGAATCGGACGTGGTGGTGAGTTTCGTGCCGTCCACCCCTGAGTCCCGACATATGATGGGAGCGCGGGAGTTGAGCCTCATGAAGTCCAGCGCATACTTTGTCAACTGCGGCCGCGGGGCGACGGTCGACGAGCAAGCCCTCATCCGCGCCCTGCGGGAGAAGCGGATTGCTGGAGCGGGGCTAGACGTATTCTCTGTGGAGCCGCTCCCGATGACCAGCGCACTGCGGGGACTCCGCAACGTCGTGATCACGCCGCATTCCGCGGGCGGCATCGGTGGTTGGACGGATACCTTCAGCCGCATCCGCACCAACCTGGACCACGTCCAAGCTGGCCTGCCCGTTACCATCGCCATGAAGCCGGGCGACTACCAGCCAGGTTAAAGCCTCCGTCACACCGTACAAGACGTCGCCGTGCGGCGACTGCTACATCCGCGTTCCTGTCACCGGGAGGAGGCTCCGACCCTCTAATCTCCCAGCAAAGAGCTGCCCATTGAGCGACGCACAAGGGTAGACTTGCGTGCGAGCCTCGGAAGTCTTACTAGCAGGCTGTTGAAAAACTCGAATTTGGGCCTATTGGGGGGTTCCGTCAGGCACGAAAGTCGACCTCACTTGGCACCTGGAAGGGCTATTTCAACAGCCTGCTAGGGTCACCTGCAAAACCACCCACGAACCGAAGGGGCGAAATTGAAACCCGCCCCCCGGCGTCGTGGCTGCTAGGTGTTCCCGGCTCTAGCCCGTGCAGCGATTTGCCTGTTCTCGCTCAGGATCCCTCAGCGCAGTCTGGGAAGCTGCTACGGCAGTTCACCTATGATCTGCCGGAACTCATTTTCGGTGAAGGCTTTAAGCGTCAGACTCCGTATGTTTCCCTGACCTCCGAGCGCAAGGAGAAAGCGCGCCGCCGTTTCATCGTCCGGAAACTCCGTCAACGTCGCAAGGTCGTATTGCCCCATGGTCATGTAGAAGAAGACGATCCTTCCGCCGGCGTCCTTAGCTGCTTGCTTTGCGGCATCCAGCCGCTGTGGACTCTCCTTGACCCCCTTGACCCCTTGGTCTGTCCAGTTTATGAGCGATAGATAACTTGGCATACCTGACCTGCTTTCTTAATTCACGCGCCTGGTGCGGTAACTCTTTTGCGGACGCCGGAGTACTTTATCTGCATGTTCTCTTGGCATACCTCCCCCAACTCCCTGAGAAAACGGTAGGACAATCCTATTACTATTAGATGACGCGGTAAAGGGCGAAGGGTTCAGGTGGCTGCGATTCGCGGCAAGAGGTCTCTGAAATTCTGCGCCAGTCACCCCCGTGGCGAGCAGCGGGGAGGTGCGTCCTGGCGATCGAAAAGCGGAGGAAAGGCTGCGGGACAGTGGCTGGAAAGGCATGAGCCGAGCGAAACCCTAACGAGAAAAGAAGCGAAAACAACGGAAGGTCAGGCTACTTCGCCCGCTTCCCTTCTTAGTCAGCTCTCTCCCATCTGGGACTGACGGCTCACACCGATCCTCTGAAATTCCGGCTGGGCGCATTGCCACGTCGTCAGGCCAGTTGGTACACTGACGCGACCATATGCAGAGCCTGTAGCGCTCTCGGAATCGAGGAGTAGGCATGATCTACGAAATCCGCACGTATTCGATGAAACCGGGCACCGTGGGGGTGTTTGAGCAGCGCTTTGCCGACGGGCTGCCTTCCCGAGAGAAGTACTCCAAACTGGCGGCTTTCTGGCACACCGATGTTGGGCCCCTCAATCAGGTCATTCATGTGTGGCCCTATGAGGACATGAAGCACCGGGAAGAAGTACGGGTCGCAGCCGCCCGGGACACTGGCGGCAAGTGGCCCCCCAAGTCCGACGACGCCGTCGTTTCCATGGACGTCCAGATCCTGCTGGCCGCGCCTTTCATGCGCCCCCTCACCGGCGAGGCGCAGGAGCTGGGGAGCATCTACGAGATGCGGATTTACACGTACCAGCAGGGCTGCATCCCCAAAGTGCTGGCAACCTGGAAGGACCGTGTGCCGCACCGCGAAGTGCTATCGCCGCTGGTAGCCTGCTGGTACAGCGATCTGGGCACCCTCAACCAGTTCTACCACGTGTGGCCCTATAAGGATGCCCACGAGCGCACGCGCATCCGCGCAGAAGCCACAAGAGACCCCAAGTACCAGTGGCCGCCGCCCACCGCTGAATGGCTGCTGACCCAGGAGAACAAGCTGCTGATCCCCGCGGCCTTCTCCCCACTGCGCTAGGGTGTCACTGCTCGCACTGTGGGGTTCGTACCAGAGCCAAGCCTGTGCAGCATCGCGATAACACCGCCAAGGGGACTGCGGTCAAGCTGCGCCCGGAGTTCACTCTTCAGAAATCCGCGCCGCAGCGCCTCACAGCACGTTGAAAACCCGGGAATAGGGCGCGGATTATACGTAAAGAAGCGCTTCTGGCCGTCACACGTGGCGTCCCGAATATTTGGAACATTGGGGGGAGTAATCTGGTCGGGGCGACTGGATTCGAACCAGCGATACCCACCCTCGCCTACCTTCAGGCGTCGTGGTTTATGGCCTCGAAGTGTGGCTGCATAGATTGGGTGTCGTCGTATGACGCACCAGAATTCTCTCTTCTCGGACGACACTCGATTCCTTGCCCTGCTCTGGAAAGAAGACGAAGTGCGCGAGGTTCGCATCCTCAAGCACAACCAGTACGGCCACACCGCTTCCGGCTATTTCTCGTCCCCTGATCATCTCGCCGCTGCCGTCACCCAGTGGGATGGCAGGGCAAATATCTATGTCACCCTGAATCCGGTCAACCCTGCCCTCCTCGCTCGCGCCAAAAACCGCATCGTTGAGCGCGCTGAGCACACTACTGCCGACACCGACATCCTCTCCTACCACTGGCTCTTCCTCGATATCGATCCCGTCCGACCTTCCGGCATCAGCAGCACCGATGCCGAGACTGCCTGGGCCAAAGACGTCCTGGATGCTGTTGTTTCCTATCTTTCCGAGCTGGGCTGGCCGGCACCGCTAACTGCTCTTTCCGGCAATGGGTATTACGCTCTCTTTGCGATTGATCTATCCAACACCTCTGCCAGCACCGAGCTGGTCAAGCTCGTGCTCGCGAGGCTTGCTGAGCGGTTTAGTACCACGCAAGCCCATCTCTGGACCCGACGGTGTACAACCCTGCCCGCATAGCTGGCCTCATTGGCACCCTCAAGGTCAAAGGGGACGCTACTCCCGACCGTCCCCATCGTCGCTCCTCTCTGCTTCAGGTACCGAACGAGTTCGTCCCCGTGACCGCAGCCCAGCTTGCGCTCCTCGCGGGTAACAAACCAGAGGAGCTTCGCCATCAGGATCAGGGTCGCGAACACCAGCCAGCGACGTTGTTGGTCCAGTTCCTGCAGGAGCGAGGAATTACCTTCAGGGCGCAACAGCCTGATGCCAACGGGATCACGTGGTACCACCTCCAGCAGTGCCCCTTTCACGACGATGGGAGGCCCTTTGAATGCGGTGTGGGTCAGAAACTGCCGGACGGGCCCTATGCTGGCCACTGCTTCCATCCTGAAGGACAGGGCAAAGGTTGGCAGGAGTTTAGCACCGCACTTGGGCTTAGAGGTTCCGCGGCCCCCAAGGTCACGCAAAACGAAGATGACCTCGGGCTGACGCGCCGGCTCGCGGACGCCATCATGGCTGAGGACGCCTTCGCCACCGACCCAGGGCTTCGGTTGTACGTGTTCCGCGACGGGCTGCTATCGCCCTGACGGGGAGCGGCACGTCGCCCGACGGGTGAAGGCCCTCTGTGCCGATTGGAGGCTCTCCAAGCAGTGGTCGACGCACCGAGTGGCTGAGGTGGCCGCTTACATCGCCACCGACGCACCGGCCATCTGGCCCGTCCCTCCTTCGGACTGCATCAACGTGACGAATGGGCTGCTGACGTTGGACCCGCCTACCTTGGCCCCACACCGCCCCGACTTCTTGTCGTCGGTCCAACTCCCGCTCATTTACGAAAAGGGCGCGGTGTGTCCTGCCTGGGAACGGCAGATCCAGGAGATGATGCCCGAGGACACGCAAGACCTCGTCTGGGAACTCCTGGCTTGGCTCCTCTCGCCTGAACTGAGCATCCAGAAGGCCGTCCTCCTCCTGGGCGAAGGCAACAACGGCAAGAGCCGACTGCTACGAGCTATCAGCGCGTTCCTTGGCGAACCCAATGTCACCGCGGTTTCACTCCAGCGCCTGGAAAGCGACCGCTTCTCGGCGGCACGGCTCGTAGGGAAGCTTGCTGATATCTCGCCCGACCTCCCCAGCGAGCACCTGATCGGGACATCGACGTTCAAGGCGATCACGGGCCATGATCGGATGCAGGCAGAGTACAAGTACAAGGAGGCCTTCGACTTCCTTCCCTACTGCAAGCTCCTCTTCTCCGCTAACCGACCTCCGCAGAGCAACGATGCGACCTATGCCTTCTTCCGGCGGTGGGTGGTCGTCCCCTTCGAGCAGAACTTCGAGGGCCGCGCCTTGGCGTCCCACATCATCGACGCCCGTCTGAGCAACCCTCAGGAGTTATCTGGCGCGCTTAACAAAGCACTAGCGGCGCTCCCCGGCCTGCGGCGGCGAGGGGACTTCACGGAGAGCCCGTCGATGCGTGCCGCGTGGACGGAATTCCGCCAGACGACTGACCCCTTCGCGGTCTGGCTCGACCGAGCCACCATCGCCAAACCGGATGCCTTGGTGGTCAAAGACACGCTGTTCAAAGCGTTCAGGGTGGCCTGCATCCAGGGCGGGCTTACCCCCCCGAGCGAGAAGAGCTTTGGGGCAGATCTCCGACGGCTGCGACCGGCAATCAAAGAGGGGCGTCGGACGGTCGGTGGTCAATATGTCTGGTGTTGGCTCGGGATCGGGTTGTCCTCAGACCCTGCCGTAGGCGTCACTCGTGTCCACAATGTCAACCATGTCAAGGATGCCGCGATCTGTAATGAGGAAGCAGAAGAGGAGGAAGGGGTGAGAGGAGAAAGAGGGATAGGGCCAATGGTTGACATTGTGGACATCCATGACAGCGAGAAGCACTGCCGCACGTGCGGTATGAAGCTCAGCGTGGTCGCGGAAGGCGATCTCTGCGGCAGATGCCAGTGACCGTGGCAATGAACACCATGACCGGATGGTGCAACCCGAGGGGGAGGGGGGTCGATATCTTCCCGAGCGTCGCGCTTAGACCGCATCGACACGTTTCTCGCATCCTGTATAGGTTTTCGATGGTTTTTTGTGTGCCTAAAATCGACCTTTTAGCTTTGGCGATATGCGCTGAAATGGCCCTACTTTGGGGGCCCGCTGATGGGTAGCCGCGGGCCGCTGCCCAAGCCCAACCCCCGCCACCGCATTAAGCGACCGGTGGCCGGCAAGGTTCACAGCACGCGTCCTGTGATGCCAGCGTCGCTTGTTGGCGAGGCCCGGAAGGAGTGGCGGCGCGTGGTGCCCGTCCTGGCCGAGATGGGCATCCTGGCGACGGTGGACCGTGCGGCCCTCATCCGCTACTGCCTGGCATGGGCCGAATGGCTGGAACTGGACGCCGCGCTGGGGCAGACCGGCAGACTCTTGCGCGGCCGCGACGGCACCCCCGTGCGGAACCCCCTCTGGGCGCAGCGCAGAGATACCGCCGCGACCCTGGATACGCTGGCGGCCCAGCTTGGCCTGACGCCGATGACGCGGCTGCGCCACAACATCCGCCACGAAGCCGGCGAGGCCCACGAGGAGACGCCGCCTGGCGTCGCTAAGCTCGCGGACTTCCGGGCCAGGATGGAGGCGTCGGCACAGTAACTCAGGGAGGTAGCCATGACCACCGACCAGACTTTACAGATTGAATACCGCCCCATCGAGGGGCTGATCCCCTACGCCCGCAACGCCCGCACCCACAGCGACGCGCAGGTGGCCCAGATCGCCGCGAGCATCCGGGAGTTCGGCTGGACCAACCCAGTGCTGCTGGACGGCGACAAGGGGATCATCGCCGGCCACGGGAGGGTGCTGGCCGCGCGGAAGCTCGGCCTTACCGAGGTGCCCTGCATCGAACTGGCGTGGCTGAGTGAAGCGCAGAAGCGGGCCTACGTCCTGGCCGACAACAAGCTGGCCCTGAACGCGGGCTGGGACGAGGAGCTCCTGGCGCTGGAGCTGGCCGACCTTCGGGACCTGTCCGTCGATCTGGCAACCATCGGCTTTTCGGAGGGTGAGCTGCAGTCCCTGCTCAGGCGGATGGAGCACCCGACGGCAGGGCTGACGGACCCAGACGACGTGCCGGACGTTCCGCCGCAGGGCAAGGATGTGTGGGTGCAGCCAGGCGACCTCTTCTTGCTGGGGGACCATCGTATTTTGTGCGGTGACAGCACTAACCCGGAGGACGTGGCCCGGCTCCTGGGTGGGGCCAAGGCAGTTCTCCTCGCGACCGATCCCCCATACCTGGTGGACTATACCGCCGATGCCAAGAACCACCCCCTCAGCACTGGCACACGGGCAGAGCATGGTTGGGACGAGTATCACGACCCTGAGACGTCAGTGGAGTTCTATGCGGGCTTCCTCCGCCTGGCCCTTGAGCATCTGAAGCCCCGCGCTGCGGTCTACCAGTGGCACGCGTCGCGCCGTCAGGCGCTCGTAGAGGCCGCCTGGCGGCAAGTCGGGCTGCTGTGGCACCAGACCATCATCTGGAAGAAGAGCCACGGGGTGCTGACCCACAGTCACTACCTTTGGAGTCACGAGCCTTGTGCGTACGGATGGGTGGAAGGCAAGCAACCCAAGAGACGCCCGCCGAGCAACGAGCGAACGGTGTGGGAGGTGGATCAGAAGGGAGAGCAGGACGGCATCCATCCCACCCAGAAGCCGGTGGAGCTTTTCGCCCGTCCGATCTTGTACCACACCCAGCCGGGCGAGGTGGTCTACGAGCCCTTCAGCGGGTCTGGAACCCAGATCATCGCGGCGGAACGTTTGGGTCGGCGGTGCTTCGCGATGGAGAAAGAACCCGTAACTACTCAGTCTTCGGGTGTTACACCAGTCCTCAAACCACGTTTGGAGTGCAAATACGTTAGGTCCAGGCACAAAATGGCTGACTTGGAAAGGGTAGGACTCATTTCGTCCCATCAAGACTGAGCAGTTACAAGAACCCGCCTATGTCCAGGTGGCCATCACCCGGTGGGAGCATTTCACGGGGAAGAAGGCGAGGAAGGAATGAAGGGAGCGCGAAGGACAGGGTTAAGCGTCGAGGATGGCTGGCTCGTCGTAGTAGGGGAGAGCTTCGCACCAGAGCCGATGGGCTTCCTCCAGCGCCCGCCAAGGGGGTTCAGGGCCGTCCAGGTCGAACTGTGCGACCACCCGGTGGGCGAAGCGGCGGATGCGGTACGGGCCTCCAGCACCTTGCTTCTCTTGGTAGTCGGGTGCGGGGTAGGCCCCCAGGATGGTCATGGTGCGGTCGTAGAGGATATAGACCCACTCGATATACAGGGGGTCGGCGGTCCCATCATCAAGGAGGTCGTGGGGCTTGGCCGCTATAGCATTGTGGACCAAGGTCGCGGCATCCGCATTGGCCTGGAGGCGGTGCCAGAGGTCGCATCCGAGTCCCGAGGGATAGGCGTCGGGGCTGTGGAAGGCCCCTTCCCAGCCGTCGCCTTTGGGTCGGGCAATTGCGCCGCGTGTGGACATGGTCGTTTCTCCTTGTGGTTCCCGGTCTTAGCTGAGACCAAGCATGCCGTCGGCGATAGCATTGCGCACGGCCTCTGCCAGCGCCTGGGTGCGCTCGGTGCCCGTGCAGGAGAGGCCCTCGCCCGGTGCCAGGGTGAATACCAGGGTACCGGTGGCCAGGGCCGCCGCAATCTGGGCGGTGAGCTGGTGCATGCTACTTCCGGTAGAGAAAGAAAGGTCACCTGCCTGGATGCGGTAGAAGACCGCGGGCATGGCGGTCCGGTAAACCCTGACGTCGCAGCCCTCGTCCCCGTTGCGGGGGTACGCGGCGCAGAGCAGCTCTTCACCGTAGCCGGGGTGTCCCT
>Ga0082335_1001514_pt2 | contig 32911 bp, 35 predicted proteins | sample Subgrocontami58m_FD_72375 | JGI IMG/M metagenome (GOLD analysis project Ga0082335, IMG submission 72375) | Subsurface groundwater microbial communities from S. Glens Falls, New York, USA - GMW37 contaminated, 5.8 m (SPADES assembly) (version 2) ... | reverse complement strand
GAGTTTGCAATCCTTTCCTTAGAAAGTTTTCTCGATCCACTTAGCCCTGAGGGTCGCCCCTCAAAACCGGATCTTCGCTACCAGGGCGAACCGATAATTCCCTGGACCGGACTTTAACCGGCAAGTTGCACCGCTTCCGCGGCGTACGGTCAGACCTTTCATTCTTGACATTTTATGCCGAGGAAGATCGCGCAGTGGCTAACCGTTTTGCTCGGCGTGCTGACCGTTGCCGGCGCGCTCGCACAGACCCAGCTTTTTGAATCCGATTCGAAACAGCTTGGCAATTCGAAGATGGACATCGTAGTCAAAGAAGTAGAACGGCGGCCGCGCGCTTCGTTAGTGGAGATCAAGACCAACTCCGTCGGCTCCTCGGTCGGCTCGTCGTTCTTTATTTTGTGCAGCTTGCGCAGGCTCGCCGCGCTCCGCGGCGATTATAGGTATATCGTCAAGATCGAGGACCAGAGGCGCAGTCAGATGCTTGTCGGCTTCCTGCAAGCTCCCGAAGAGCCTCTATCGAACGCCGGGCCGGAGTTTAAATCGCTCAACCCGCGCGAAGCCGTCATTGATCTTCAGCAGTTCGCCCCGATTTGCGACTCAATGAAATAAGAACCTTGCACCGATCCGGAGTGCCAGGAGGTTCGGCTTGAATACGTGAAGCGAGAAAGCGGTCAAGGTCGCCAATTTCGGGCCTTTGTGATAAAAGAAAAACATATAGAGGACTGTCTCGCAGATGGGGACAAAATCCCCCCTATCCGCAGCTTAAGGAGAGCACAAAATGGCGAAGCCTAAGAAAGAAGCTATCGAACTGATCAAGCAGCTCCCGGAGAACTGTAGCTTCGAGGATATTCAGTATCATCTTTATGTCCGGGAAAAAGTGGAACGTGGCCTTCGCGATCTCAAGTCCGGACGAGTTCTTAGCCAGAGAGAAGTTGAGCGCCGGATGAATAAATGGCTAGGAAAGTAGTATGGACCGAGTCTGGTTGGAACGATCTCGAAGGCGTAGCTAACTTTATCTCCCGCGATTCACCCTATTATGCTGGAGCTTTAGTTCGAGAAGCGAGAGCGACCGCTCGATCCTTGGGCCAGCTGAGCACGCGTGGCCGCGTCGTTCCAGAAATTGCAGATATCGGTATCCGCGAAATGATAGTTCAGAGCTACCGCATGATTTACCGAGTTGAAAAATCAAGGGTGGCCATTCTTGCCTTTATTCACGGGGCCAGGGATCTTCGAGCTCTTTGGGCGAAGAGGTCGAAAAATTAATGGACCGTTTCTTTTTTACTGCCGGATCGATCTCCGCCTTTTTAGCCGTCGCCCTGGGTGCCTTCGCCGCGCACGGACTGAAGACAAAACTTCCTGCGGAGATGTTTAATATCTTTGAAGTCGGCGTGCGCTACCACATGTATCACGCCCTTGCCTTGTTGGCGGTTGGCTGGGCTTCGACCCGCTGGCCGGGAGGGAGCATCGTTGCCGCCGGGTGGCTATTTTTGGCCGGCACGATCATCTTTTCCGGCAGTCTCTATCTCCTGAGTCTCACCGGTCTCCGCTGGCTCGGCGCCATCACACCCATAGGAGGCCTCGCCTTCCTCCTCGGCTGGCTGCTTCTCGCCTGGGGAGTATGGCGCTGATCCGCCGCTAAGGGGCGTTTGCTGCGTTGTCACTTCAGCCTCGCATCCTCACGTACTAACTCGTACGCTCCGGCGCGAGCCTTCGTGCCGCCTTGCAACCACCTCCTTATCGACGGCCAGCCTTTCCAAGATCGCAGGAGTTTATAGACATTGACTCTCCACGCGCACTACACTACTTTATTAGACGATGATCATCGGCATTCCTAAAGAGATCAAGGAAGAGGAAAAGCGAGTTGCCATTACCCCCTCGGGGGTTTCCGCATTTGTCTCACATGGTCATCAGGTCCTGGTGGAAAAAGGGGCGGGATCGGGCAGCGGTATCCTGGATCGTTCCTACGACGGGGCCGGGGCGACGGTGCTGGATTCGGCGGCGGAGGTCTGGCAACAGGCTCAACTGATCATGAAGGTCAAAGAGCCTCAACCCTCTGAATTCCAATTCCTGCGCAGTGGTCTGATCCTCTTTACCTACCTTCACCTGGCCGCCAGCGAAGAAGTAACCAAGATTCTGTGCAGCAAAAAAGTCACCGCCGTCGCCTACGAGACTATTCAATTAGAAGATGGCTCCCTTCCCGTGCTCACGCCGATGAGCGAAATCGCCGGACGGCTGGCGCTTCAAGTCGGCGCCTGGTGTCTTCAAGCCGAGAACGGCGGCAGAGGCATTCTCCTCGGCGGCGCCTCAGGCGTGCGTCCCGGGAAAGTCGTCATCCTGGGGGCGGGGATATCCGGCTCCAATGCATGCCAGGTAGCCGCAGGCATGGGCGCCTATGTCAGCATCCTCGACGTGAATCCCTCAAAACTCCGCTACATCCATGACATTCTGGGAGGGCATGTAACCACGCTCATGTCCAACCGGGCCAATGTCGAGGAAGAGGTAGTGGATGCCGACCTGGTTATCGGCGCGGTTCTGATTCCGGGCGCGAAAGCGCCGAAGCTCCTGTCCCGGCACCTGGTAAAGCTGATGAAACCAGGAGCGGCTATCGTCGATATTTCTATCGATCAGGGCGGCTGTGCCGAGACCTCACGTCCCACCGCACACCACCACCCCATTTATATCGAAGAAGAGGTGGTCCATTACTGTGTGACCAACATGCCTGCCATCGTTCCCAACACATCTACCTACGCGCTGACTAACGCAACGCTGTCTTACGGACTAGAAATCGCGGACAAGGGTTTCCCGAAGGCCTTCAGGGAAAACAGCGCGCTGGCCAGGGGGCTTAATACCTACGACGGAAAGATAACCCATACCGGGGTAGCAACCGCCTTTGGACTTGCTTTAACGCCTCTTAAGGAGGTTATCGGCGGATGAGGCTCGTCACGCGGGCAGATTTCGACGGCGTCGTCTGCGGCAGCTTGATCACGCTGATGGAAGAGATCGATTCTTATCTTTTCGTCGAGCCCAAATTCATGCAGGACGGAATGGTTGATATTCGACAGGGAGACATCATCGCCAACCTTCCCTACCATTCCGACTGCAGCCTCTGGTTCGACCATCATGTCACCAACGAACCTGCTTGGCTCAGCCATATCGGTGTTGAGGATCGAGGATCGAAGATCGAGGATCGATCCCCCATCCTCCATCCTCCATCCTCGGTTGTTCCGGGCAAGGGGGGATTTCGCCTCGCGCCGAGCGCCGCCAGAGTGGTGTATGAATACTACGACCCAGCGGGCAGCAGGCAGAAGGCAGAAGGCAGCAAACGAATTCAGGAAGGCTTGAAGATTTTAAACTCGGAGCGGATGAGATACTTGCTCGAGGAGACCGACAGAATCGACGCCGGCCAGCTCGTTCCTGAAGATGTACACCATCCTGAGGGATACGTCCTGATCTCGATGACACTTGATGGCAAGAGGACTGAGGACGAGCCTTACTGGCTGCGCCTGATCGAGCTGCTGCGGGATCACTCGCTGGAAGAGACCCTGAAGGAGCCGCAGGTGAAGCGGCTCTGCCAGCAGATCCTCGATTCGCAGGAGAAACTGAAGGCCATCCTGCTCGAGCGGACAACGCTCAAAGGCAACGTGATTTTCGTAGACTTGCGGGGGATCAGAGACATCCCCGACGGCAACCGCTTCCTGCTCTATACGCTCTTTCCTACAGGGAATATTTCTTTAAGGGTGGCGGATGATAGTCAACGACCAAATACCACCGCGATCTCCGTAGGCTACAACATTTTCAACACAACCTCCAAAGTCAACGTAGGGGCTCTGCTGGAAAAACATGGGGGCGGCGGGCACAAGGTGGTTGGCTCCTGCCGGGTTCTTACCAGTGAGGCGGAAAAGGCCGTTCGGGAGATTTTTGAGGCGGTCAAAGAGTGAAACGGCAGACAAAAGTTATCCGGCTCCAAGAGGCCCTCAAAAACTTGAAGAAGATCAACCAGGAGATCCGCTACAAGGGCCTTCTGGAGGGTAGAGTTCTCAGTACCGGCCTGATCTCCTTCAAGCCTCGAAAGGATTCCGATCCGAAACAAATCAAGCACCGGGACAAGGACGTGCTCTGCCACGTGCTCAAGGGAAGCGGAAGGTTGCGCGTCAACCGAAGAAGAATTTCCCTCAGGCCAGGAACGATCTGCCACATCCCCAAGGGGACCCCGCACGACTTTGCCGCGGGAAAAAAGGGCGAGATGATTCTGTTTTACTCGCTGATTAAAACAAGATAAAAATAAGGTTTTTGACTGATGATCTGGCCTATTACCAACTATGACTAACCTTCAGTTCCCTCCTTCCCTCGACGAGGCGTGCAAACTCTTAAGCCGATCTGCCGGCGAGGCGCGCATCATCGCAGGCGGCGTGGCCTTGATGGTCCTTGTCCGCCACCAGCTTTTTTCCCCCGATCATCTCATCAGCCTGAAACAGATCGCCGGGCTGGACCAGATCCGCTTCGATGAAAAAAACGGCCTGACCATCGGCGCCCTGGTTACGCACCACCGGGTAGAAACTTCTCCGGCGGTCAAGGAGCACTACCCCGCCCTCGCCCAGTGTCTCCATCATGTCGGCAATCTCCGCGTGCGCAACATGGGTACAGTCGTGGGGGACCTGTGCCAAGGCGACAATCACTCGGACCCGGCCCCGCTCTTGGGGGTTCTCGGCGCCAGGATCAAGGCTCGGAGCGTTCGGGGGGAGCGGCTCATCCCCATGGAGGAATTTCACCTGGACATTTACGAGACGGCTCTCAAGGAAGATGAAATAGCTACGGAGATAGTGATCCCTCCGCCTCTTCCTGGAGCGCGCAGCGGATATCTTCGCTTCTCGGGCAACTCGCCGACTGACTGGCCCTGCCTGGGGGTAGCTGGCTCGCTCGTGAAGAAAGATGGGCGCTGCAAGGAGTTAAGAATCTCGGTCGGCGCTGTGGCCGCCGTACCAGTAAACTTCAGGCAAGAGGCTGAGACGCTCCAAGGTAAAAAACTCACCCCTGCCGTGGCAAAAAAATTCGCCCGCGCTTGCGCCGCCAGGATCGATCCTATCCCGGACACCCGGGGCTCGGAGTGGTACAAGAGACGGATCGCCGAGGTTTACATTACAAGGATCATTGAAAGGTTGAACCGGGAGAATGACTAAGGAGCCAATGGGTGGAATTTAAAACCGTAGGGCAATCGATCTGGCGTGTGGACGGCGAAAAAAAGGTCCGGGGGGAGGCGCTCTACACGATTGACCTCAAGATGGAGGGCATGCTTCATGGCCGTATCCTCCGGAGCCCGTACCCGCACGCCAAGCTGATCAAAATAGATACCTCCGCGGCAGCCAAATTGCCCGGAGTTTTCGCCGTCTTGAGCCGCGAGGATTTTCCCCAAGGCGGACCCCTGAGCCCTTACCTCGGCCGGCGGATGAAAGATAAGACGGTCGTCGCGATGGACAAAGTTCGCCACGTGGGCGACGTCGTAGCGGCGGTCGCGGCAGTGGATGTCGAGACCGCGGATGCAGCGCTGCGTTTGATCGACGTAGAATACGAAGAGCTGCCGCTTGTCTCGGATCCGCTGGAGGCGATTCGGGAGGGGGCGGCCCAGCTTTTCGACCATCTGCCTGAGGTCAAAAACAACATCTGCCATCACACCGGTCTCAAACAGGGAGACATCGAGAAGGGATTTCAGGAATCCGATATCATTCTCGAGGATACTTTCACCACCCCGGTCGCCCAGCAGTGCCATCTGGAAGCTCACAATGCGCTCGCCTGGTTTGATGCGAGCGGCAGGCTCAATGTCCAGACCGGCACCCAGACCCCCTACGGCGTGAGAAAGTCGCTCGCCGAGATCTTTCAGATGGCCGAGGAAAAGGTCCGCATCATGGTGCCCTATATCGGCGGCGCCTATGGGGCCAAGAGCCACCTCAAGGTGGAGCATCTGGCGGCGGTGCTGGCCTGGAAAGCGCAAAGACCGGTACGCATCCAGCTCAGGCGCGAAGAGGTATTCCTCACCGTCACCAAGCACGCCTCGGTGGTCAGGATGAAGACCGGCGCGAAAAAGGATGGCACGCTGGTGGCGCGCAAGGCGGAACTCTACTACGACACCGGCGGCTTTGCCGAGAATGGGCCTAATGTTGTCCATAAAGCGACACTCACAGCGAGCGGGCCCTATCGGATTCCCCACATCCAGGCGGATGGTTACGCCGTTCTTACAAACAAACCTTCGGCCGGGGCCTTCCGCGGCTACGGTGTTCCCCAGGTGGCCCTCGCCTATGAATCGCACATGGACATGCTGGCGCAGCGCCTGGGCATCGATCCCATTGAAATCCGGGTTAAAAATCTCCTGCGCGAGGGCGACCGCCACCCAATCGGCATCACGATGCACAGCGTCGGTTACGAAGAGCTGCTGAGAAAGCTCGGCGCCGCCATCCGACTCGGAGACAAGAAAAGAAACCGCGGCAAGGCGCGTCGGGGAAAAGGGATCGCCTGCATGATCAAGGCGTCCAACACCGAGGCCCAGTCCGAAGCCAAAGTGCAGGCGAACCGCGACGGCACCTTCGCGGTCTTCAGCTCTTCCGTTGAAATGGGGCAAGGGGTCGAGACCGTCATGGCGCAGATCGCCGCCGAGGAGCTGGGCGTCGCCTGGAAAGGGGTTTCATTCATCGCCCAGAGACCGGATACCGACCTCACCCCGTTCGACGCCATGACCAGCGCCAGCCGCTCGACTTTCTGCATGGGCAACGCGGTCCGGCGGGCAACCAAGGATTTGCGCGAGAAGCTCGTCCAATTTGCCGCCGAGATCATGGAAATCTCTCCGCGAGATCTGCGCGTGGAAAATGGCCGGATCTTCGCCGTTGGGACAGAGCATAAAGGTTATTCCTACAAAGAGCTCGCCGTGCTCCATTTTAAGCGCAGGGAAAGAGAGCTGGCCGGAAACGGCTTTTACGGCGACGAGGAGGACGCCAAGACAGTCCTCCCTTTCTGGCTGGTAGGGGGCTGCGCGGTGGAAGTGGAAGTGGACACGGAAACCGGCACCGTGAAGCTCTTGAAGCTCGTGGCCGGGGCCGACGCCGGCAAGGCGATCAATCCGCGCCTGTGCGAAGGACAGGTGCGGGGCGACGCCACTATCGGGATTGGCCAGGCGCTCCTGGAGGAGCTTAAGTTCGTCGACGGGCAACCCGTGAACGCCACCTTTCTCCACTACGCCCTCCCCTCTTTCCAGGATGTGCCCGACGAGTTTCCCGTGGTCTTAGTCGAGCAGCCCCATAAAAATGGACCCTTCGGCGCGAAGGGGCTGGCAGAATCCGCTCTTCCCGGTGTTCCGGCGGCCATCGCCAACGCCATTTATGACGCGGTGGGTGTCCGGATCAAGGATATCCCGTTCACGCCGGAACGGGTGCTGCAAGCCATGCAGCAAGAAAAAAGTGAGAAGTGAGGAAGTGAGAAGTGAGCAGATGACCGGAAAGGGGAAAGTCTATACTCAGGTTGCTTCCTCACTGCTCACTGCTCACGGCTCACTGCTCACTTTTGTAGGCAGGTAAGATGAACATTCGTTTAAACATTAACGGCACTTCACACGAGGTTGAAGCAAAGCCTCTGGAGACCTTGCTGGCTGTCCTGCGCGATCGGCTGAACCTGACGGGAACCAAGGACGGCTGCGGCGAAGGGGTTTGCGGCGCTTGCACGGTGCTCCTCGACGGCGAGCCGGTGAGTTCCTGCCTTCTCCTTGCCTCTTACGCGGAAGAGAAAAAAATCACCACGATTGAAGGGATCGGATCAGACGGCAAACTCCACCCGCTGCAAAGGGCCTTCCTCGACCAGGGCGCTTTTCAGTGCGGTTACTGCACGCCGGGTATGATCCTCATGGCCAAGGCGCTGCTGGAGCGGAATCCCAACCCGTCGAAAGAGGAGATCCGCGATTTCATGGCCGGGAATATCTGCCGTTGCACCAGCTATGTGGAAATCGTTCGGGCAGTGAGACAGGCTGCACGGCGCACAAGAAAAGAAAAGAAGGATTAGGGATGAAGAGTTGCCTGAAACTCTTTCTGTCCGTGTTTCTGTCCTGGAGTTGTTCGACGAGGGCCGTGCCGGAACCGCAATATCTTCCCGCTGTGGGGCTACTGGATATTGTGAAAGATTTTCAGCGACTCGCGCGCGAGGACGCATATCGTTTTCCTATTCCCAAGGACGTTACCGGGATCAATATCATGAAGGCGACGGTTGTCCGGCTCGAAGACTACGAAAAGAAAAACCCCGGCCAGTTTTCTGACATCATCCATTTCAGCAAGGCTACAGCCTATGAGAGGCTCAGGGAATACGACCAGGCCATCGCCTACTACCGTAAGGTCGGTGAATCGGATGGCCGCCTGGGAGCCGAGGCGGTAAAAAATATCGATGTGCTGGAGTCCTTCCAGCGCATCCTGCAAAAACCCCTGCCGGTTCAGGACCCGATGGAATACATCAAAGGCATGGATGAAAAAGTGGCGGCCTGGAACGAGATCATCCGCAAATATCAGGGGAGCCCCTATGAGTTTCTGGCACGGGTGGAAGAAGAGAGGATCGACCGGGCCAAGGTGGCTTTTGTCGAACTCAACCGCTACCGGATGAAGGACGGCAACCAGCTGGTCATCCTGGGTTATAGCCAGCTGGTCACGAAGCATCGCCAAAGTAAGAACCTCTACCGCTACCTCCTGGACTTCGGCGACTTCTACGCCCTGCTGGCGAAGGAATACACCATCCAGAATGACCCCGAAGGACTGAGCTTTGATCAGGAAGTCTTCGATCAATTTGCAAAGTCCGCCTTAAGGCTCTATACGGAGGTAGCGCAGGTTGACGGGATACTGGAGAAGATCGAGGCCCAAGGGAAGATTGAGGGGCTGCGCGGGCTAACGGAAAAAATGAGGAGGCTCAACAGATGAAGCGAGTGATCACGCCGATGGTCCTGCTCCTCTGCATGCTGGGATACCTCCTCCCGGGTGTTGAAAAGGTTTCTGCGCAGGAACAAGAGTCCCCCCTGGAGAGAATCCTCAAACCCCTGCCGGACTACGATCCCTTTGACAAGCAGCCGCCCTCACCGCAATTCTTCCCCGACGAGGTCGACAAGCGGGCACGCGAGGCCCTCGTCGATGGCCTGACAAATAGAGAGGAGAAGCTGGAGGACCACTTCCGTTTTTTTGTCGACAAGGATGCCGAGCTCAAAAAAGAGCGGGGCACGGTCACCGGGATAACGGCGCATGTATTGGATCTTTACCAGGGCACGATCCGAGAGCGCGATCGCTATCTGGAGGCCCAGAAGAAAGCTCTTGGTTCTTCCCCATCGCCGGAACAAAAAAAACTCATAGAATCGAGGCTCCAAAACGACGACCTCACCCAGGCGGAGGAGCTCTTGCGCACGGGCAGCGCCAACCGCTGGGGCGGCATGCTGAACCGTCTGCTTGGCTCCGTGGATCTCGTGAGCATCCTCTCGGGATCCTATGTCGGAGCCGCCGTAGACTCGGCGCTAGGAGAATTCCTGGCCGCTGTTTCGCCGGATATGCCCGCCGAGGAGAGGAAGGCGCTGGCCCACTACCGTGAACATCTGAAGCGATATCCCAACGATGCGAAAAACGGCGAGGTCCAAAAACAGGTGGAGGCCCTGGAAAAAAAGAAGCGAAAGGTTTTGGTTCAAAAACAGATAGAGAAGGCCGAAGAGGCGGCAGAGAAAGGCAACCTCGACAGCGCCCTCTTCCGTTACCAGATGGCCGCATGGATCGATCCGCTCTCGCGCGCAGCGGAGGAAGGTTTCAAAAAGACCAAACAAAGCTTGCGGCAAAAAGAGGATGAGGCGAAAAAAGGGCTCACGGCGGCAACCGCGCAGCCCCGGGAGAGCGCAAACCTGCCGGAGGAGCGGGAGGTCAGGGCGCTCCTTCAGGCTTTAGCTCTGAGGGATCACGGGCAAATTGAAACGCAAGCGAAGCGGCTGATGGAAAAGGACCCGCATGGGCCTCTGGCCGAGCCGGCGCGAGATGCCTCGGCAGTGGCGCTGGAAATCAAGGGAAAGCACGAGGAGGCAAAGAAGATCCTTGAGCAGATTGTCCGTTCGTCAAATGACCCGCACGAAAAAAAGCGGGCTGAAATCCTGCTGGGGAGCCAGGAGTACAATCTCTTGGCCTCATTCAACGACGCGCGCAATCAACACCGGCTCCAAACCATCAGATATGTCCTGCTGGGGGAGGACTTCCTCAAAAAGAATCTCCTTTACGGCGCTGCTCCACTGATCGCCTCGGGTCCGGCGGGAGCGACCTCGATAGCGGCAGCCAACGCGATTATGATCGGGACGAACCTCTTTCAGGTCCTCACCTCGAACCCCATCTCCTACCAGGGAGTCATCGATAAAGGAGTCGAATACATCCGGAACCATCCTCAGTCGGATAACGCCGCAGAGGTCTATGCCGTATTGGCCAACGCCTACGAAGACGTTGGAATTTATGACAAGGCCATTGCCTACCATGAGATGTCGGGCAAGACTACGGAAAAAAAGCTCGCTGAGCTAAAGGAGAAAGCGGCCAAGGCGCTGCTCCGAGCGGCGGACAAAAGCGGGGATAGAACCGCCCGCGAAAGTCTTCTGAAAACTATTCTGGACGAGTATCCGGAAAGCGCTGTTGCCAAGGAGGCAACCCAGAAACTCTCGGCGCTCATGAAAATCGAAAACCAGGGGCTCCGGATGAGCAAGAAATTCCTCATGGAGAATCCGGAGCTCTTTGGTCCGCAAGGACTGCGGTTAAAACCGGCGCTGTTCGACGGCAACCTGAGCAATATGGAGCTGGCCGGTCAGGGGATCAATCTCCTGAACGAGAGAGAAATCCTGCTCCATTTTCAAACCCCCTGGGGCGTTCAGAGCCAAAGCTATCCCATCGACAAAGAGACCAGCGGGCGATTCCAGGTCGCTTTGAGGAATAAGAACTACGAGGTCGCCCTGGGAGATGTCGATGCCCGGGCGAAAGGAAGCCCGGGGGGAATCAAAAACCTGCCTTTGCCTCTCGTTAGGGGAGAAATCGATAAAAAAGGTCCAGAATCCGAGAATACCACTCTGAGTCTTGTCCGCGAGGCAACCGGCCCGGCGCGCGCTTTTCCAAAAGTATTGGACCATCAACTCCTCAGCGAGAGTGAAAAGGAGGGCGCAACGAAATGGGAGCTCCCGCCAATCCAGGGAAGCGTCTCAGCGAGCCGATTCGATCTGAGCGGTTCCCTCCCGGCCGGCCTCTGGGGGGACCGGCTCTCCGTCGGCACCGATCAAAAAAGCCCCTTCGCCGGGATCCAGCTCCCGATCCCTGTGCTGCAAAACTTTATCCCCGTAGATTTTCTCTTGCAGGGCAGACCGGGACGTTTCTCCATCTTCCCCAAGATCCACATGCAAAAAGACAAAGACGACGATCAGGAACTCTACCGATAAATACTGCGAAGTCGCATAAAGGACGAAGATCCGTTGCCAGGACAGGCGTTAAGGCGAGGTTGCTTATCAATTGCGGGAGGCTTGCTCCTATGGGAGATCCTAACGCGCCTTCTCCTGGAAAACGAGCTCCTGATCCCTCCCCCGACCAGCGTGCTCCGTTCGCTATGGAAATTAACTCTCAGCGGCGAGCTGAATCGCCATCTCTCGGCAACCCTTTTCGAGTTTGTCTGCGGTTTCAGCACCGCCTGCATTGTCGGCATCCTGCTGGGCTATCTCATGGGCCGGTATCGATGGTTCGACGACCTCATGGATCCGTGGATCGCCACTCTCTATTCCATCCCGGTCATAGCCTTCGTGCCGTTCATTATCATCTGGTTCGGCATCGGACTATTCTCGAAGATCATCGTGGTTTTTAAGATCACGGCCGTGGCGATCATGCTGAATACCGCGGCGGGGATCAAGACCATCGATCCCGTCTGGTTGGAGCTCTCCAACTCATTGCGCCTGAGCCCTTGGAAAACCACTTACAAAATTCGGCTTCCCGCGGCCCTACCCTACATCATTACGGGGATGCGGCTGGGCGTCGGCCGGGCGCTGCTCGGGGTGATCGTAGCGGAGCTTATGGCCGCCAACGCCGGCCTGGGCTATCTGCTGCGCGACGCGTCGGAGACGTGGGATAGCCCCAAACTATTCGTCGCCGTGGTCCTGCTTGCGGCCATGGGGATCGGCAGCTTCATTCTGATAAGAAAAGGCGAACAGAAACTCGCGCCCTGGCGCGAGACCGCTGAATGGTAACCGATGAAAGGCGCCCTCAAGCTCATCTCGATTCTTGGCGGCTTGGTCCTTTGGCATCTCGTTGCGACTCGGGTCGTTAACGACAGCAGCCTCCTGGTTTCTCCGCTGGTCGTGATCGCCAAAGGCTACGAGATGATGTTCGTCACGGCTGAGCTCTACCCCCACCTGGTCGCCAGCTCGTGGATTTTTCTCTATGGAATGCTTATCGCCGCTCTCGTCGGCGTTCCGCTGGGTTTTCTGATGGCCCTCAGCCCGGTCATGAGAGATTATGTCAACCCCTGGATGACCGCGCTTTACACGACTCCGCGAATCGCTTTTGCCCCCGTGCTCCTTCTCTGGTTGGGCATCGACATCGCATCCAAAACCGCCATCGTCTTTCTCGGGTGCGTTTTCCCCATTCTTATCAATTCCTTTTACGGCATGCGGGTGGTAAGCCGGGAGTTCGTCGAAGTTGGACGGTCCTTCCGCCTGTCGGGAGTCGCCTTGTTCGTGAAAATTCTTCTCCCCGCCTCCGTTCCCTTCATTCTGGCCGGCCTCAGACTGGCCGTGGGCCGAGGCCTTACCGGCGTGGCGATTGCCGAATGGTTCGGCGCCACGGAAGGGCTGGGCTACCTGATTTTCTTTGCCGGTCAGACATTTAATATACCCATTCTGTTTGTCGGTGTGGCTGTTTTCGCCCTCCTCGGCATTTTCGGATTTCAGATCCTTAAAATTATTGAAAACCTTGCCACCCCGTGGAGAAAAGAGTTCGAGACAAAATAGCTTATGGCCGTACCTGTACTGGAGCTTAGAAACCTGACAAAGGAAATCCCCGCCGCGGGCCAAGAACCGTTCGTCATCTTCAAGGACATCAGCCTCACCGTCAACGAGGGAGAATTCGTCAGCATCGTCGGACCGAGCGGCTGCGGAAAAACAACGATGCTACGAGTCATCAACGGCCTCCTTACCCCCTCCTCCGGGCAGATCTTTATAGACGGAAAGGAACAGAAGGGAACGGACGGCGATTTGGTCATGGGTTTCGTTTTCCAGGGAGCCTCGTTGCTCCCGTGGCGCACGAGCTTGAAGAACGTCCTGTTAGGTTTAGAGGGAAAGAAGCCTCCCCAAGAGGCGGAACAGATCGCCCGCTCCCATCTGAATCTGGTCGGACTATCGGGCTTTGAAAATCATTATCCGCATCAGCTCTCCGGCGGCATGCAACAGCGCGTCAATCTGGCCCGGGCCCTGGCCGTCGATCCCAGAATCTTGCTGATGGACGAACCTTTTGCCGCTCTGGACGCCCAGACGCGCACCTTCATGCAGTTGGAGCTGTTGAGGATCTGGTCGCAAGCGAAGAAAACCGTCATCTTCATCACCCACATGATTTCGGAGGCGATCCTGCTTTCGGACCGGGTCGTCGTCTTCAGCCGTCGCCCGGGCCGGATACGATCGGAGTTCGCCGTTCCGCTTGCGCGCCCGAGAGATATCGATATAAAATCCGACCATCGTTTCGTGGAGTTGGAGAACGTGGTATGGAAACAAATCGAGGAAGAGGTCAAGGCCGGCCGGGAGAGCAACCCAATCTGAACGGAGGAAACATGCGACGAAGAAAAATCAAAATCTTCATTCTTTTCGGCCTATCGGTTCTGTGCGCGGTTTTTCCCCGCCTTTCTTTGGCGGGTGAGGCCGGCCTTCCCAAGTTCCGCTTCGTGCAAAGCGGCCACACGGCGTCGAGCTGGCCGCTTTACGTGGCCGAGGAAAAAAAGCTTTTCCAAAAAAACGGCCTTCAGGTGGAGGTGATCGTCATCCGGGGCGCCACCAACACCACCCGGGCGGTTTTGAGCGAGACCGTGCCGATCGGACGGATCAATCCCGACTACATTATCGGGGCCATTGAAAAGGGCGCCAGGGTCAGAATCATCGGCGGCAACATGGAGAAAATTCCCTACGATCTCATCGCTCGACCGGAGATCAAATCCGGAGCCGACCTTAAAGGAAAAACGATCGGCGTCAGCACGCTGACGGGTGGAACCACGCTGATGCTCCAGGAAGTCGTTGAAAAGGCGTTTAAACTTAAGGAAACAGACTTCAAGATGCTGGTCGTGGGGACCTCTCCGGACCGCTACGCAGCGATCAAAGGGGGCTCGGTTCAAGCTACGTTCATGGGCCCCCCTTTCAACATCAGGGCCAAGCAGGAAGGATTCAACTCGCTCGTCACTTTTCATGAGATTTTGGGTCCGATTCAGTTTACCGTGGACTTCGCCCACCAAAATTTCCTCAAGTCGAATCGGGACGAGGTCGTCAAATACTTGAAATCCATAATCCAGGCGACGCAGTGGCTTTACGACCCAAAAAACAAAGAGGAAGCCATTGCCCTTCACATGAAGATCCTGAAGAGTGAAAGAAACGTGGCCGAGCAGGACTACAAGTACCTAATTCAGGAATTTCAACCCTTCCCAAAAACCGGCTCCGTGAGCAAAGCGGCCATGGAAAAGACGATGGAGTTGAGGGCCAAAGAGGGCATGTACAAGGACAAAAAAGTCCCTCCCTACACCAACTACGTTGACAACTCTTTCATTGAGGAAGCGCAAAGACAGGTGGGATTGAAATAGTTCCGCAAAAGTGTGTTGAAAATCTGTTGTTCTCAAGAAAGGAGATCATCCGTGTTTAGAAGAAAACCCATCAAATGGCCCAACAACGCCCGCGTGGCCATAACCACGTGTATCGTCACGGAGAGCTGGCCCGAGGAACTCGGAACCCCGACTTCCCTTCAGGTGGAGTTTCGCAAAGGACTCCCGCGAGATGCCAAGTTCAAAAAGGACGTCGCCTCGATCACGGACCGGCAGTATGGCGAGAGAGTAGGAGTCTATAGGGTGATGGACGTCTTGAAGCAGGAGGGGATCCAGGCAAGCTTTTTCGTTAACGGTCACACGGTGGAGACTTTTCCCGGCCTGATGAAGCAGATTGTGGCCGAGGGTCATGAGCTTTGCTCCGAGAACTGGCGGCACGAATATGTGACCATGATGACCCCGGAAGAGCAGCGTAACGACATCAAGCGAACGGTGGATACATTCCAGAGGGTATTGGGGTTTAAACCCCAAGGTTACATCATGCCGGGGGAATTGCCCACAGACGAGACGCCTGGAATCTTAGTCGAGCTAGGCTATAAGTATTGGATGTGTTTTCTCCATGAGGATCTGCCCTATGTTCTCAAGGTAAACGGGGGAGAGATGGTTCTCGCCTCTTACGGCATCTGGACGACAGACCACAGGACCGGTCAGGCGGATTCCGGTCGAACCCCCCGAGAGCTGCTCCAGATCTGGAAGGACAACTTCGATTGGATCTACGAAGAGGGCGCAACTTATCCCGGATTCATAAGCCTGGGGCTTCACCCGTTTCTCATTGGCCGGCCCTTTAGGACTGTCATTCTAAGGGAGTTCCTCCGCTACGCCAAAGGGCACCCGGGCGTCTGGTTTCCTCGGGGCATTGAGATGGCGAACTACTGGTTCGAGAACTGCCGGGATAATCTGGTGGAAAAGTGGCCCAATTACGGAACCGGATTGGCGTACGAAAAAACCCTTGCAAAGTAGCAGATTCGATAAGCCTGTTTCAAAAAGGAGAAAACCATGTCAAATCGTTACTTATTCACGTTGGCAACCTGCCTAGTCCTTCTTTTTTCTCCCCTCCCGATCTTTGCCCAGGAGCTCAAGGCAATCGAGGAGGGGGCCAAGAAGGAGGGAAAGCTCAATCTCTATGGATCGATCCGCGAGGATGAGGGTAAGGCCATCTTCGACACCTTTGAGAAGAAATATCCTGGTGTGAAGCTCGATTATTTTCGCTCCAGCGAAGATAAACTTGTGAGCAGGATCCTTGCCGAGGCCAAGGCAAAAACTTATAACTTCGACGTTCTGATTACCACCGCAGCCGCTTTCCTGAAAAGCTTCGGCCTGGCGCTCAAGTGGTCTCCACCCTCAGCTTCAGGGATCATTCCTGATCTATTGGACCCGGACGGGATGGCCACTCCGGTGTACATCAACACGAACGTCATTCAGTACAACACCAAACAGGTGGCGAAGGCGGACGTGCCGAAGAGCTATGAAGACCTGGCCCAGCCGAAGTGGAAGGGAAAGCTATGCCTGGAAGACTCCGATTTTGAATGGTTCGTGGGCATGCAGTCGTTCCTGGGAAAGGAGAAGGCCCTGGCGCTGTTCAAGCGCATTGCCGCCAACCAGCCGGCGGTGCGCAACGGTCACGGCCTGGTCTCCGATCTGGTCGCCGCCGGCGAGTGCCCGATCGCCATCAACAACTACGGCAACCAGGTGGCCAGGGCGCAAAAAAAAGGCGCGCCCACGGATTTTGTCGCGATCAACCCGGTGGTGACCATCGTGGCGCCCGCGGTGGTCTCCAAAAACGCGCCCCATCCGAACGCCGGCAAGCTCTACGCGAACTGGATCACTTCTAAAGAGGGACAGGAGTTCATCGTCAAGAATGGGGGCAGGATACCGGTGCGTGTCGACGTGGATCCTGATCCGCCCAGGCTTACCAAAGGGCTAAAGCTCCACGTCGCCTCTCGGCTGGAAGGAAAAGAGCTCAAAGAAGTCCAGGCCCTCTATCGCCAGATATGGCAAGGCCGTTAATGCGCCTCAACCCAAGATTTGAGAGAGGGGGTTGAACTCATCCGGAACTGGCTTCGACTGGATACTTTGATCCTCGGAGGGGTCGTCCTGGTAGTCGCTTACCTGGCAATGACCCCTCTGGCCATGCTGATCTATGGTAGCCTGCAGAGCGGCTTCATGGTCGGCCCGGGGGAGTTTACCCTTGCCAACTACATTGAAGCCTATAGCGATCGGGAATTTTACTCGCTGTTTTTTAACTCCCTGATCTACGCCCTCGGCGTTTCCCTCTTTACCTTTCTCATCGGGACCACCTTGGCCTGGATCTGCGAGCGCACCAATACCCCCGGGCGAAGGCTTTTTGCGGTTCTGGCTGTGGCCGCCTACATCATCCCCGGGGTCTTGTTAACTATCTCCTGGATCCTTCTCCTCAGCCCGCGTATCGGTCTTCTGAACAACCTGTTGATTACCCTCTTTGGTCTGGCCGAATCTCCTCTGACCATCTATTCCTACTGGGGAATGATCTGGACCGCCTCAGTGCACCTCTATCCTTTGAACTTTCTCATCATGTCTGCGGCGTTCCGCTCAATGGACAGCTCGCTGGAGGAAGCCGCCTGGGCAGCCGGGGCAAACAATTTTACCTGCCTTCGGCAAATTACCTTAAAAGTCCTCCGCCCGGCGCTTCTCTCTACTATGCTGATCCTCTTTATCCGCGGCATAGAATCCTTCGAGGTCCCTGCCCTGATCGGCATCCCGGCGCGGATCTATGTATTTACCACCAAAATCTACGAGGCTGCGAGCGGTTTCCCGCCAGCCCTCGGGCTCGCCGGGGCGAACGCCTCGATCCTTCTCTTCATCAGTGTTCTAGGGGTTTTCCTGTACCAGAAAATGACCGCACAGAATGAAAGCTTCACCACGATCACGGGAAAGGGGTTCCGCCCCCGAATCATCGACCTCGGCAGGGGGAAATATCTCGTTTCAGCCGGTTGTATCCTTTTCTTCATGGTTACCCTTTTGCTCCCCGTGCTCGCTTTGCTCGGAACTTCTTTTTCACGCCATATGGTGGCCCTCACGCCTGAAGCATTTAAAAATTTCAGCCTGGAAGAATACCGCTTTGTCTTGAGCTATCCCATCATTACCCGAGCCTTTAGAAACAGCGTCATCCTCGCCGCCGGCTCCGCCACAGTCGTCATGTTCCTCACTTCGATCATTGCCTGGATTACGGTGCGGACTAAAATCCCGGGCAGGTGGATGCTCGACGCTCTCACCTTCATTCCGATCGCTATTCCGGGCGTGATCATGGGAGTGAGCATGATCTTTGTCTACCTCACGCTGCCGATCCCCATATACGGAACACTGTGGATTCTCCTGGTAGCCTACGTCACCCTTTACCTGCCTTATGGCATCCGCGTGGCCTCCGCTACCATGATGCAGATCCACAGGGAGCTGGAGGAGGCCTCGACCGCCAGCGGGGCATCATGGGCGCAAACTTTTTTTCGCATCGTCCTTCCGCTCCTCCTGCCCGGCTTTCTCTCCGGGTGGATTTACGTCGCCATTATTTCACTGCGGGAGCTTTCCGCATCAATTTTTCTTGTCGGCCAAGGGACCGAGGTCCTCTCAACCGTCGTCTTCTCCCTTTGGGACGGCGGAAGCATCAGTTCGGTTGCCGCCCTCGGGGTCTTAATGACCTTTTTCTTGATCGTTTTAGCTTTAATAGTACAGAGATGGCAGCGAAAACTCGGCATTCTAAGAGAGTAAACGCGTTCAAGGGCTTAAGGGAGAAACTAACGCATGGCACAAAAAATAATTCAACCGAAAGACTTGTCAGATCCGAGACCAAGATATTCCCAGGGCATCCTTGCCGAGGGCGGCAAATTGCTTTTCATCGCAGGGCAAACCGCTTCTGACAAGAATGGAAACATTGTAGGCAGAGGAGACATCGAAGCGCAGACCCATCAGGTCTTCAAAAATCTCAGCGCGGTCCTGAAGGAGGCCGGTGGATCTCTGGAGAATCTGGTCACGACCACGACCTACATCACGGACAGAGAATACCGCGAGGGGTACAACCGGGTGCGAATGCAGTACTACAAGACGAACCCGCCGACCAGCACGCTGGTCATCGTGAAGGGACTCGCGCACCCGGACTACCTCATTGAGATTAACGGCGTCGCCGTGCTCTAGATAGTGAAGGCCAGTCCTCAGGGCACGAGTTTTCGCGCCGCGGCTCTCTCCCTCGCGCCCCTCGGCCTAGAAGCGAAGCCGCCGCCCGGTTGAAGAGCCTGCGCATCCGATAACCGCCGGTTGGAATAAGTACCTATCCATTGCGCGGGCTCGGAGAGCGGGTGGCGGCTGGCGGATTGCAATTATTCTTGGAGGAAACTTCAATGAAAGTCACCGTCCTGGACGATTACCAGCATGCCTTTGAGGGCTCGCCCGCCATTGATCGCCTGCGGCAGAAAGCCGAGGTGCAAATCTTTACAGACAAATTCGCCTCGGAAGAGGAGCTGATTCACAAGCTAAAGGGATCTCAGGCGATCATCCCAATCCGGGAACGGACCCGTTTCGCCGCCAAGCTGCTAAAAGCACTCCCTGCCCTCGAGATCATCGCCCAGACGGGAAACCACGCCTACCATATAGATATGCAGGCCGCCACGGACGCAGGGATCGTGGTGACTCTCGCTCCGGGCGGCAACAGCACCACCGAGATGACCTTCGGGCTCATGCTCGCGGTCATGCGCCGCATCCCCCAGAGCGACGCAGCCATGAGACGGGGGGAGTGGCCTCTGGTCCTGGGTTATGTTCTCCGGGGAAAAACCCTGGGGATCCTGGGGCTGGGTAAAATCGGCTCCGAAGTAGCCCAGATTGCTCGCGCCTTCGGCATGAAGGTCGCCGCCTGGGGACCCACGCTCACCAAAGAGCGGGCGGAGAAGGCAGGAGTTACTTACATGTCGTTTGAGGAACTCTTGAAAAATGTCGATGTGGTCTCCGTGCACCTCAAACTCTCCGACCAAAGCAAGGGACTGCTCAACGAAAACCGCCTCCGCCTGATGAAAAGAACCGCCTATTTCATAAACACGGCGCGGGGCGCCATTGTGGATGAAAACGCTCTTTTCAAAGTCTTAAAGGAAAAGGCTATTGCAGGCGCGGCCCTGGACGTTTTCGTGGAGGAGCCCTTGCCCGCAAGCAGCCCACTGCCGGGTTTGGACAATGTCGTCCTGGCACCGCACCTTGGATGGCCGACCGATTCCGGCTTTGAAGGTTTCGCGGAAAACGCCGCGCAGAACATCCTTGATTATATGGAGGGCAAACTTACCCGCGCAGTCAATCCGGATGCGTTGGATAAGAGGAACAAGAATTAGACCATGAACGACTTGACGCAGAAGAGATGTGTCTCGTGCGAGGGAGGGGTTCCCCCTCTAGCGAAACCCGAGGTTGAAAAGCTCCTTGCTCAAGTCCCGGGATGGTCTCTCAGCGGGAAATGGATTACCAAGGAATTTTCATTTAAGAATTTTGTCGAGGCGATGAAGTATGTGAACCGGGCGGGGGATCTCGCCGAAGGGGAAGGACACCATCCCGACATCCATATCCACTATAACAGAGTCCGCTTCGACATCTGGACCCACGCCATCAACGGCCTTTCGGAAAACGATTTTATCCTGGCCGCCAAGATCGACGCGCTGCAAAAGCGCTGAAATCTCCTCCTTTCTACGGCCCGATTTTCTCAACTACCGGCTTCCCCTGAATCCAATCCGTAATGGCCGTAACCACCTCACGCTCCTTGCCCAGATAGCCATGGAGACTCAAGGCCTCACAGGGGCCGGAGCGAGCAGGATCGCCGCCTAAAACTTCGATGAATTGAGTCCTCGGACTCCCGGTTATCCGCTTTTGCAGCTGCAAAGCATCATTGAAGCGCGAGGCCCAACATCCATCCTCTCGGTGATGGACAAAAAGCACAGGAAGCGTGATCTCTTCCAAGGGTAGATTGAATAACGACATGCCTCCGCCCTTGCTTGCGCCGATACTGGAGGTGAGAACAACACCGCCGAGGCGCTGCTCCTTGAAAGATATGGCCAAATGGGCTGCGGACAATGTCCCTCTACTCGTCCCGACGAGATAAATCGGTTTTGGGAGCTTCGGTTCCAATTGGCCGAGGAGCTTTTGAATATCTTCGGTATGCTCCTTGCTGGTTCGGAACTGGTCGCTCATCCCATACGCCTGATCCGAAGGGACATCCACGATGGCGACCCCAAAGCCCCGCTCTACAAACAGATCGGAAGCTCGCACGAGAAAGTTGTTGCCCAGACGAACCTTCCCTCCTCGTTCGGAGAAATGATTCGCCCCACTACCTCCGGGAAACACGAGCAGAGTTCCTTTGGAGGAGCTGTCCGGCGTCATGATAAGAATCTTGACGGTCACCCCCGGACGGGTCATGAGCTGCATGATCTCTGCTGCCGCTTCGACAGAAAAAGCAAGGATAGAAGCAACAAAAGCCAGGCCCAAGGGAATGAGAGCCACTACCCTCACCGTAAAAACGCAGGACAGGCTACACCGCCTGCCGAACGGGCTCTAGTGACAGATGTTTCTTCACCTCATCAAGATGCATCACATCGGCATACTTGTGATGCAGGTCAAAAAGACAAACTTTATGGGAAAGGATACTCCGGTCAAAGCAGCACTCCTCCACCACGACCGCATGGAAGCCGTAAGAATAGGCATCAACCACGCTGGCACGGACGCAGCCGCTCGTGCTCTCCCCGCAAACAATCAGGCTATCGATCCCCATCCGCGTCAGGTGGGCGACCAACGGCGTGCCGAAAAAGCCGCTGGCGCGCTCTTTGTAGATGATCAGATCGCCGGCCTCCGGCTTGAAGGGCTCATGAATTTCGTAGGCATTTTTCTTAAGCCCCCGCGCCTGGCGGTTGGTGGCGTGCACCGTCGCAGGTTTCGCCTCTTTGCGGGTCTCCGTGGTGGTATAGATAACCGGCATCTTTTTCGACCGCGCCAGTGCGAGCAGCTCTTGGATCGGTTTGATCGCGTCCCAGGCGTGGATGCCGCACGAGCTGGGAAATTCTTTAACCACCTCCAGGACCGGCCGCGCGCCGCCTTCAAAAACCACATTGTACAGATCAATGGCCAGCAAGGCGGGGGTTCGGCCTATATAGGTATCTCTCCGATACTCGCGGTAGATCTCCAAAATTTCCGGGCTCACGATATCTTTCCAGCAATGCTCTTCGAATGTATCCGGCATAACCGCTACCTCCGTTCGTTGTTTGCGCCATATTTATGCCCCGTCCGCTTGGCTGTCAAGCTTTCCTAACTGGCTTCGTTTGACTCCACTGCAACGCCCAGGTATGTTTTTTTGCTCAAGGAGGAAAGAAGCAATGGCCCTAAACAAAGAGGCGGCCAAACAGGTCTTGGCACACATCGACAGAGATGAACTGGCGCAACTCGGTTGCGATCTGGTAAATATTCCCTCCCCGACAGGACAGGAGAAGGCTGTCGCTGAATATATCTTGCATTGGTTCCAGGAGAGCGGTCTCAAGCCTGTCCGTCAGGAGGTGGAGGTGGACCGGCCCAATGCGGTGGGTATCTTGAGGGGCGACGGAACCGGATTGAGCCTGGGTTTCAACGGCCATATGGACACGAGTTTTACGGGCACGCAGGAAGATCTCCGCATGGTCGCTACTGTTGAACCCGACTCCGAGCTGAAAGGGTCAATCAAGGATGGGAAGGTGCGCGGTCTCGGTATTTCCAACATGAAAGGCGGTGTCGCCGCTTTCATGATGGCAGGCAAGGCGCTTAAGAAAAGCGGGATCAAGCTCAAAGGGGACATCATCTTCGCCGCGGTTGTAGGCGAAATCTCCCGCACACCAATCGGACCCTGGCAGACCAAAGAGTACCGGGGCGAAGGAGCCGGGACAAGGCACCTGCTGACTCACGGCATGCACTCCGACTATGCTGTCGTGGCGGACGGATCGGACATGAACATCGTCTGGACTCAGACCGGAGTAGTGCAGATCAAGATCACGACGTTCGGCAAGGCCGAGGCGGCCTGGGGAACCAAGCGCTCCACCCACCCCATGGTCAAGCTCAACGCCATAGTCAAAATGACGAAAATCATAGAGGCGCTGGAGAAATGGGCGGAACGTTTTGAGGAGCAATATATCTATAACTCCCCTACCGGCCCCATATACCCGAAGGTCAATATCGGCGCGATCGAGGGCGGAGCGCCCTACAGGCCCAACTATTTTCCCGGAGTCTGCAGCGTTTATGTGGACGTACGCACCCCGCCGCAGGTGCGGCCTGTAACCGTGCAGCACGAAATAACCAAAAGCCTATCTTCCCTGGGCATCGAATACGAGATAGAGCCCTACAAATCGCTCCTCGGCCACGAGGGCAAAGGGGTGGAACCTTTGGTTCAGTCGCTGGAGGAGATCCACCAGTTTCTCTTCAGCCAGAAATTGAAGCCGGAGGCGCCGGATCGGGCCAGCATCTGGACCGACACCAACGTCTACAACGAGCTGGGGATCCCCACCGTTAAAATCGGGCCTCGGGGAAAAAGAATCGGCCCGCGAGCGGAGGAGATCAACATCGACGAGATGGTCAAGGCGGCGCAGCTTTATGCTTTAGTGGCTTTGGACATCTGCAGCCGCGAACGCAAATAAGAAATAAACAAACGAAGGCTTTTAAATCAGCTGGCTATCCCTCGATCTTCCTCCCTTCGGGTCTGAGCCTCAGGGTCGAAGACGGGACGGTGAGTTTATCGAACCGTAGGAAAGGTCGATGGTGATTTCTTTTCCTGGAGGGCCTATATCCGGCGGGGCATGAGATTCTTCCCATAGACCTAAATGTTTCCAGCATGCGGCCGCCGGGGGCATGCAGATCGCCTATCTCAGGCTGGGAGACACGGTATTGGAGTTGACGCATAAATTTGACGGGTCGATGACTGGCTTTCATTTCTGCCTCGAGGCGGAAAACCTTGACCAGGCCGTAGCCGGGTTGCAGGCCGGCGGCGTGGAGATGGTGCGCGCGCCCCATGACACCGCGGCAAGGGAGCCGAGAGAGAAGGGCTGGCGCAGGGTCGTCTTCCGCGGGCCCGACGGAGAGCAGATCGAGCTGCGCGGCTGAGCCGGACCCGGGAGAATCCGGCATCAGCGTTCCGTAAGCGGCCTCCCACCTTGGAGTTATGTGAATCGATGCGCCGCCCTCCCAATTCGCGCTTTGTGGCCGCTCTGGTGTCGATCACCCTGATCGGCCCGCTTGCCATTCACCTATTCCTGCCCGCAATGCCAGAGGTCAAGAAAGCCTTTGGCATTTCGGATGCCCTGGTGGGGCTGACATTCAGCGTCACGCTCCTCGTCATGGCGTTCGTAACCCTGGCCTATGGCTCGCTGTCGGATCGCTACGGCCGGCGCCCTGTCCTGCTCACGGGACTGGTTCTGTTTACCGCCGGCAGCGCAGTTTCATCGATCGCCGGCTCCATTTCCGGCCTCATCGTCGGACGGATGATCCAGGCCCTCGGCGCCGGCTGCGGTGTCACTCTTGCGCGCGCAATTGCGCGGGATGCCTATGGAACCGATGGCCTCGTAAAAGTCATCGCCTATTTGACAATGGCCTACGCGCTTGGACCGATGTTGTCGCCGCTCCTTGGCGGGATGCTGATCGATGTCTTCGGCTGGCGAAGCGTGTTCTGGTTTGCGATGCTGTCCGGCGCAGGCATAACGACGGCCGCCTGCGTGGTGCTGTACGAGACGCGTCCGGAAGATGAAATCGAGCAAAGGCCAACAGGAATTTTCCGGAACTTCGCCGCGCTCCTCGCGCACCCGCGCTTCACCGCCTTCGTGCTGCAGACGGGATTTTCCACCGGGACCTTCCTGTCGATGGCAGCCGCGTCTTCGTTCCTGATGAAAGATTATCTCGGCCGGTCCGCGACGGAGTTTGGGGTGTATTTCCTGTTTTTCCCGATCGGATTTTTTCTCGGAAATCTGCTCTCGAGCAGGCTGAGCCAGCGCATATCGATCGAGAACATGGTCCTTGCCGGCTCTGTCATCAGCATGGCCGCGATCGTGTTCCAGTCGGCACTGATTCTCGGAGAGTATTTGACGCCGCTCATCATCTTCGTTCCCGGATTCGTGCTCACCTTCGCCCAGGGGATTGCGCTGCCCAACGCGCAGGTCGGCGCGCTCCGGGTGATACCCAGGCTTTCCGGCACGGCGTCGGGCATCGGCGTTTTTTGCCAGATGTTCCTTGGCGCCGTCTTTTCCCAGATCTACAGTCTGCTTGCCGATGGCACGCCGATACCCATGATCATCACCGTGTCATGCGGAGCCGTCCTGACCCTGCTGGCCGGTGTGACGCCCTTCGTCCTGAGGCAGCGAGGCCATCCTGCGTCAATGCACCGATGACTCCGGGAATGCCCGTGCACAACGGCTGTCATCGCGGGCGGCGTGATCTCCGGACTTGATCGGCGGGCGGGTATCAATGGTGATAGCGACCAGCCCCAGCGCGACGGCGCTCGTGCGCTCATGCGAAGTCCGGGGTGTTCGGTTGTACAGGGGAGGGGGAAGAAGATGAAATGATAGGAATTTGCTTTGGAGGGTCAGCCACTGAGAACTCAAAATTGCCCCCCCGCGACCTTCCGCCGGCCCGCTTTCGAGACCCTAAAGAGCGCAGCAGAAGGGACCGACTGGCCCTTATCCCCAATTTGGATTGGAGAATATCCGATAACGCGCTCTTATGTCAACTTAGGAGTGCCCGATAGCTTCTGCCCCCCTTCTTGACATCTGTAATTATTTGACTACATTGTAGTTAGTTGTAGAGAAAAACCATGGCCAAGACCTCTCCTGTCAGTGTGCGTTTATCGCCGGAGCTATTGGAAGAGATAGAGGGCCGTTACAATTCCCTACCAATCTCTTGGCGAGGCTCCAAATCTGGAAATACGCTTAGGGTAGCCCTCTACGGTTTGACAATCAGCGAGGTTTCCTCGGCGGCCTTTGCTTTAGCTTGACCGAGATAAAAGGCGAGGCTTTTTTGTATCCATCCGGTGAGAAAGGAGATATCCAAGCCACCGGCATTGCCCTCCTTGAGCTCCAGGGCAACGGTCAACGCGAGCCCGGCCTGCTCCTCACGTCCGGTCTTAAATAGATAGAGGGCGGTATCTTCCATTCTTCTTTGGAAGAACTGCTGATTCTCGCCATAAAAAATCTCTCTCACCGCATCGCGGACGATCCCGGAAAGGCGTTCCTCTTTTTGGAACTCATTGAGGACAAGACGGCTCCCCTGCGCCTCCTCTACCTGTCGCAAGTAAGGTTTCACCCAATCCTCGTCCAAGATCCAAGGCTGCAACTCCGGCTCTTCTAAGAGCCGGTGGGAGAGATCCCGCCCGGCGCCGGAGCGGAGCCCCCCTGACTCGAGAAGGCCATAAATGGGATGGGGAAATGACCTGGGCTTAGCGGGATTGAAAATCGCCCGCAAGGAAGAAAATTGCTCCGTCCCGCTTCGCCCCGGGGCTTTGGCCTTTTCATATCCCTCGTAAAGAATCCGGTCGCCGTATTCCCACGGGATGGAGATCATGGTGATGCCATGACTCTTCCTGATCTCTTGTGCCATGCGGCGAAGCTCTTTGCGCGGGATAAGAGCCCCGCTGGCCTGCATCAATCCCGTCTGGTCGCTGACCATCCCCTGGAGCAGCTGGATCCCGCTTCCGGCCTGAGGCTTGGCGAGCCAGACCAATCTGCCGCCGGCCCCGTCCACGGAAGAGAGGTAGCCCTCGATCTCCGGCGCCAGCCCGAGGATCGGCCTCTGAAGCGCTGCGCCGGCATTTTCCGACGGGGACGCAATGATCCCCTTCTGCGCCAGCTTGTAGAGCGAGCGGCGGATCTCTCTCTGAACCTCTTTGTCCCTCGCCGCTCTTTCGAGATCTGCCAAGGCCTCCACAGCCGTCGCATCAGCAATCTTCCCCAGAGCGAAGACCACCGCCAGCTCCACATTCCGCCCTTTGCCGAACTGCTCTCTCAAGCGGGAGACGAGAGCCGGAGAGCCATTGTCCACCGCGACTCCTAATTTCCGGAGCTCCTTGAGGCCGCTGCGGATTTCTTCTTCGTGGGATTTTTTCTTGGTCAAACTGACTCACTCCCCGCGCTAACGTGAGAGGTTCGACGCATATAAGCTAGAAATCCATGCCCCGCTCGAATCTTCCGTTAAGTGAGTTACCCTGAGCCGAGCCGAAGGATCTTCGCCGCTATTTTGCTAACCGCCCGCTTCCTTAGAAGAATCTCACGCGTCGAGGCCTCATTTCGCCTTCACGAGGTCCGACAATGTACCGCGCCGTCCGGCGAAAGCGAAGTTCGGCCACTCCTCGACCTGCGCGCCGCGATAGTTCTCCCGGTACCACTTAGCGATGTCCCCGGCCCGCGCGAACCAGACCTTGGAATGGCCCTTTGCGTAGCGGATGAACTCGCGGAGCAAGAGCGCGCGGAAAGGGCGCCCGCCGACAAACGGATGATTGCCCCAGATCATAAACTTCGGATCGCTGGCCCCTTCTTCATACAGGCAGTCAAAAGTATCTTTCCACATCTGAAGAAGGTCGCGTGGCGTGCGCCCCGCCCGCTGGTAGCTCGAATAGTCATTGATGTCCTGGAAATAGGAGAGAACGGTCAGCTCCTTATTCTTGATTTTCAGCGTGTAGGGCGTCTCCTCGTGCTGCGGGTCCATCCAGTAGGTGTAGCCGAGCTCGGCAATGATCTCCGCGGTGTTCGCGCTCGGAGCCACTCCGGTCGAAAGGTATCCTACAGGGGCTTTACCTATCGTGTCCTTGACGATCTTGACGGTCTTTTCGAGATCCTTTTTTTCCTTGTCCCGCCTCTTCATGTAGCTGTAGTCATGGATCCACGTCTCCGTGCCGATCTCATGACCTTGGGCAACAGCCTCTTTGATAACGTCCGGATAGTTTTGGATCGTGATGCCGGTCGGAAACCATGTGGTTTGTATGCCCTCTTTCTCGAACATTTCCAAAAACCGATAGACGCCGACGCGCTCGCCGAACTCGCGGTCGGTTATGGTACCCAGGTCTTTTTTGGTCAATGCGTTCTTCGGCAGGCCCCGGCGGTTTTGATGCTGCATTGAAAAAGGGCCGCCGAGATCTTCCGGCCAGGTCTCAAAGGCTACACAGGGTGTAATGGCGATTCGAGCGCCGTCCGGCCATTTGATCGGTGATCTTTTTCTCTTCATAACTTTCTCCCTTCATTTAAAGTGAATTTACTCTTGCCACAATTCGACGGACTTTCCAAGCCCCGCCATTAAGTTATGGTGAAGCAGATCCTTGGAGTAAGGGGATTGGGGGGTCCCCTTGACTACTGAATAGATGCCGGATAAAAAGGCGGTTTAATCAGTAATCAGGAGGTCACACCATGGAAGCTGGAAAAACGGTTGAGTACCGAGTGGACAAAGGCGTCGCGCTACTGGAACTTAACCGCCCGCCGGTGAACAGCTACACCCACGAACTCCTCCGGGAGCTGGATGAAGCGCTGCTGCGGGCCCGCTTTGATGAGGAGGTCCATGCCCTTGTCCTGACGGGAAAGGTAGATAAGTTTTTCTCCGCCGGCGCCGACATCAACATGCTTGCGAATAAGTCCCTAGCCTACAAGAACAACTTTGCCCTTCACGGCCACGAAGTCCTGATGCGCATGGAAAACACCCCCAAGCTCATTATCGCGGCAATCAACGGCCACGCAGTCGGGGGCGGGCTGGAAATTGCCATGGCCGCCGACATCCGCATCGCCAGGAAGGAGGGCGGCAGGGTCGGATTGGCAGAGATCAACCTTGGGGTGATGCCCGGAATGGGAGGGACACAGAGGCTACCCCGTTTAGTCGGGAAGGCAAGGGCGATGGAATTATGCGCCACAGGAAAAACCATAGCCTTTGAAGAGGCTCTGGAAATGGGGCTCATTCACGACATCTACGAGCGCGAGAATTTCGTGGAAAGAGTCATGGACTATGCGCGCCAATTCATACCGCCCAACAAATCCAGTTTAGCGGTCGGCAAGGTCAAACGGGCGATTCAGACCGGGATGGAAATCTCTCTGCCCGAGGGTTTGGCTTTCGAGAGAGAGCTCCTGGCTCAGGCCTTTGGCAGTGAAGACGGGAACGAAGGTGTAAAGGCATATTTGGAAAAGAGAACTGCCCAATTTAAAGGTAAATAGCAATTAGCTATCAGCCATCAGTTTTCAGCCCGGAGTTCCTTCTTGCTGACGGCTGATCGCTGACTGCTGATAGCTGTTAAAACTAAGCAATTATAACACGGAGGTTCATAATGGCAAAGATGTTAATTGGAGGTGAGCTTGTCGATTCGGTGAGCGGGCAGACCTACGAGGTTCGCAACCCCGCAACCGGCGAGGTGGTAGACAAGGTTCCGAAAGGTACCGCCAAGGATGTGGAGCAGGCCATCGGCGTCGCGGAGAGCGCCTTTAAAGAGTGGTCGGATGTAAGCCCTGAAGACAGAGGGAAGATGCTCCTCAATGCCTGTGAGCTGATCAAGCAAAAAAGCAACGAGATCGCCCAGCTTTTGACCCAGGAGCAGGGAAAAACGTTTTTTGAGGCAGGCCTTGAGATCCACCACCTGGTCCACGGTTTGGAATTTTACGCCGGCCTCGCCTCTAAAGTCAGAGGCGCGCACGTGCCTCTCCCGCAGAAGGGAGCCTACGGCATGGTCATTCACCAGCCCATTGGGGTATGCGGAGGGATTGTCCCGTGGAACTTCCCGCTTACTCTGATGGGAACGAAGCTCGGACCGGCCCTCGCTGCCGGAAACACGATCATCATCAAGCCTGCTACTACTACTCCTCTGGCGACGCTGCTCGCCATAGAGCAGATCCAGAAGGCAACCTACGGAGAAGGGAAACAGCAAAAGACGTTGCCCAAAGGCGCCGTCAACGTCGTCACCGGCCCCGGCGGAATAGTGGGAGAAGAGTTGCTGAAAAACCCGCGCGTTCGCCGCATTGCCTTCACCGGCTCTACTGAAGTGGGCAGACACGTGATGGAGGTCGCGGGAAGAGAGATCAAGAGGATCACCTTGGAGCTGGGCGGCAGCGATCCGATGATCGTCATGGAGGACGCCAATTTGGACCTGGCGGTGAAAATGGCGGATATCGGCCGCTTTTTTAACTGCGGACAGATGTGCCTCGGCGTCAAGCGCCTTTTCCTCCAGGAATCGATCGCCGAGGGATTTGTCGGAAAGCTGGTTGAGATCCTCAAGCAGAAGACCGTTGGAAACGGGATGAAAAAAGAGAGCCGCATGGGGCCCATTCACCTGGAGTCGCAACGCAAAGAGATTGAAGAGCAGGTAGAGGACGCCAAGGCGCGCGGCGCCAAGGTCGTCTTTGGCGGGGAAAAAGCCAAAGGGGGCGAACTTGATAAAGGTTTCTTCTACCTCCCGACTCTTCTGACCAATGTCCCGGACGACGCCAAGGTGAGCGTCGAGGAGACTTTCGGCCCTGTCCTGCCTGTTTTTACCTTTAAAACTCTGGATGAGGCGATAGCCAAGGCCAATAGCTCAATCTACGGCCTGGGCTCGTCGATCTGGACGCGCAACCTCCTTCACGCCAACAAAGCAATCGATAAGCTCCAGGCGGGGAATGTCTGGGTGAATTCGCTTCACTACGGCTACGATGAGCTTCCCTTCGGCGGCGTGAAGGCGAGCGGCGTCGGCCGCGAGCACGGCCCGGAGGCGCTGGACTATTATTTGGAGCCAAAGGGCGTAGTGATCGTCAACGTGTAGCTAACAGGGGAAGTCCCAGGCAGATCCCGGAGAAGAAATCACGCCAACACTTTGTGGTCCGCTCGATGTCGCTGACAGTGAAGACCACGTGTCCCAACTTCTTAACCCTTACCAGAGTGGTCTCTTGGGTGGCTGCCGTAGTTTGCGGTCGGCGTTCCTCGCCTGCCGTTTCTCCCTGTAGCATATCTCCCTCCCGTTATAGGGTTAGCCTTGAAGCACGACTCTAAATTTCGGGCAGATTCTCGTTGATGCGGGGAGGGTTGCCAAGGTCTCATTTAGGCCTGCCGCCCCAGTTCTTTTTCCGGTAAAGGCATGCGGTAATCACGACGCAAGTGAATAAGACAGAATTAATGATATTGAATGCTTTCCATACTATGTCTTGGGAAACCAATCCTGAAGGAAGCATCGCTAAAAGTGTAAACCACACTCCAAAAACCCAATAAAGACTTATATCCTGTGACGACTTTCTCTTGATCATACGAACCATGAGGGGAATGTTCCACAGCGGCAACACGATTGCAGCAATGAACCCAATTTTGTTGATGATCTGATCAGGCATGGACTTTTTCCTCAATTGAAGTTGGAAGGGGTCACGCTGATTTCCGCAACCTCGTGCAGAGTGTCAGACTTGCGAAAGTTGCGTAACGTTAATAGTCTCGCCACTGCGGTCGCATAGCCGTGAAACCACATTGCCTTTGCGTCGGACGGTAATTTGTTCCAAAATTTAGAGCAGGTTGCATCCGAATGAACGCTAGTGCCATGGCTAGCGATCGGAAAAACAGCCAACAAGACAACCATTAAAAGTCTTTTCACTATCCTACCTCCTCGCTGGTTCCTGGCTCGGCCTTTTGTAAATAACATCAAGTATATTGTCCTACAAAGTCTCCTTGTCGGTCAATCCCGAAAATTTCTCTTTACTTTTCTATTTTTCACCTTAACGTAATCGTACAAGGCCCCCTTACCCGGACTCGATCAATCTGGGAACAGGGACCACAAGGTAGAGCTTCACAGAGCTTTACCTCCCGCAGTTCCGGGGGCCTTTACCAACGCAGGAAATCTTGAGCGGGAGGGATTATGGAGCCAGAGAAACTCCAACAACGACCAGCCTTCGGGGTTTATCCACCTGGACAAAAGGACCTCCTCCCGCGTCATATTCAGAAAATTAGAAACAAATGGGCTCGCCTGGGAGTAAATTTGCCGAGGGTGTGGCAGATTATCCGTAAGGGTCGCGCTCTCTACGAAGAGAACGATCTAGATGCGGTATGGCGGATCATCCGTAAGAATCGCAGCGCGATGACCACCAAGCTCATTGCTCGGCCAAGCAAGGACGTTAAGGGTGGCTATGACATATTTCCTGCCCGGACTGACCCTTTACCGCTCCAGATCTCTCTGTCACTGAAAAAAAACAAGGGGAGACCCGCTGGGGTGGCGGGAGTGGTCAGCTACTTCATCGTCCGAATATTGTTACATGCAGGGCTACGTTCAAAAAAAGGCCCCAAGGCTGACCGCTTTTACTGGAAGGAGGTTCTCAAATTGTTAGCTTACTATTTTCCCCGAGATAAAAACCTAACCATGAATGATCTCAGAAGTGCCTATTACCATCATCTTGATTGTGATTCAGTCCCCCCTGAGTGGCCTAAGATTAGGAAAATCCTACCTGCGGGTAAAGGAGACTAAGTCCCCCCTATCCTTCCATTTATCTACACTATGACATATTTCCGCCAATGTCTTATTGGGGAAGTATGTTTACATCAATTGCAGAGGCAGCCAAGGCACTTTCTATAAGCGAACGTTATCTGTATCGGCTCATCAGAGAAAATAGAGTTCCATTCTACAATCTCTCTCCACGGACAACTCGTGTTGACCTGAACGAGCTACGCGACTACATGCGGTTAATCACGCGAGGTCCGCGAGCAGATGGCCGAGAGGGATTCCCAAGGTCGCATCTTATAGAACGCATTAATCCGGGCAGTCTGATGGTTACGAAGTTGGTTTATAAGGACCGACAGCGAATGTTCGGATTTGACTACCTCGGACCACCATGGGCCTTTATCGTATTTGCTTTCGTCCTGGCATTTGTCCTTCTCAGGCTGTTGTCGTGACGCCTTTACTACACCCGACGGCAGTAGGGAGCCGGAGGGAAGCCGAAGACAGAACATCGGACAAGGTATAACATTAGAGCATCGGATCAATAGACCGCATTTTCGCAGTGTCCATTGTTCCAATGTCCACTGCTCTAATGCTCTGAAAATAAAAAACCCGGGAGGCCGGGTTTTTTATTTTCATGGGCCCACCTGGATTCGAACC
>Ga0082335_1002626_pt1 | contig 32940 bp, 57 predicted proteins | sample Subgrocontami58m_FD_72375 | JGI IMG/M metagenome (GOLD analysis project Ga0082335, IMG submission 72375) | Subsurface groundwater microbial communities from S. Glens Falls, New York, USA - GMW37 contaminated, 5.8 m (SPADES assembly) (version 2) ... | reverse complement strand
TAGGACCAATTTACCACTAGCATGATAGCCCCGTGAGCCAGTGGAGAAAGTCTTCGCTCTAGCTATTAGAGTCCCGGCCTTGTCAATGTTGACAGCTATCTCAGCTAGTGTCTCAGCCTGCACGTTATCGCCCTTACTCATTGCGTTTACCGTCCTTCATAGTGAGAGAAAATTTTTCCCTTGCAGGAATATCCCACTAACAATTGCATCATATCATACCCATGATTCTTAGTTATTGTAAAGTTAATCCAACGCTGCGGTGACTTGACAATAACTAAACCTATGGATTTGATAGCATAGTAAAGCCTATCTGAATTAGACTTTACTTGACAATAACTAAATCCATCGGCCTGGTATGATTTGAGAGTAAAGGAAAATTTTCCCAGCGGACTGGCTACGGACTGTACTGGGCAGGCCCACTACAGTGATGGTGGGTACCACGCAGACGGTGGCTAAGGGGTAGGGAGCAGAGAGAGGTAGAGAGATGGACTACGAAGTCAGAGTAAGGAACATAGTAGGTATATGGGAAGTAGTAAGTATACCCATCACCTTAGAGTCCGCTATCAACATGGTCAAGACCAGTTGGGCCTCTAAGATTGCTGGGGGTGACGTGGAGATACGAGAGGTAGGGCAGGTGTACACCCTAGTCGTAGTACTACAGGAAGGAAAATAGTATGAACCAAGTAGAGATGAGATGCAGACAGTGTGGTAACTATTTCATGTGGTTACCACTCACGCCAGACCTGTGCAGTATAGAGTGTGTTGACAAGTGGTGCAACATGCTTGATGATATACTAGAGGCTGCTAAAGAGGGTGGCCTAGAAGAACTATAGGGGGTACACATGGACGACCGACCAATCATCATGTCACTGGTGGATGTTATCAAGTTGTACAAGGACGCCTATGGGCTGGACTCAGTGGAAGCAATCAAGAGGGTGCAGAAAGACTTGAATCTACTGGCTATGCCTGTAAGCAAGCTGAAGATGTAGGAGGTACCGTGGAATACACAGTAAAGGCAGAGTACAGTACTGACAATGGTGTGACGTGGACCCCGCACTATAAGATACCCACTCTCACCAGTATGGATGAAGCCCTTCAGTGGGTAGAGACTAACGCAGGCCCACATTGCCTACACCGACTCTCTGTAGTGTTGAGGTATGAGCCACCACATACGGGGCGGTGGGTAGATGCCAGTACAACTAGGTAGTGACGTACCCCTGCTCATACCACCTGTAGTACCACAGGACCTGGATGTGGTGATGGAGGGTGTGCAGTGGTACGTGGAGTCTGGTCTACGGGCTAGGGATACCTATGACCCGTTGAACCGAATAGTGCTAGCGCTGCTCAGTGTGAACAGTCCATTTGAGGCCACAGTGAAATGTTGGCATGCCCTAGAGGGTGTGGACTGGACGGACCACTGGGCAGTGCTGAGTACACTGAAGAATACCCAAGCCAGGGATGGTGTGGTGGCTTATGCCTGGACTAAGGCCAGATGGATTAGAGAACTGATGCACATGGCTAAGAGTGAAGGTGTTAGCTATCACCCATTCCAGAAGGATGTGGACTATAGAGATTACTTACAACTGAATACACTAGGGTTGGGCATGGCTAAGGCCAGCTATGCCGTGATGCTGGTGAATGGGCTGGCTGATGTGTGTTGTGTGGACACTCACATGTATAGGTTGTTCACTGGCAAGGTGGCAACGAAGAGTATACCCAAGCGTACATACCTACAGATGGAGCAGAGTATAAGGGAGTTAGCCCTGCGTCATGGTGTGCCCACTAGTGCAACCCAGCACTGTGTGTGGGATGCTATGAGGGGGGTTAGGACGGAGTTAGTACCATGACAAGGGATGAGAGGATAGCTCTAGCCCACAGCCTCGTGCTTGAGTCTTTCCATAAGTATGACCTGCGTGTGATGACCAGGGAAATACTACAGGAGTTTGTACGCCAGTGTGGGGTACTTGATAAATTGTTGGCACACCAGGTAAACCCCACATCTATGAGATACACTTACGTACGAGAGGGAGATAGTATAGCTTTTAGAGATGATAAGGAGGTAATCAATGTTTAGATGGGAATACAGTAAAGATAATGTTAAGACATGGAATGAGGACACCACCGCTAGGTTCGACTCAGTGAAGGAAGCGTTAGACTATATACCGCACCATGCTGTGGGGGAATACCTACAGCGGATAGTCCTGGACTTTGAATACATACCACCAGCCCATACTGGCTGCTGGAGGGTGGCTCTATAATGCCTACCATCATCTGCCCTATATGTATGCGGTCGTTCCAGTGGGAGCGGGGTACACCCAGGGTATGTAGTAGGTGTTTCTTGGGGGAGGTAAGGTAATGTCCAAGAATACAATGGCTAAGACCAGACCAGCCGACGCCCCATATGAGATATGGGAGTACAGAGATTGGGAGTGGCATGTGCTGAAGAAGTACCAGAATCCAGAGGCTGAGGCCAAGAACCCATATGCCAGGTGGTACTGTTTGGTGAAGTCACCTTATGTACCAGAGGGTGAACTAGGTGATGTGTACGTGCAGGACATTAAAGGTGTGGCTGTGCGTACGTATGGGCCAGTAACGGCAATATAAAAACTTGTCACTTTTTCTTGTCGCTTATAGGGAAAACTGAAATGACAAGAAATAATTAATTGTCAAGTTAGAGCATAGGAACTGTTGTGTTCCATGTGTGTTAGAAGGGAGAATGACAAAATGGATGGAGAGTACATAGTAATCGCCGAGGAACCTACATGGGGTACTAACATAGTGATAGGCTCTTCCACTTTACCTGATGCCAAAGATACAGCCTTACAGTTACTACACAATGGGTGTACTGACATACGTATAGCTAGGGTTATACCTTACACTATTGAGTTGGTTATACCAGAGGAAGAGTGGTAATATGGATGTAGATGGTGACCTGTGGGAGGAACTGTTGCTATGATTGACCCACAGTGTAGACTATGCACCCTACACTTGACCCGCAAGAACGTAGTACAACCAGACCTGCCAGTGGGTGAGTGCAAGGTATTGTTTGTAGGTCGTGATGGTGGTGAGCAGGAGGACATACATGGCAGTGCGCTGCTACCCTTTGCACCAGCAGGTAAACTATTGAGGGCCATGATAACTGAAGTGGGTATAGACATAGCTACCTGCGGGTTCGACAATGTGGTACACTGTCATACCCCAGACAATAGAGGGCCTCTGCCTCATGAAGTGCAGGCATGTAGGCAGTGGGTGGGTGTGGTACAACGGAGTGTACGACCACCAATAGTGGTACTGTTAGGTCAGGAAGCTATAGAGGCGTGGTTCAATCCTAGTGGGTATAATCCTAAGAAGCCTAAGTATGTGTTAAAGGAGGTCAGTGGTACAAAGTTAATACAGGAGGATGGTACAGTAGTGGTGCCTACCCATCACCCATCTAGTGCGTTGAGGAATAGTAAGAACAAGGCGCACCTACGCACTGCACTGAGGGTGGTGGCGAGGGAGTTGGGGCTTGGGTTCAACGGGCCGGAGTTTACAGTGGTACCATCGGAAATACTGTTAGAGGTAGTACAGTGGTCAGGGATAGTGGTTATTGATGCAGAGTGGACTAGGAATGGGGATATATTAGGGGTAGGGTTTGCATCCAGAGACTCTAGGAGTGCCCTCGCCATGGCTGCATGGATGACCAGTGGATACAGGGGTATGCTTGAGGCCCTACCCCCTGGTACTACTGTGATTGGGCACAACATATCCTCTGACTTCAAGGCACTAGTGCTACCCCCATGGTTGACTGACACCTGGAATGTAGAGGACACCATGTTGCAGGCGTTGGTACTGGGTAAGCGAGAGAGATTGGGAGGTGTCGGGTTGAAAGACTTGGCGCTGAAGGACTTGGGCTTGTCCTGGGAGACCCTTGAGGAACTGGGGTTGCCAGAGGATTTAGAGTCCGATAAGTTGGGATACTACTGTCTTTGTGACTGCACAGCGACATTAGAATTATGGTATAAGCAGAAGGAGGAATTGAAAGGTGTACAACGACTACACAGTTGAAAAGATACTGGAATATGGGGACCTGTTGGAGGAAGGGTCCATGAGGGACAGTACACTGAGTCCAAAGTTTATAGAGGTAATCGAGTCCATGGTGGGCCATGACCTACAACTAATGGACGCCATCAAGGTGGGCGCCGCATTGTCCTACGTCTTCAACGACTTAGGCATAGAGATTTGGGTTAAGGAGTAATAGCATGAATGAATTCACAGGACAAGATATACTAGACCACCTAGAGGAAATGAAGAGTGGCCCTATGGGTAGCACCCACCCAACCGATGCAATGGCTGGGGCCATAGCTAGCATAGCCTCCACCCTTAGTGGGGGTAATCTAGCCATAACACTGGGTATTGCGGACCTATTGGTAGAGGGCACCCAACTGGCACTAGCAGCCCTAGACCTGGGTGACCCTGCGTGGGAGGAATAGAACATGCACGACTTTACAGGATGAGATATAATCGACCGACGGGACGCCATGTGTAATGAACCTATGGGTGAGGCGGTCCTGGACCACGCACTAGTTGAGGCATTAGCTGGTATGGCAGTGGCTAGTGCAGGTAGTGATGGACCACAGGCACAGTTCATAGCCAAGTGTATGATGGCAGGTATACAGTTAGCCACTGCTGCCCAGTACTTAGGCATCAAGGTCTGGGTACTGGACGAATAGTATGTGGCAAGACTGGGTAATAGGCATAGGACAGATGGTATTGAACCTGGCCCTACTACCTACCATAGTACAGAGGGTTAGGATACCAGCGGTTACTGGTGCACTGACTAGTGGTGTACTCCTGGTATTCAGTATAACCCTGCTCACTCTGGGTGCAGAGATAGCTAGTGCCACCAGTTTAGTTGGGGCCGTACTATGGGGGTCATTACTGTATCATGCGTTACGACCTTAACTATGTGTACAACTGCATAGAGAAACCGCTGGTGCCCATACTCCATACAGTGCAGGCTCATGGCATACAGGTAGACCTTGAGGAACTGAACAACCTTGAGGTCTACCTGTGGCAGGAGTGCAAGCGAATACAGGACAAGTGGCAGAGGGTGAATCTGAATAGCCACCCTCAGATGGGGGAGATGCTGTATGAGAACTTTAGACTGCCAGCCAAGCGTACTGCTAAGGGCAACTATGTAACGGACGGTGACCAGTTAAAGTATCTTATGACAGTGGCTACTGGGGATGCCAAGGAGTTTATCCAAGATGTATTAAACTATAACCTGCATAGGGACACCAAGAAGTATTGCCCTATGGTGAGAAGGGTAGCAGATACAGAGGGTAGACTACACCCACGGATTAACCAGATAGGGGCGTCAAGTGGGCGGATGTCAGTAGATGATGGCCTGCACCAGATACCTTCAAGGACTGAGTTGGGTAGGAGGGTGAGGCGTACCTTCAAGGCCAGTGAGGGTAAGGTGATGATGAAGGCTGACCTATCCCAGATTGAACTGAGGGTGATGGGCGCCTTGTCTGGTGATACCTACTGGTTGGACGCATACAGGGATGGGAAGGACCTGCATACCAAGACACAGGGGGAACTAGAGGGTAGGGGTATATCTTTACCTGCTGGCAGGCGTGACGCTAAGGATGTTAACTTTGGCATCATCTATGGGGAAGAGGCTAGGGGCTTGGCTATGAAGATTGGGTGTAGTGTGAAGGAAGCTCAGTCCATCCTTGATGCCATGTGGTCAGGCATACATGATACCGCTGTGTACTTGGCTAAGGGCAAGCTGGCTATAGAGCGCCTGGGGTATGCAGAGACCTACTTTGGTAGGCGTAGGTATATAGAGTTGGCGCCTGAGAAATGGAGGCGAACCAAGCAGTTGAGGGAGGGGGCCAATACATACATCCAGGGTACGGCGGCGGATATATTCAAGTTGCTGACGCCAGTGTGGTATAAAGTGGTGAGGCCATACGGTTATCTACTACTCCCTGTTCATGATGAGTGGGTGTGTGAGGTAGAGCCAGGAGCGGTGGAAGAAGTAGCGGGTGCAATGAAAGAGGCAGTGAGGAATCTACTACCTGACTTCCCATGCCCATTGGAATGTGAGGTAAAGGTGGGTCCGAACTGGGTGGACACAGAAGAAATATAAGGGGGTGACGTGCTTGACAGTGACCACAGTGTTTGGTATACTCATAGTGCAGCAATAAACTATGTCGAATTACACCCAGTATTTAGCTACCCCATGGAAACTTAGTGCCCTAATTAACCAGGAGATTACCATTGACTGGTTAGTGGAGGGCCTAATACCTGATATGGGTAAGGTACTGCTGGTAGCTCAGAGAAAGACAGGCAAGACACTACTGGCTATGCAGATGGGCCTGGCTGGTGGTGAGGGTGTACCATTCCTACAGTGGGGTACATCTGGGTTCAGTACAGTGTATGTGGACCTAGAAAATGGGCCACCCATCATGTATGGTAGGGCCAAGAAGATGGCCGATATGTATCCAGTGGGTGTGGAGAATGTGTCCGTCATCATGATGCCACCCAAGGATGAGATATATAAGTATGTCACTATGGTGCCTGGGGTCAAGTTGGTGGTGGTAGACCCAGCGATAAGTCTTGGGTATACAGATGAGAACTCTTCAGCCCTCATACGAGGTAAGTTGGATGAGTTGACTAGTATAGTACAGGGTGAGTTGGGTGCCAGTGTAATGATTGTGCACCATACCCGTAAGCCACCTAGAGATGGGGTGTTGTCATCCCTGCTCAATGAGTCCAGGGGCAGCAGTGCATTTCTTGATTGGGCCGACACCAACATAGCGATGGGTAAGTCAGGTGAAGGGCGGTTCAAGATTGAGGTAGAGGCCAGGGCGGTAGATACCATAGAACCATTCTATGTGACTAGGAACCCAGAGACATTGACGTATAGTCTTGAAGGGCCACCAGTGGAGTTGACACAAGAGTTATTGGAGATAACGGTTTTGGAGTACCAGATGGAGACTGGGAAAGGAGGTAGGCCGAGCCAAGAAGAAGTGATTAGGCGGCTCAGTAGAAAACTGAATAAGGGTAGGACCTGGGTAATAAACGGTATTAATAAAGCAGGAGGATACAAGAAGTACGTATGACAGAAGATTTGAGTAGGTATATTGATAAGGGTGCAATCGAGAAGGCCCTGAAGTTTCCAGGTATTGTGGTGGAGTCCAAGATACGGACCTGGGATGATGGCAATAAGTCATGGGAGATGACTGTGTTCAACGTAAACACGGGTAAGTTCCTCACGGACAGGGTATCGCTGGCCGACCCCAATGGGTCCAACTATGCAAAGACCCACCACCACAAGCGAGCTAGTGCGTTCTGGCGGCTGAACGTGGACACCCCATCCTTTGAGGCAATCGAGGGTGTAATGGCCCAGTTTGATACGGAGATAACACCTAACAGGGGCTTCCCTGATAGTGTGCACTACCTACCGTTTAAGCTGGACACCAAGAACATCGGTCCAGAGTTGTCCGAGTACAAGGAGCGGTTGCAAGCTGAGAGGAACAAAGCATCCACCACTACTGGCACGTCTGCAACCAAGACTATTACGTATGATGACGAGACCATCGATGCCATGGTTGGGTACCTGGATGGTAGAGATGAGGTAGGTAGTGACGTGCTGAGTCTAGGCACCGCTACTGCCAACAGTCTCAGGTCTGGTGAGGGTATTGCCTACCTCATAGGCCAGGGGTTCATATCGGTGGATGAGAGTGGGACGTACCACACCACGAACAAGGTCTAGGCTTTGTGAACCTAGTCATCCTGATAGACCCTGGAACGGTGGAGGGCCGTAAGGCTCTCCGCCTGGAAATGAGAACACTACTCAAGGGCAGGATTTCCTTCATGATTAGAAGTGTGCATGAGGATAAGCGGAAATGGGCGGACAATGTACTGAATCAACTGCGCAGGTGGATGAGGGTACATGGTGCACCTATACACTTCTGTAGGAAATGGGTTAGACACCCGATAGTGGAGGCACAAGTATGGGTAATACAGATATAGAGAGTGAGGCCAGTGGGTACAGGAATTACATAGAGACCACGACGCTTAAACTGCCCCCAGCACATACCTACTTCTGTAAGAATGGGCATGAGTGGCAAGCAGGGAGTCCATTCTCAGTTGACTATTATAATCATAGTGGTACCAGGGAACGCCATGTCACTATCTGCCCTCTATGTTACGTGGAATGGCATGAGAACACCTTCCCTAGGGTATTAGATACTAACTTTGATGAGGTACTAGATGAAGGTTAGTCTAAACCCCGTAGCTACTGCTCAACTCCTACACACCTTCTTAAAGAAGATGGAGCGTACAGACAGGAAGCCTGGTGTACATGTGAGTGACCTGGTGACCTGTTTGCGGAAGGCTAAGGCCAGGGGTTTGGGTCTCATGCCACCTACCAACATAGATGATGTGATGATATTCGCCACTGGTGAGGCTATCCAGGACTGGATAGTTGGCAAGGTTGATACGGAAGTAGAAGTGGAGGCCCAGGGCATACATGGCACCATGGACTACTACGGTGAGGCTGGTGTACCAACTGAGGTTAAGGCCACATACTATAGTGATGTGGTGGGTGTGGATGAGAAGGCACCACACTACCTGGACCAGTTAGCCTCCTACTGTGTACTACTAGCGGAGCAGACTGGGGAACCAGTTACACTAGGTCAACTGATAGTGTACTACATTAATGGACCATACAACCTAAGTAGGTCTGAGGCCAAGAAGGTTAGGGATAGTAGGGGTAGGCCAGTACGTAGCACTATGAAGGTGCATGATGTGGAGTTCACAGTAGGGGAATTGTTAGAGTGGAGGCATGAACTACTGCGGAGGACCAATGAATTACTGTCTGCCACTGACATATACGACATACCCATAGAGTACCACTACACCTGGGAGTGTGGTACATGCCCACTGCTGGATGCAGGCTTGTGTATGGGGGGTGAAGGAACCAATGGAGACACCCATAGGAGAATATTCAGGGAACACTCATAATGGTACACTGGTGACAAATAGTGTACTACGTAGGGGCAAGCCAGCTACAGCGTTCCTCTACTACTGCTGGGAATGTGACTGGCATGTGGAGGGCGCAGTGCTGGACAGCTACTTACGAATTGTTGGGTTAGACCTTAACTTAATGGTTGAGCAAATGATGGCTAAAGAGCCATGTATAGGAGGGTGATACAGTAACTACACCACGTTTAATGGTAGCCATATCAGGCGGTCCTAAGACTGGGAAATCCCACTTAGGACTGACCTTTCCAGACCCTATAGTTGCTATAGAGGTTGGTGAGACTGGTATAGGAGACCTATTGGAGAAGTTCAGGGTTCAGGGTAAGGACATTACCTATAAGCCCTTGAGGATTAAGGCATTGGAACCAACTGTTAACCACCAGCGGCAGTTGCTTAATGAGTTTGCAGACGTGTACTTGAAGGCTATCAATGATGAGAAGGTGCAGACTATTATCATTGATTCCAACAGTAGACTTCGTAGTCACATCCAGGCTGTAAAGTTGGATGAGGTTAGGTCTAAACGTAAAGAAGGTGCACAAGGGAGCCAGATGGACTACGGCCCTGCCAATGAGTATGAAGAGCAGGTAGTCAATGTGGCAGCGGTGAACCCCAACCTTAACCTGGTGCTGGTGCATAGACATAAGGATGTGTATGTGCGAGATGACAGGGGCCAGTGGGTACCTAGCGGGGAGTACGAAGCTAGGGACTATAAGGGCATGGAGAACTTGGTGCAGGTGATGGTCTGGACTGACTACAAGGATAGGTTGGTCCCTGGTAGTTCACCACCTAGAAGGCAGAAGAAGTTCGTACACACTATCCAGGCTTGTAGGTTTAGGCCAGAGCTAGCTGGGTGGGAAGAGGAAGAGATGGATTACAATAAGTTGGTGGAGTTGATATATGGATAAGTGTCCTAAGTGTGGTAGTAAGAAGAGGAGTAAAGCTCGCTACTGTGATGGTATCCGAACTAATATGTGGTGTCACAATCCTTACCGACATGAGGAACATTTAGCATACCAGTGCCTGGATTGCCTCTACTGTGGCAGCAGACCCACTCTGGATAGTCAACAGCCAGGTGCAAGGAGAATTATATATGGATAGGTGTCCTAAGTGTGGCGGCACTAAACTATCAGGGCCTACTTATTGTAATGGTAAGTACGACGTGGCACTTAGGTGTAGTGAAGACTACGGGCATGTGGAGCACTTGATATATGTGTGCCAAACCTGTACTTACCATATCCATCAACCTACACTAGACAGAATGTATAGCTATACAGCGAGGAAGAATGGCTAAGAGTACACAACCCATACCGCACCCCAAAACAGAGACTACCTACAGTACCATACAGTCTCACAGCCTAGGGACTCTACTAGATGACCTGAATAAGGCCGTGGCTGAGGGGGCTACCCTGGTAGGTGGCCTGGTTATGGTACCTAACTATGGCGTGGTGGCATTGCTGAAATGGGGCTAGTGGACTGGCTGATTGTGGCAGCACTATTAGTAATCCTACTGTCCATTAAGTGCCCGCCGCCTTCATGTCCATAACCATTGATATACAGGAGAAACCCAAGGAATTACGGGAGAGGGCTAGGCTAGCACTGCATGGTGTGGTGGAACACCTAGAGTGCGGCGACTACCTAGTGGTTGGCAAGTCCACTTCACTGGTGGAGCGAAAGACCACTGACAACCTGGTGTCTAGTGTGGTACACAAGACTGCTGGTGGAGCCATGGAACTATATGACCAGTTGGAGCGATGCCTAAAGACTGGACATAGGGTGGTACTACTAGTGGAAGGTGATATATGGCCCCATCCCTATGACGCTAAGAAGTGCTGGGTGCGGAAAGAGAAGGGTGTGGCTAAGGAGCGGGAGGTACCCTATATGGCGATTGTGGGTGTGCTGCTGAAGGTCCAGGAGATGGGGGTCCAAGTGATATGGACCGATACGTTTGACACGACACTATTAGTATTGCAGTATTTGGAAAGGAGATAGAGATGGAGTATAAAGTAGAGTATAAGGCGGGGTATGATTGGGTTAGGAGCGCTTTCATCACTGAGGACTACACCGTGGAGGAAACCTACAGGAGGTTGCAGGAGCACCAGTGGGACCCCATGGAGTATAGGATAGTCATACCAGTGCCCCATAAAGAGGAACCAAAAGTGGTGGTGGAGGTACTGCTACCGCTTTCTAACTGGGCTACCAGTAGTGACTTTCCAGGCCCGTACACTACCATCGCAGAGGCACTAGAGGCAATGGGTAACATAAATCCTGAACTCAAGTACAGACTGGTCCAGGGAGACAAAGTGTACAGCCTTAAACCACCTGTGAATACTGGCTGGGCACTGGCCGACTAATGAAAGTCTACTACGTGCCAGTACCGCAGATGGCAAAAACCCTAGTACAGGCTGGGATGACTGGTGACCCCCAGTCCTGGTGGGGTGAGGCCCTAGAGGAAAAGGTATGTGTAGTGGTGGTTGGGCCTAGAGATGTGGGGCCAGAGGGTGAACTACTGCCAGCTATACTACAGGAAGCCAGTGACAGTATATTAGGACTCATGATAGGAGGTACGGATGGCACTAACTGAGAAGGAACTAGACGACCTCAAGACAAAGTCAACTAGGTATGTGGCCCGTGAGTGGGGTGTGAAGGAAGAGGATGTGAGGGCGTTGAGGCGGAAGAACAAGATACCATCTCCAACGCCACCAGTTAGGACGTTCACTATACCTACGTTCACTATACCTAAACTACTTGTAACTTCTGACTGGCATGTACCATACCATGATGAAGAGCGGGTGGCTGAGGTAGTCAGAGTAGCAGAAGTGGAGGGCATCAAGGTCGTGCTGGCGGTGGGTGATGTAATAGACTTACCCACCCTGTCTCGATTTGACCCACGGGACATAGATAGTAACGTGGGCATGGAGTTGAGCACAGTGGGAGATGTACTGGATGAGTTCACCAGCAGGGGCATACAGGTGATTTGGTCCAGGGGCAACCATGAGAACAGGTTCTTCAAGGCGCTAAAGCACCAGGTGGACATGAGCGACTTAATACAGTTGTGTGGAGTGAACCCAACCATGGTGTATGGACTGGAAGGTGAGGAAGTGTATGTTAAGTCTGGTGACACCACCTGGCTGTTTACCCACCAGGGTGAGTACAGTAGGGTACCGCTGTCTGTAGCTAGGCGGTTGGTAGATAAGTACCACTGTAATGTGGGCACTGCACATAACCATCAGTATGCCTATGGGAAGGCCCTGGATGGGGTGCATGAAGTGTTGGAGTTGGGTGGCCTGTTCAACACTGATAAGATGGCCTACTTGCATAGAGGCGGCGCCAGTACATTCCCACACCAGCAGCAGGGGTTCTGGATAATAGAGCAGGGTGAGGTAAGGAGGCCATGACCACTAATGGCACCCTACTATGGGCCACCCACCATGCGGATGACCTATGGAAGGTGATTGAATCCATGCACAGACGGTGCAATGGGCACTGTGGCACAGAAGCATGTAGGCTGGTTAAGGACCTATACACTGCTAGGAGGGGCTATGCCTAAATATGACATATACATACTGGCTGAGTACAGTAGGAATGGCTTCGGGGTGGCAGTTATATCTGCCTCACCTGGGGAGTCACCCTACACGTACTTGGCCCAGTGGTTTCAGAAGGAGGGGTTCAAGTTCCCCATGAAAGCGGCCAAGATGTACAGGGTGGTGGATAGGGAATTGGATGTAGCATTGAAGCCAGGGGTTATCTCTGTGGCGACCTACTATGATGGGGATGCCCACTTCGGTAGGGCTAGGCCAGATAGGGGTGGGTATACATTTGATGAAGGGGGTAGATATGGTATATGATGATGAGTGGGAGGATTTGTTGGCGGAGCTAGGGGCTATAAAACGTAAGCTCAGTCGAGGTATGTGGTGGAGAGACATACGTAATGGCATGGACATCCATGGATGGAGGGACAGTGGTGGGAACTAAAGAGGAAACAGGGCTGTGTGGTACGTGCGGTCACTGGGACCCACAGGAGTGTTCAGACTGCTTCTGTGTATGCTCAGAGTGTGGGTGCAATAGTAACCCCACCACTGAGATTTACCTACCGTATGATGTGGGTGTACAGTTGAGGTCCAGGGGCCTATGCAGTATGTAGACTTACTGGTGGCAGTTATTAACCAGGCACATCTAGATGTCAAAGACAAAAGCCTGCCACCACATGTTCAGTATTGTGCATGGGAGTTCCTCAAGTATGGTGTGTGGGACTATGCAGGGTTGGTATTGAGTAGGGATGGCACTGATACCTGGTGGTCCACAGAACCATCTGTCTACAGGGACAAGAATAGGAAGCACAAGGGAGATGGATAATACGACCTTTCTAAATGATGATGAACTAAATCCCTATGCTGATAGGGAGTGTTGTTTAGGTCACATGGGTTGGTGCCCTACAGGGTGGCAGTGTCCAACATGGGAAGTGGATGCAGACCAGGTACAGCTAGAGGTACTGGTGGCATGTGTGAACAGGGGAGACATTGGTGGCCCCAATGATGGGTACCACTATGTTGACCCTGAGATGACGCACTTCTGCTGGGTGTGTGAGGCGCCTGTATGGGTGTTCCAGTGTAAGAGTTGTAAAGGCTGTGTATGTGCAGGGTGTATATTTGATTCAGGACTATGTACAGTCTGTGAGTACATACGGATAAGGAGGAAGGAAGAATGAGTTGGTTAGAGTGTCAACAGTGTAGTAGGGCGGCAGTAGCTCTACACATGTGTGACTCTTATTATGAGTACGTCTGTGGCGGGTGCACTCAGTATTGGAATGGGCAAGTGGACACCACGGAGTGTTGTGCCCGTTGCTATTCGGAGGGGCTAGATGACAACGATAGTGTTTGACCTACATGGTGTACTGGCAGACCTGGTGACAGCAATGTTTATTTATAAGGGGGTTCCAGAGGAAAGGCGGTACACACCCACTGATTGGAATGACCCAATCATGGACGGAGTGTGGAGTGCACTGAAGTCTAGTAATGTCATTCAACACGTTATGCCCCCATATACAGGATGGCAGTATGTAATACCACTACTACCCACGAAGTACCAGTTAATGGTAGCATCTAACTCCCCAGTAGAAGCGGGTCCTGAGAACAGGCTGTGGTTAGGTAGGCACGGCCTTGGTCATGTACCCTATGCTACATCTGGGAGGCGGAAGTCCAGTCTGGATTTATCCCAGGGGTCTATACTGGTGGATGACAGGGTGGAGAATGTAAACGATTGGGCAGAGACAGTAGGGCCTGCTATACTGCGGAGGCAACCATGGAATGAGAATAGGGATTTGTACTCAGAGTCTACCTACCCAATTTACATAATGGAAGATTGGGAAGAGTTACCAGGGATACTAGAGGACATAGAGTTGTGGACTAAGTACACCACTACGTGCTCCACAGAGGTAGAGGTCCAAGGTGTACATGATGACCTACTGTTCCCACTAATGCAAGTGTTCGCTACTGGTGCCATACGCTATCCATCTGAGGACCTACGGTATGACCTAATAAGTCCTGTAGCACTTAGGCGCCTGGCTGCGACTTATGCAGAGGGGGCTGAGAAGTATAGTCCTAGAAACTGGGAGAAAGGTATACCTACGTCCAACCTCTGGAACCACATGATGGTACACCTGGAACAGTGGCGCCAAGGTGCTACTGATGAGGACCATCTGGGTCATGCCTTCTGGAACCTAGCAGCTATAATGCACTTTGAGGAAGTGATGCCAAGTATGAATGATATGAAGGAGGTAGAGAATGACTGAAGAGATAACCCAGCTATACCCAGATGAGCCAGAGGGCGAAGCGGAGGACACTAGTACACCACCTACTGGCCACGCACATCAACACCCAACACTGGTGCAAGTCCACCTACTGTACGTGGATGGGTCAGAGATAATCTACCCCAATGTGGTAGCCACTAGCTATAAGACGTTCAAGAATGTATTGTGGTTTGTGGTCTATGGAGAGGAATACTCTGAGGTAGTGATGGACATAGAGGGAGTCTCACTGATAGAAACCGCTGTCCAGTCCTGCATTGCGTTTAACTCTAAGAATGAATTGAAGGGACCTAGTTTTATAGGCACAGGCCAGAGCACCGCCAAGGAACCTATGAAGCTGGGGTTTAGGCCCAATGGAGGATAGATATTTCCTGGTAGAGAGAGACGCCCTAGGTAGCTATGGTGCGGAGTATGGGTCCACTAGGGAAGAGCTAGAGGCTTTACTGATGGACTATGAGGTAGGTGAGGATATGGTAGTTATACTAGGCCATATAGTACCCGTGAAGCGGACATTGGTGGATGAGGAATAGTACCACTAAGTGTGTGGTATGTGGCAGTACAGTGGTGGTTGAGTTCCACTGTAAATACCAATGCCTTAACTGTGGCTACATCCAGGACTGTACGGACAATTAGTGTTTAGTTACAATGTCTAGCACCCGTAGGGCTATCACAAGCCCTGCGGAGGCTAGGGCACTCAGTACAAGGAGTGCACCTGACACTTTGTTATGCCAGTCGTTCAACATATCTACTTTTGACGCTATGTGCTCCACCCGTTCAGTCAGGTGGTCTAGCATGAATCTTTCGTCCGGCTCCATGGGGCACCCCTTATGATAATAGTTCTAGGTTTGCGTGGCGGACAATAATCTCTGTGCTGGCGCTGGCTGCACTCCACTCCCAGCTAACTGCAAAGGTCTGGGCAGCCGTAGAATCTATGGCGCCTGTGGCTATGTTGTTCAGTATCCACCACGTTTCAGCAGCATCAGCAGGGTTCATACGAGCACCTGTGCCTGTGGTGTCGGTGTCAGGTGAACCAATTACCGCTTCCATGTAGACAACCTGGGCGGCGTTAGATGTAGCACACAGGTGAACTGTGATGCGTATGGCTCGCCTGGATGCACTGTTAGCAAGGTCACCGCCTACAGCCGTGGCTATTAAGGTGCTGGCCCCGAACTTAACTCGTACAATGGGTGTGTCCACGGCATTAGCCAATAGGTCACCCAGTAGGGTTAATCGTAGTGTACGGTTAGTAGAGAGTAGGTTGGCAGGTATAGACAATGAGTACAAGTCTGTCTCAGTGACAGTGTTACTTACCGTCACATCACCTGCTGCTACGTCCAGAAGTCGGGCACCAGAGGATATCCCACCAGCGGCTAGACCCTTAATCCAGCGTATCTGGGCACCTGCATCCCAGGAGGCACGTACATCATACAGGCCAGGGGTCACACCAGTGAACTCCCAGTAGCCATTGGCATTGGTAGTGGTGGACCCTAAAGAGGTTGATGGTGTACCCTCTATAGCCGCATAGTAGTTGACTGTAGCTGTGGATACGGGGTTGCCGTTGGAATAGTGGACGAACCCACTTAATGATTCAGACATGTAATCTCCTTATGATACAGGGAGTGGTTCTTGTAGTAGTAGGTGGTAAATCCCTGATTCCCAACCATTCGCTGGGGTTGCACCTTCTATGCCAACCACGTTGACCATGTGGACATCCGTGGAGGCTGAACGTTGGTCCATCCATACCACAGGCACTAGGTCTTGTGGGTTTAGCCAAGTATTGAGTTCCAGTAGCATACCATTTGTAGACCGCTGGCCCATAGCCGTTCGTAGGTCTATAGGTACACGCCAAATGTTAATCTTAGGATTTCCTGGTACGTAGTCATAAGCTAGGTACTCTATAGCTGGTCTGGTGGTGATGGTGTTACCCCTTGCCATCTTTACCCGTAGTTGTAGCCAGTCAAACTCTACACCCTGGGCATTGCTGTTGCTGTCCAGGTTAAGATTGTTAAAAGTAGTCAAGCCATCACTGGATATAGTCGCCAGGTCCGTGACGGAGGCAGAGAAGTTAGTAGCGTATCCTAGTATGACTGTTTCTGTCCCACTACACCCTGATGTACGGCATAGTACACGGATTAGTGTATCTGTGTTCCCTGGGTCTGAGCCGAACTGCCATGGGTATAGTAGCCCTGTGCTGGCACCACTATCACCTATGTACTTTTGAAACCGTTGTGTACTGACCTCTCGGAAGTTCAGGGTGTCTATTGGTAGGTCCATCCAGTAGATACCTCCTTCCTCACCCCAGAAAGCTCTGTACTTACCATAAGCCTTGGTGACTAGCAGTTGACCCCTAACAGTAGCAGTATTGGTTGTACTCACACTCTCCCACCGTCTATGCCATCCAGCACCAGTCCAAGCAGCAATCCATAGTCTACCGGAGGATGTGGGTAGTACCATGGTGCTATCCTCACCGCCAGAGATAAAGCCATAGTCGGAGTCATCCTCCAAGGAGGTCCTGGCATCCACTAAGGCTAGTAGGTAGTTGTGTGCAGCCTCTAAATTAAGTATGGGTCCACGGTAAGCAGAAGGTACCCCATCACGTAGGTCTAACCCCAAGGGTATCACGGATGAGCCAGACTGACCAGTGACATAGCTGTATACGCCTAGCCCTTGGCCCACATATACACCGCTTTCCTCGGTGCCACCACTACCAGGGATACCACGCCATACCGCCATGGCGCTAGTCGCTCTAGGTTGCGTGGGGTAGGCTAAGTCTGTAGCCGCCCACACATTGTTTGTGTCATCATAGATATATAGCCCTGTCTCTGTCTTAGCATAGATAGCAGGGTCACCATCAGGTTGACGGTACATACCTAGGGCCAGTGATCTGCCTGCTGAAAGGGGTAGGGACTGCCGAGCGGTCCAGGCACCCCACGCATCTGTGCCAGCAGCGTTACGGTTGAAGGCGCCATTCTCGCCCACGACCCATAGGAAGTTGTTGTAGGTGACCCCCATAACTGCGTCTGTGCCAGTAATACGAGTCCAGGTACCAGTGAGGTCTACATAGTCGATGTTGCTACCACACAGTAGAAACATCCTCTGTGTCCCACTTGCTTCATGGGCTACGTAGGACTGGGGGGTAGTGGCTAGTGTACGTATAGAGGCTGAGAAATCCCCAGTTTCAATAGTGGGTACTGCGTATACACCTAAGCCCCACACAGCGTAAACACTATCTCGCCATGGGTATAGGAGTTGTGGGAAGTTATCTCCGTCCGTAGCGAAGGTTACGGTATTGACATAGGGGGGCAGTGTTATCGCACCCGCCACCATGGTCTCTGCTGTACCATCCCATATAGATGCAGCAGTTTCTTCGGGTAGTCCTTCTCGTTGCTTATAGGCACCTAAACCACGGCGAGTATCAGTTAGTACTACCCTACGTGGGGTTGCATCACCCCTACTACCAGCTTGTAGGACGACTGGACCAGCCAGCCTGTACCGTGAGTTACCAATGAGTAGCTCACCTTCATGTACTATGTCGACCATTAGTTACCAGCCGTTCTGATTCTACGAGCGTTGGGGTGTAGTAGGGTCCTAACTGGGTATATTTGCCGTTCACGTTCAGCCACGGCATCAAAATACTTTATCCACTCTAGGGCCGCTGCATCACCTGTACCTGCTACTGCACTACGTAACACTAGGGATAGCGCCTTGGACTCAATGTAGGCCCTGGGTGCATCTATGTTCGTGGTGTCATCTGTAGGGCGGTCCGAGGTGGAGTAGCCCAGGAGTCGTATGGGCTTACCCTCTGTAATTGCATACCCTGAGCCGAAGTCAGTGGGTAGGGGCTTACCTTCGTCACCTACAAGGGTGACAAAAGCATTAGTTGTTTCTGTACGTACTTCAAACTCATGACCAGCTAGGTCTGTCCAATCCTGGCCCCAGGGCACAATGTGAAATAACATGTCACTGCCACTCACTGCGCTCCATGCAGAGCCATTGTAGGTAAGTAGGTTACCCCCACTGTATACATTGTCTGTATCTTCCCCCCAAGCGGAGTGGTTGGAGGCATCTACACCCCCAGTGGTTGATAGTACCAGGGCATAGGTGGCTTCATCTAGTTCCACAGGGCGACCGAAATCAATAAAGAAAAATCCAGGTTGTAGAATGTCGGCTGTGGATAGGGTGCCCGTGGCGCCTGTTACTTCAGTACCACTAGGGACTACAGGGCTACCAGAGGTAGTTTGAATAGCAGCAGTGATGGTACGAGCGGTAGAAATGGTACCCACTACTCGTAGGTACACCAGTACACCCCTAACTAGGGTGTCATCACTGGTTACGGCAAAGGTTTGGGCCAACTGTTGAGCACTGGATACATTGCTTAATGCCCTGAAGGTGTTCAGGTTACTAAGGCTCACACCTAGCAATGGGTCCTGGTTGAACAACTGTACAGCATAGAGGAATCGTGGAGTTGTAGGTATTGGGTACTCTATTCTACCATCTTCCGTAGCCAGCACTGTACTGTGCCACTCTTCTAAGTGGTCCTCACCAACAGTGTCGATAGCGTCATTTATGGCATCGTTTATGTCTGTGGCGCTGAAGCCCTGTTGCCAGAGTTCAATGATAGAGTCCGTGGAGAAGGTAGTGTAGGAAGGGGCAAAGGTAATGCGGTTGCTGGATTGGGTGAAGGCAGTAGCTACCCGCTCTATGTCAACCCCTGTGCCACCAACGCAAGATACCCCATACATGTCGAAGTGATTGGTTTCGCTCGGATACGGGTTTAGCTCACCTAAGTCAACCGTTGTGGTAGTAGCAGCGGTGGCAGTACCGAACAACTCCATGAGTCTACGGCCACGCCAGCGGAACTTACCAATGGCCCTACGGATTTCCCTACGAGTAGGCATGTTATCCTAGGAATACAGTGGCGTGGGTAGAGTTATCCACCCTACCAACTACTTGGTTTTTACCACCAGTGGTCGGGGCATAGACAATGGCACCGTCACGACCCAGCCAAAGCTGACAGCCGATTGGCAACCCATCATCTAGTTCATAGACCATACCAAGACCTACCACACAGACCTCACCAGGGTCACCAGTGTTGATAAGGATTCGCTCTGCTGGTATACCACGGAGTACATCTGCTGGGACCCACTCATCATCATGGTAGCCTATGAGGGTGCCACCAGGAACACGCACGGACCCACCAAACTTTACACGGGATGAGAGTATTCTGTCTTTTATTATCACTAGGACCATCCCTCCGTAGTGTACGTGGACACATTGTACGTCAACGACCCTATAGTACAACTAGCCCTCTCAGGACCCACTTGACCCGCTTCCACTGCTACGTTGATAACTTCCACGTAGGGTGCCATAGTTGGGTACCATTTGGTAGTTTTCTTGAGTACACCATCCACATAGACCAGTAGGCTGTTTGTTCTCCCTAGATAGCGGAGTCTAAGCCTGTACGTCTGGTCAGGTACAGCTTCCATAAGGGTGTAGGCCACTCCATCAAGCGTTAGAGAGATGGTATGTCTACCATACTCCGCTGGGGCTACGTTACGGGCCAATTGTATGGTGGCATAGCTCATCACAGGGTCATCTTCAGCAACTAGGCCAAACCCACTGTAGTATCGTTCCTGGCCAGAGGCCGCAAACACACTGCCTTGGGCGGCTACGGTGGCCTCCAGGAATACATCAGAGGTACGGTATGCATCTATCCTAATGTTGTAGGCTAACGCTGAACTCTCACAGTCACCATATAGATACCCATCACCTGGCATAGACCAGCAGTCATATCCTATGTAGTGCCATCTAGTCATTACATCTATTTCAGACATTATTGTTCCAGTCCTATAATTACGGTTACATCCGTGGTAGCTGAATAGGTTGGGGTGCCTGTGGTATACATGATGAACCAAATGTCACCATCAGCCTCATCTGAGACCAGTGGTACATTTATATTACCAGCTACGTTGGCGGCACTATCAGTGAAGGCCATCCTAGTGCCTACACCACCACCAACTCCTGCACCTGAAGTGCTAAGGTTGGCAATGAATAGTAAGTTGGCTAGGTCTGCATCAGCAAAGTCGAAGGTGTCGTTGTCGGCTATATCTGTGGGTATACTAGAGAAGAACGCCAGGTTATACTGGACATTCTGGGCCGCTAGGTCAGAGACAACTATGCTCAGTAGCTTGGCCTCTTTAACCCCAATTAACTGTTGCCTACCACCCACTACGTCATTGGCACTGTAGGCCCCAGCAGTAACAGTTAGGGGTACCTTAATCGTCCGTACGTGCATCTACTGGTACCCTCACGATGGTCCCATCAGCTTCGATAGTGTCTCCATCCTTACACCCATACTGTGCCATGAGGTAACTTATGAACCCCTTCCAGGTAATCTCTGCTTTCTGCTGGTCACGGACCAGTGAGTGCATCAGAGCTAGGTCTGACGGAGATATAGCCTCAGTCTTTACCTTGGACTTCTTATGCTTAAACATACCCCTCCTGTGATAATGGGGTACTTATAATGCTCCCCCCATGGAGCAACTAAACTTTACAATCCGTAGACTGTTGCCGCCTCAGAAGCCCCAGTGACGTTAGTGAGCACCACCAAGTAGAGCCTTGCCGCACCAGCAGCAAGAGCAGCCGTATTACCATCGTAAGTAATACCAGTAGCAGCAGTAGTCATGGTGAGAGTGCTGGCGTCATCATTGTTATTGAGAGCGAAGAAGAAGCTCTGACCAACCTCAGCACCAGGTATACCAGCCACTAGGTTTGCCGCAGTGGGCATAGAGTCGTTACGGTTAGCGGTGATGCCAGACCGAGAAATCACTCCTGATTTCACCTGGGCCGCTGTGTAGACCACATCACTATCAGTCGTTATGCTGGTCTCTGTCCTCTCGTCAAAGAGCACACTGTCACGGGCGGCAACCACAGCCGTAGCACCAGAGCCATTGCTGGCCCCTGGGCGGAAAATCATACCACCACCAGAGCGGTTTGTGCCAGTAGCAGCACCTCCAATTAGAGAGACTGTGCCACCACTACCACTAGCACCACCACCACTACCAGCCGTAATAGTAACTATGCCACCTACACCCGTACCCCCGCCTGCGGCAGCCGCACCCGCAGTGATGCTGACTGCACCACCATTCTGGTTGCTGCCTTGTGAGTCCCCCGCTCGAATGGTAATTGCACCACCGATACCATTAGCCGCATCTACACCAGTACCCTCACCAGCAGTAAGAGTGACTGCACCACCTGTACCTGAACCGACAGAGGCACCAGCAGTAATAGCTATAGTTGAACCTATATTGTTACTGCCTACGCCCGCTCTACCCGTGATGTTAATGTTCCCACCAGCGCCAGCAGCTACGGTGCCAGGTTGGATAGTGATAGCCCCAGAGTTACCAGTAGCACCACCAGCCCCAGAGTTTATAGTTAATACACCGCCAGCACCAGACCCTACACCAGCGGCCGAAGCGATGGTTAAGGTAGCCCCCGCTGTATTAGTGGTGGTAGATGTGGCTACGTTAATAGTGGCATTTACTTCTTTGAGGAACTGGAAGGCACCCGCACTAGTCCGCCACAACTCAACTCCATTACCCGCCATGCCTACGTTGGCGGCGGCAGGTTGGAAGAGTCCTGAAGCATCAGTGGTAGTACGTAGGCCAGGGGCGGCGGCAGTACCATCAGGTACTATAAGGGTGCCACTACCTATAGCCAGAGTATCTCCCACAGCATCATGAGTGAGAGTAACGCCGCCATTATTGAAGTTGATTACGGCTCCTGATGCCAAGAACAGGTCTGACCACATGAGGGCGGTAGTACCCAAGGCATTACTGTCCGTAGTGGAGGGGCTGAAGGCACTGGCCGTTAGGTTAACTTCATTGGTTCCCGCTATGGCAAACTGTATGGTCGTACCACCTACATTATCAATATAGGCCGTAGTACCATCATGTGCACCTAGCTTCAGGTAGTCAGTGGCGGGAGTTGTATTACTATGGATGTAGACGGTGGGGTGTGTGTCGGCTGCTATATTCCAGTCAGTCGCAATAGCACCCTTGTCAGTGACGTGCAAACTCTGGTTGTCGTCACCCAGGGCTACTACGAAGGCATGGTTGGAAGCATCGCCTGTACTCCACACCAACTGTACGTCTGCGCTAGACCCCAGGGAAAGTTCTACATCATCATCGAGCAGAAAATCCCCTGCGGTCAGTTGCATACGGACTACGCCATCAGCAATCCTTTCCCATGTATTATCAATTAGTCGTACACTCATATTGTGTACTCCTTATATCAACTGTTCGTCTACGAGTGTGACGGTAACGGCTAGTCCAACACCCGTGGTGGTGGCACTATAGTCTAGTCCAAGTACATCACTTGTAGCGAGTCGAGCCGTAGCAGCCGTAGCATGGGCCGCTTCTACCTGGACGGTATCACCTGTGCCATCGGCCTCAAATGCACCAGCCAGTACCACTGTACCAGAGTCCACGTCCGTACCAGATGCAGCTTTCACTACGTCAATGGTTACGCCACCTGCGAAGGCGGTTTTCCAAACAGCACGGGCCTCTAAGACTCTAAGTGGTCTAGGTGCTATGAAGAAGGCGGTGTTGCCCATGGAGGCGTTTAGGGCCTCATGGACGGATACATAGTAGTGGGGCACATCAATATTGAGGATGATTAGGCTAGTACTAATTGCCTTGCCAACTACCCTCCGTACTGTACCAATGGCTGCGGTAGGAGCCGTTGCTGTGGTCCTACCAGGCGTGGCACTCATGTAGAGTAGTCCACCCGCCGTGTAGGGTGCATCTCGGTCCTGAGCTATCACTCGCTTTGCCACAGGCATGGAGTAGGTGGAGCTTCCACCAGTAGCAACGGTCTGTAGGCAAATCCACTGGCAGTCTTGGCGAGCCGCAGTATCAGCATCAGCCAATACCCAGTTACCAGAGCCATCATTTGCCAGCAAGTCACCTGTCATGAAGGTAGTGGCGCTGGCGTCCACTGTTACGCTAGTTTTCAGTATTGCTTCGAGTATTTCTATGTCTGCCATTAGGACACCACCGCAGTAGAGGATAGGATGCCATCAACGACCGCTGCACCAGAAACAGTGGAGCCTAAGCCGAGGCCACAGTACCACTTCAGGCGCCACCTGCCACCATCTTTCGTCTCTAGGTCATCAGACACTTTCTTTATCTCCAAGGCACCATTCTGGATGCCAAAGATTGCTTTCTCATCAAATCGCATGGCGAAGAGTGAGCTAGTGGAGCCACCAGTCTTGGCACTGTAAGTGGAGGTCGCAATGGTCTCTGTGTTGACAAGCCTGTCATCCACATAGAGGGGTACACCGTTGTACTCCCCAACCATGTTGCCCCACTCGTCTCTGGACTCCATGTAGGTGCCACCGTTGAGGCGGATATAGGCATTGATTCGCCTGCGTACAGCCTTGGTAGTAACCAAGATGTCAGGTACATAGCCCTCAATCTCATCAATCACGGCGTCGATGTTGCTTATCTGCAACGCTGCACCTGTTGCGCTGGACCCCTGGCCTATTCTGTTGCCGGAAGGTATTAGGAGTTGCATACCGTCAAACTCTTTGTTGTTAACGGAATCATCCCCATACCAGAAGGCATCAAGGTATCCAAACTTCATGTCCCGTGCCTTACCTGCGATGATTTCGCCCTCAATGTCAGTATGGTTGCTACGGGTTTTCTTTAGGAAATGGTCTATGTCAGCGTCATCACCCAGAATCTTCAATGCCACCGTTACCTGGGTTTGCGTTGGGGTGCTCTCCGTCCAGGTCTCTAGAGGTCCTCGGAAGGGTGCATTACCCCTGGTGGACTCTCTTAGGTACTGGTAGGCGTTACCCACAATGTCAATAAACCCTAGGCGGGTGAAGATTGGGCTGGCTGCATAGAACTCATCAATGACCCCTGCGTACACCATGTTGGTGGTGTACAGTTCGGCCTGAGCTAATGTTAAAGCCAATTAAATATCTCCTGTATTATAGTTCTCCTGACCGTCTCAGCCCTAGCTGTATCTTGGAGGCTGGCCGCATACCCTTGAGCTTGGCTGGGTCTATGGCTGCGGTTGTAGCAGCGTCACCAGGCTTGTCTGCACCCTTCTCTACACGCTTGTTGTAGTTGGACTGCCTACGGGCCTGGACTAGTGCATCGGCTCTGGCTAGCATGGCTTCCACAGAGGTTATGGGTTGTCCCTGGGAGGTCGCTAACAGTTCGTTGGGAGTCACGTCAACACCGTACATTTGTTTAATACGGTTGGACAGTTCATGGGCTACAATGGGCCTGGACTGTTGGTTGACTTGCTCTTCCTGTTGCTGTAGCTGGTACCTCTGGACCTCCATGGCAGTGGCCTGCTGGATTTGCTCTGGGGTGTAGCCCTGTTGCTGAAGTCCCTGTTGCCACTGGCCTAGCTCCATTTGGAATTGCTGTTGGGCTTGGGATTGTCGGAGTTGCGCTAGTTCTGCATTAGTCTGTTGATGCAGATATTTGTATGGGTTATCCTCAGACTCCCACGGTGAGGTCTCAACTTGCTCTGTAGTGGTGCCTACGGCACTATTGGCATCTAGGGCGTCAACAGTTGTGGGTGCCCCTACTGCCTCACCTGCTGGACTACCTACAGGAGATGCTTCTCTAGTTATATCCTCAGACATAGTGTATCATATCCTCCATATACTGTCAAGGTGTACAGGGTTTGTACTACTTGACGCTTCATTATTTTTTGTCACTTTTTCTTGTCGCCTATATAGTGTATACTATTTGACAAGTTTTGGCTACTATAGACCTGTTGTGGTCTAAGTGTGTCTTAGCCTATTCTGACAAGTTTTGACCCTCCCTTGTGTACCAGTCTAGGAACTGCTGCTTTAAGCCTTCCTCACCCTCTTCACGTAGTTCAGGGTGGTATGTCTTGCGCCAGAAGTCCCAAGCAGATAGGATTGGGTATTGTTTAAGGACTAACTCTCGCTTCTGTAGAGCATAGGCCACTAAAGGGTTCTCTATAAGGACATTACGCTGTCCTGGCATACCCTTGGCGTTGTCATATTTAACTAGGGACTTCATCAGGTCCTCAGCCACTTTAGGTGTAGCTTCAGGGAATAACACTGCTGGGTTCCTACGTGCTGTTAGGGCGAACTCTAGTTCTGTGCCTACCTTGGTGCCGCTTGTGCCTGTGTGCATTGCAGCAGCGGGGTTCTCACCCAGCGCCTCTTGGTAGCCCTTTAGTTTCTCCGGCGTGTCCAGTGGACCAGTGGGTAAGTTCCGCCTGGCCCCATACACATCCTGCTCAGTCTTGGGTAGGAACCGTACAGTTCCAGGTAGGAGTGTACCTATGGTGCCTTCCACGCCTCGTTGCCTAAGTACATCCTGCTTGGCCTGTTCATACAATGGGCCTGCACTGAGTCCTTTGGCCGCTTGGTACAGTGGATGGTCTACATAGCCAGTTTGCTCACCCGCCATCTCACCCAACCTCCGCTGTATTGCCGCCCGTTCATAACTGTATGGTTGCCAGAATGGTAGAGTGTTCTCTATAAGGGGCTGTAGTGCATTGCTGCTGGCGCCCCTTGGTATCTGGTCCATACCAGGTAGACCTCTGAGTAGGTTTGAGAATGTAGTTAACATTGGTCCATATCGGTTGAAAGAGGGCAGGGGCTTCGTAGGTGACATCATGCCTGTAGGTACACCTAGCTGGTTAGCCAGTGTGGATGCGCCCTGTAGTCCCAGTTGGTACTGTGGGTATAGTTGGATGGGAGCGGCTTCCAAGGCTGTCTCTAAGGGGCCTGAAGAGAACTGGGTACCCTTGGTATCCGGTATAAAGGAAGAGTAGGGCAGTAGCCTAGTCGGGTCTAGCCTGGTATCTCCCTCTCTACCCACCATTTGTTCTAGTATCCAGTTGCCGATACCACCCACTGGTATTGTGTCCTCGTACTTCTCTGGTAGCCCAAGTTCCTCTGCATCTTCACGGGTTAAATTATTCAATCGGTTTATAGCCAGCATTAGGGCTGGGTTTTCCAGTACCGTCTGTAGTATCACTGGTGTCATGTGGATGGGCCATCGAGTGAATGGAACAAACTTGGCTATCCATTCCTCAAGGTTAGTGAAGTGTGAGTAGTCCACTTGGTATTTATTGGCAATGGACACACCATACTCACTGGCTTCATCCAGGAGGTCTACCCATTCCTGAGTTATAGCTGGTATGTCCTGTTGGAGTACACCATACTTCTGTAGTGTGTCTTGCAGGTACTGTTGGTCCATCTTGCCACCAGTGGACTGTAGCTCAGAGAGTAGTTCTTGCTTTGCCTTGGGGTTGGCCCATATACCCATGGGGTACTCACCACCCGTAATGGACGGTCCAGGGGTTGTTGGTGTACTAGGGACCAGCCCTGTACCTGCTGCTGGGCCTAATGCACCTGGTGGGGTGTTACCTACCAACCCCTCTGGTACACTTGGGGCAGGATTGGGCAATCCCTGGAATGTAGGTGCTGGGGGTGTTGCTTGTGTGGCACCCACGGCAAACTCAGGAGGTATACTAGCGGCCCCTGTACGAGTGGACATGGAGGACAGGCGTTCATTTACCTCGTTCAAGAATCGTGGGAACCACTCCTGTATCTTCTCATCCATCCCGTACTTCCACATAGCCATACGGACACCAGCCTCCGTGCCCTGCATGACGTGTTGTAGCATCTTGAGGGGATTATACTTACTCCCAGTACCAGCACCCACAGACCATACAGCGTTGGTAACCATAGACAATGGGTCTAACGGGGCTGTTACGGCGCCAGTGATAACTCGTTCCAAGGGATGTATATCCTCGGAGGCCAGTTTAGCTTTGTTGAGTACATAGGATGTGGTGTTTGCCAACTGGTTCACATCCACAGCAGCGGGTATACCCACGCCATAGTCGGCTATGTGTTGCTTTATAGATGTTGGTAGTAAGTCTGGGGCGTCAGGTTTAAGCTCTTCAAGCCCTAGTTTAGATGTACTGAAGTTTTCCAGCATATTCTTCATAGCTGGCATAACTATCTCTGGGCTATGTAGAGCGGAGGCGCCCAATGCGGACACTATGTTCAGTGCCATGAACCCAGGGTTTAAAATTAAATGTTGGGAGTAAGCACGTTTCCTGGTGCCGTACTGTTGCATGATTTTATCCCACATGGTTTGGTCCATCTTGTAGGGCTTACCCCGAAGTGCCAGTTCATATCTGGACTGGGCCTTAGGCATAGCCAGTTTCAATGGGTCCACCTGTAGAATGTCTGTGTCTCCATACTTCTCAAGAAGTGTAGAGACTTTGGTTAATGCTTCCAGGTCGAATAGGTCAGGCCGTGCTTTGTACACCTTACTCATGGTGTCCGTGAACACCTTGACATCCAGGCCCTCACCCATGTTGGGTAGTGCTGGGTCCTGGGCGATGTTGCGTATGTAGTCCCAGGCTTGGCCTAGGTTGGTGATACCTGAACGTATCTCTGGTTTACCTCGGATTGATTTACGAATAATATCCACTAACTTATACCTATCTCCCACTACCTTCATTACTTCCCTACCAAAGATAGGTGCAGTTTCGTCATAGGACTTTTGAAGTCTACTGGGTATTATCCCAGCGCCTTCTGGTATATCATACTGTTGCTTCTGGAATCCTTGTAACCTATCCAGGAATGTCTTGGAGGCCATAGAAGCAAGGGCCTCAGCACCCTCTGGGTGTGTAGGTATTTCTTTATGTATAAGGGCCAGTAGGTCATCCTGGATGGACTGTACCACTGTATCCCGCTGGTGGTAAAGTTGGTTGACTAGTTGTCTACCCTCTTCCCTACCCATAACACCCTCATTAACCTGCTTCCTAACAGCGTTCACCTGGGTGTTGGTGTCACCTACTGTTTTGACCCACAGGTTGTTGGCAAGGGACGTAAGGTTGGCTACCTTTTCAACTACAGGTGTGGGTAACCCCAATTCATCTAGGCCCTGCTGTGTGAACACTGAGGGTAATGGTGACTCAAACTCTCTGGCTAGCGCATCTTGCGCCCTACGGGTCTGGTCGAACCAGCCTGCCCAAGCACCGTACTGTATGTCGCCCTGGTCTACCTGGCCCTCACCTAATCTACCACCCCATAGGTCTCTAGCCTCACTAGTATATGCTTTCATGGACCTGAGCAACTGGGCCTTCCAGGTCTTGTCCATAGTATCAGAGGAAGCATTAACCATGGCTTCCAGCGACTTGTAGCCCTGTGCTACTGCCTCATCTGCTGCATGGAAGTCTATCTGCCCCCCTCTCATAGGCACACTGTACTGACCCACATCTTGTATGGGGTCCATGATGCCGCCTATGATGCCAGGTGAGGTAGAGATTAGGTCGTGTATGTCTTTGAATTGCTCCTGAGCCTTAGAGGCTGGGGAGTCCACCCACCACTTAGAGGGAGATACCTTGGTAATACCCTCCGCCACTTTACCTAACCCCTGGAACATTTTCTCACCAGGTAGGTTAACGGCTCTCTCTAGCCCCTGTAGTACCTTGCCACCAACCCCTGGTACATTCTTCACCCAACCACCAAGGTATGTAGTGGGGTCAGATAGGGTTTGCATAATCATGGAGGGTATTATTGGGAGTTCTTTAGCAGCCTCTACATGGTCCTGGCCGCTTCTTAACCTCTCCCTGTAGTCCTTCATGTACTGCGGGGTGATACCTGGGATGTCTGGGGCAAACTCCTGTCCAGCAGACATAATCCGCTGTGGCACTTCTTCACCGTACTTCTGTAAACCTGAACCCACTATCCCAGGTAGGATACTAAACCACTCTAGTGGGTTACCAGTTCGTAACTTCTGCATAGCCCAGTTGCCAGGCGGCTTAGGTGCTGCTGGGGGCAATGTAGGGTCGTACGCCTCGGTGTTTAGGAGTTGTAGTAATTCTGACCAACTAGGCATAGGCTATAGTATTACCTCTGGAAATTCCCACCAAGACCACATAAGGCTGTGGGGGATAGTTTCAGTGTGGGCGTACCCTAGTGTGTGGCCCAACTCATGGGCTATTACGCCCAGGGCCTTGTTGCCCTCCCTCTGCTGTGTACGTGCGTCTGGCTGTAGGGAGCCAAACTGTAAATCATCTATTGTATCATAGTCCACTAATGCCCACCGCATGGGCACTTCATTGGTTGTCATTGGTCCTCCCCATCCCCACCAGCTATAACTCTCATCTGTATGGTCCTCTATGGGATTGTGGAAGTCCTTCAGGAATACTAAATATATAAGGTCGTCACTACTGTTTAGTTGGTGGGCTTTGACCATCTTCTCTGGGGGATATATAGTTTTGAGCCACATCCCTACACGGGACCAGGGAGTAGAGTCACCATCACCTGGGGACCAACCACTAGGCAAGAAATAGTCCTGTGGCTCAATGCAGTATGGTGTCAATGGTCGTAGTATATGTATATAGTTCCTGGGTCTGTGCGTGGCCTCGAAGAAGTCCATGAGCTTCTGCCTAGCATCTGATACACCCTGCCAGTCCGCTTCAGTAGCTATACCACCAGGTGTAACCAGTATTGGTAGTACCAGCTTCATTAATTTATGCCCAATACTTTCTTTATCTCCACCACCGCATCCTTAACGGCTTTAGCCTGGGTCTCTAGGTTATCCGCCACCTTCCAAATTACATGGAGGGCCTGTATGATAGTTTCCACATCTACATCCTCCTGGTCATAGAATACATTCAAATCCACTGCAACACCATCTAGGTCTGTGGTGCCTTGGTACTGCTCCATTATAACACTGTTTGTGGTCCAGCCACCGTAAGGGTAGTTACTGAAGTCCAGGTCTGGGTCACCATCATATATGGCGTTCCATAGAGGTAAATGCTTGAAGTCCTGTGGGTCTCCAAACTGTAGCTTCCACCACCAGTAGGCGGTGTAGATGATAGGTTTGCCACCTAGTGCAACAACCGCATCTACCGCCTCTTGGATTTGACGCACCGTAATACCATCTACTTCACAATCCACCGCCACATACTCTAGGTGCTGCCACTCACCACCAGCGCTACCCCTAGCCATTTCTGCATGGTCTATACCATTACGATGACTATTCAGAGCAAAGTACCCAATGGTCTTGCCACCAGCCCCACGCCAGTGCCGCAAAGCCCTGTTAGCATGCGGCATGGGGTCTATACCTGCCCATAGGTTTACACCTAAGTGGGTATATCCCTCAGCTATACGTTTCTCACACCACTCAGGGGTAATATCCTCGGCGCCGTAGGACACATCTAGCGCTTTACTCACTCTGTACCTTGCCCCGTAGGTAGTACCCTATACCTGCACTCAATACGGATATGAGATTACCTTCCGCTTGTTCAAACCCTTGTAACGTTCTCCAAGCCACTACTAGCATAGCTACGGCCACCATACCCATGGCTGTTGCCCTCTCTAAATTATTCACAGGAGTCACACACAGCACAGCGTCCACATATACATATATCCTCTAGCACACAACTACAGGACAAATATTTGGCCCCACAGCAGGGGCATTTCAAATCCACCATACTTAACCCCCTATCTCTGATGCTATTGATATTATCTTGTTTGCCCACTCAGGGTCTGTTGCATACCCAGCTTTGTTCAACTCTTGCACAAACCACTTCCAATTCTGGTGGTCTTTCAACACTTCCATAGCATACTGGTACCTGGGGTTCTCCTGTAGGAATCTAGCAAAATCTGCATAGGAGTCAGCAGGGGAATCGTAGGCTCTAAAGTCTGCTGTGGCTGGTACCGCCTGACCATTCACTACTTCCCATGTACTCATACCCCCAGTGGTTGGGCCTGAGTAACCTGGGCCAGCTTTGATGCCGAAGTAGTTGTTGCCTGGGGCTGGTAGTTGCCAGCCCTGTTCATTGAGGTTTATAGCCAGCATCACTTGTGCAGGGATACCAGTCTGTTGCTCAACCTCAACGGCGTAGGGTAACATCCTGCTGATGAACTCATCACGGGATGAGTAGGTACCAGCAGTAGGTACTGCGCCACCTGTAGGGGTTCTTGGTACTACTCCCTGTTCAACCATATCTGGCCTAGCTGGGGCCAAGGGGGTACCACCTTGTGGCTTACCATACTTGGATGGGGTCTGTTGTGGTTTGGAAGGTCTATAGGGCTGGGAGAAGTTACTAATCCACTGTAAGAATGGGCTAGCTTCACCCGTAGGCCCTGCTAAGAAGGAGAGAAAGCTATCTCCGCCTCTACTGCCAGGGCCAGATAAGTAGGATAGAAAGTCCGCTGAGTTCCCACCAGGGGTGAGAAAGTCTAACCAACTAGCCATAGACTCCTACTTCGGGAATGTGAATTGCGGGGTGCCCATTAAGGAACTCCTACGTATACCCTTCTGTTGAGGTGACATGCCACTCCACATAGAGCCTGCTTCACCACTAATCTGGTTTAGATAGTCTGTCCACTTCAGGCCCAGTTTACCTGGCTGAGCGGCGGTGGAGTAGTATCTATTCTTCCAGTAGTCCTGCTGGTCCATCAGGTTCTTGATAAACGGGTCGTACTGTTGCATACCATAACCAGTGGTAAACTGGTTGTATGCCGCTTCAGGATTGGCCTCTAGGAAATCCATTCCAAGAGGTTTATACCCACCAAATGGATTACTGTATGCCACGCTTCTTACCTGCTAGGAAGTCTAGGAGTGTAGTGAATGTAGGGTTAGTGGGAGTTGGACCGCCTTCCAATGGGTTGAAGTATTCCTCATAGAGTGAGGACATGGGGCCATACACTTTGCCCATACCTTCAGTGAGTCCTGACCCCATGGATGGTAGGTAAGCTCCCAGCATCATCTTCATCTGCATTTGTGGGTCACCAGCTAGACCTGCCATACCAGCTTCAAGGGGGTTCATTTGACCACCCGCCATCATCTGGGCGGCTATCTGGTTCCTGGCTGCTGGGTCACTGAGGTCCATACCCTCTCCAAGGGGAGATGTGGATACTGCACTACCCACTTTATTTATAAGGTCTGATATACCGCCTAGCCCCTGCTGTGCACCCATCATAGACATGCGGGGTATTTCACCACCCACATACTTGCCCATGAAGTCCTTAAAGGACATACGTACATCCTTAATGTCACCAA
>Ga0082335_1002625_pt1 | contig 32951 bp, 34 predicted proteins | sample Subgrocontami58m_FD_72375 | JGI IMG/M metagenome (GOLD analysis project Ga0082335, IMG submission 72375) | Subsurface groundwater microbial communities from S. Glens Falls, New York, USA - GMW37 contaminated, 5.8 m (SPADES assembly) (version 2) ... | reverse complement strand
ACGCCTTCGTGAGCAAATGAGGAAACTGCCCACCCGTCCTGGTGTCTACCTGATGCGGGAGAAGCAAGGCAAGGTGATCTACGTTGGCAAGGCCGCCAGCCTCAAGGACCGCGTCTCTTCCTACTTCGGCTCCCAGGAAGGCCATACGCCCAAGGTGCGGACGATGGTCTCCCATATTGCCGATCTGGAGTTCATTATTACCGATTCGGAGGTGGAGGCCCTTATCCTGGAGAATAACCTCATCAAGAGGTACCGGCCGGCCTTCAACGTGCGCCTCCGGGACGACAAGAGCTACCCTTATATCAAGATAGACCTGCAGAACCAGTGGCCGCGGGTCTACATGGTAAGGGGGCAGGAGAAGGATGGGTCTCGCTACTTCGGGCCGTATACCAGCTCCAGGTCGGTGCGCCAGACCCTGGACCTGTTGAAGCGGCTCTTTCCCTATTGCACCTGTAATGTTTGCCTGACGGGAAAACAGGGGCGACCCTGCCTTGACTATTACATCAACCGCTGCATGGCTCCCTGTTTGGGAAAAGTCACCACGGAAGAATACCGTGGGGTAATAAGGCAGGTTATCCTCTTCTTGGAGGGCAAGCAAGAGAGGATCGTTAAGGAGCTTCGCCGCGAAATGGAGCGGGCTGCGGACAGACTGGAGTTCGAGCGGGCGGCCGCGCTGCGCGATCGGGTCCTGGCCGTGGAGCAGATCATGGAAACACAGAAGATCAACTCCACGGACCTGGCGGACCAGGACGTGGTGGCCCTGGCTGTTGAGGGGGGCGAGGCCTGTGCTCAGGTCTTCCTGGTACGGAACGGGAAGCTGATCGGCCGGGAGCATTTCCTGTTGGAAGGGGTCCAGGAGGAGGAGTCAGGACAGGTCCTCGCCAGCTTCATTGAGCAGTTCTACGACTCCGCCAGCTATATCCCACCGGTGATTCTGCTGGCGGAGGCCCCCGCGGACCGGGAGGTGCTCCAGGGCTGGCTGCGGGAGAAGCGGGTTGGGCGCGTGGAGCTGCGGGTCCCTGTCCGTGGGCAGAAGAAGCAACTGGTAGCTATGGTGGGCGAGAACGCCAGGGAGACCCTCCAGCAGCTCCGGGCCAAGTGGCTGGCCGATAGCAACAAGACCATCGCTGCTCTGAGGGAGTTGCAGGAGCGGCTCGATTTGCCCTCCTTACCCCAGCGCATCGAGTGCTACGATATCTCCAATATCCAGGGTACTTCCGCTGTAGGCAGCATGGCCGTCTTCGTCAACGGGCAGCCCAAGAGGGCCCACTACCGGCGGTTCCGGATCAAGTCAGTGCAGGGGGCCGATGATTACGCCATGTTACGGGAGGTCCTGAGGCGCCGGTTCTACCGGGCTCGGGCGCCCCGAGACCAGCAGGAGGCTGCTGAGGCCTGGGCCCATTACCCAGACCTGGTCATGATAGATGGGGGAAAAGGCCAGTTGAACGCCTCCCTGGAGGCCATGGAGGAGGCAGGGGTACAGGAGATCCCTTCCCTGGGCCTGGCCAAAGAGCGGGAGGAGATCTACCTGCCGGGGATGTCCGATCCCATTACGCTACCGCCGAACTCTCAGGCCCTCTACCTTGTCCAGCGCGTCCGGGATGAGGCTCATCGCTTTGCCCTGGCCTACCATGTCAACCTCCGGCAAAGGCGGGCCCTGGAGTCCACCTTCGACCATATCCCGGGTGTAGGCCCCAAGCGCAAGAAGGCCCTGGTGCATCGTTTCGGCTCTCTCCAGGGCGTCAAAGAGGCCCCGGTGGAGGAGATCGCGGCGGTGCCGGGGATGACCGTGTCCCTGGCCCGGAAGGTCAAGGAGATGCTCTAGGAGTGTTGCTCTTGTTACTTAAAAGATTAAGGGGGGGGGCAAAGTTGCCCCCCCCCTTGCTGCTCTTCTAGTAGCTGCTTGGACGGGCAGGCTGCTTACTATAGCAGTCGCTACAGTAGACGGGCCTGTCGCCGCGGGGCTGGAAGGGCACCTCAGTCTGCACGCCGCATTGTGCGCAAGTGACTGGGAACATCTCTCTGCGGGCACGACCATAACCACCACCACTACCGCTGCTGCTGCTGCTGTACCCACGATCATCGCGGCGGGCGCGACGGCAGTCGGGGCAGCGCTTCGGCAGGTTGGTGTATCCCTTCTGTGCGTGGAACTGCTGTTCCTCGGCCGTAAAGGCAAAGGACTTCCCGCAGTCTTGGCATGTGAGGGTTTGCTCTTGGAAGCTCACCGATGACTCCTTTCTTACATGATTAGTTGGTAAGAATTAGGTCACCGGGACCCAGGAATGCTGGGAGGTGGGGCGCACTAAACCTTTACCACTCGAAACAGCATAGCGCATTTCCCCCAACAATACAAGGACTATTTCCCCGTGATCGGTCCGAATTTCCAAATTCGGACTGCCAGGGGTGCATTACGGGCTCCCAACTCCCCGTATACTGGCAATTGGGTTTGGTTAGTAGCTGCGCGAGCGAGGCGATTGTTTGCTATAGCAGTCGCTACAGTAGACGGGCCTGTCGCCCCGGGGCTGGAAGGGCACCTCAGTCTGCGCGCCGCATTGTGCGCAAGTGACCGGGTACATCTCCCGAGGGGAACGTCCATAACCGCCAGTACCCCCGCCACTTCCCCCCCGTCCATCGCGGCGGGCGCTCCGGCAGTCTGGGCAGCGCTTTGGCAGGTTGGTGTACCCTTTCTGCGCATGGAACTGCTGTTCCTCGACAGTGAAGGCGAAGGACTTTCCACAGTCTTGGCACGTAAGGGTTTGTTCCTGGAAGCTCACCAGTGACCTCCTATCTAGAATGTATTAGTTGGCAAGAATTAGGTCACCGGAGTCCAGGGGGCCCTGGGGGCCGGGCGCACTAAACCTTTACCACTCTTGGTAGTCTAGCACACTATAGGGTGAAATGGAAGTACCTGTGCTAGCTTTTCGAATCAATTTGACTGGTTTCCTGAGAGCCTTGTAACCTATGGGGTATTACTTGAAGAGTTATATTCATATTAGGAGCTTCTGCCACTGCCTCTCTACCTGCCTTCTGGTCTCCTCCAGGGTGCCGCTGTTGTCAATAACGACGTCCGCCTGGCGCAGACGCTCTTCCCAGGGGACCTGGGCCGCGATGCGGCGCCTGGCTTCTTCCTCTGATACGCCTCGGTCCGTCACCAGTCGCTCCAACTGTTGAGGCTCAGGAGTGTATATGACCCAGAAGGAGTCGCAACGAGGCAAGAGCTCAGGGTACACCTTCGCCCCGTCCACCACGTAGACCCGGTCCGGCGAGGGTCGAGAGTCGAGAGTCGAGAGTCGAGCGAGGGCTTCCGTTTCCTGTATCCAGCGGTCCACTTCCTGGTAAACCGCGGGGTGGAGCAGTCCTTCCAGGTAGGCCAGGGCGCAGGGGTCCGAGAAGGCGACCTGTCCCAGCCGGGCTCGGTCTATTTCTCCTGTCTCGTTCACGATGTTCTGGCCGAAGTGGTGGACGATGAACTTGAAGAGGGGACTGGCGGACTTCATCAAGCCGTGCACCACGATATCGGTATCAATGACATTGGCGCCGAGATCTCTAAGCATTCCCAGGACAGTTGTCTTGCCGGAGGCGATGCCTCCAGTCATACCAATAACTTTCACTTCCCTAAGCTCCTCTGGGCCATGTTAGCACACGTCCGGTTCCCTTTCAACGTGACCCCAATGGGAGGCGGGTGTGCGTCAGCTTTTTGTGGGTAGGCGGGTCTGCCCCTACGAATGTGGGACGGGGATGCCCTGCCCGCCAAGCACGACTGTACCCACGCCTGCCCGGTCCCCAACCGCTTGCACCAAAATCTGAAGGCTACCCCCAATGGGCCATGTCAAGCGTGATTGGTGATGGGGTGATTTGTGATTAGTATTAGCTGATTGGCAAGTGGCATCATGTGCATTGACCAAGTGGCATCATGTGCATTGACAAAGAGAGGTCTTGGACATACTCTGAGGGTAGCTAAGCCGTAGGAGGGGCAATGAATCTGGACAAGGCGGGACCATCCACGCGGGCCGTCCATGCGGGAGAGGCGCCGGAGCCATCTACCGGCTCGCTTTCGCCGCCCTTATACCAGAGCTCGGTCTACGCCTTCCGGAATGCGGCGCAGGGGGCCGCTCTTTTCGCGGGCGCCGGTGACGGGTTCATCTATACTCGCCTGGGAAATCCCACCCTCAAGACGCTGGAGGCCAAGCTGGCCCTTCTGGAAGGCGCCGAGGCCGCCCTGGTAACCTCCTCCGGCATGGCGGCTATCGCTACGACTGTGGCGGCGCTGGCTCGGGCCGGGGACCATGTGGTCTCGGCTGAGGTCATTTATGGCGCTACCTATACCCTCCTGCGGGACGTGTGGACTCGCTTCGGCCTGGAGACTACCTTTGTGGCCTCTACCCACATCGAGGACTATCGGCAGGCCCTGCGGCCAAACACCCGGCTCATCTTCGTGGAGACGCCTTCCAATCCTACCCTGGATGTAGTGGACATCGCGGCCCTGTCTGAGGTGGCCCGGGAGGCCGGGGCGTATCTCATGGTCGACAATACCTTTGCGAGTCCCATCAATCAGAACCCCCTGGCGCTGGGAGCCGATGTGGCCGTCCACAGCGCCAGCAAGTACCTGGGAGGACACGCCGATGTCATTGCCGGCGCCGTGGCCGGGTCTGCGGCGCTCATCCAGCAGGCCCGACAGAGCCTGAAAACCTTTGGCACGGTCCTGGGTCCTTTCGAGGGCTGGCTGATCCTGCGGGGCCTGAAGACCCTGGCCTTGCGGGTGGCCCGGCACAACGAGAATGCTCTGGCCGTGGCCCGCTTTCTGGAGAGCCACCCTGCTGTGGAGCGGGTCTTGTATCCGGGCCTGGAGAGCCATCCCGGCCATGGAGTGGCCGCTCGCCAGATGAGGGGTTACGGGGGTATGGTCTCCTTTGAGCTGAAGGGCGGCCACGAAGCGGGGATCCGCCTGGTGGACGGAGTGCGGCTGTGCACGCTGGCCGTGAGCCTGGGTGACGTGCGGACCTTGATCGAGCATCCCGCCTCCATGACCCATGCGGGTATGCCTGCGGAGGAGAGGCGGCGGGGGGGCATTACCGACGGCCTGGTGCGTCTCTCTGTCGGCATAGAGGATGTCCCCGATATTATAGCCGATCTAGGACAGGCGTTGGATGGGACGGCGTGATGTCCCGGTTTTTGTCCTCCGCCCTGGGCCGTTTGTTCATCCTCTCCCTGGTCCTCTACGTTCTCACAACCATCTTAGGCTATGAGGCGTCGCGGGCGCCGGGAGGAGACGAAGCCACCAAGCGCGCTATTCAGAGTCTGGCCCAGGTTCTGGGTCCCATGGGCGGGCTGGACCCTCCGCAGATGATGGCGGTCATCTTCCTTAACAATGCCGTTAAGGCCCTGGCGGTAATTGCGCTGGGCTTCTCCCTGGGCATAGTCCCATTCATATTTTTGGCCCTTAATGGGGTAATCACGGGAGTTGTGGTAAGCGCGGTGGCGTCTAAGGTTGGGCCGGGGATGGCGATAGCCTTTATCGCTCCCCACGGAGTCATAGAGATACCGGCCATCCTTTTGGCCTCTGCGCTGGGGTTCCGGGTGGCGGAGGCGGTGATCTGGCGAATCGCCGGCAGGCAGACCTACCCCGGCCGGGAGCTAAAGAGCGGTTTGGTCATCTACGCGAAGGTCGTGCTCCCGGCCTTACTGGTGGCGGCGGGGGTGGAGGCGTTCATCACGCCGTTATTGATCGGGAGGTAAGTGGTTAAAGCCAACGACATGTCGTGTCTCATTGGCGGGGGGTCTCGAGGCTCGCCCCCCGCCGCTCGTTAACCCGCCGGTTCCTTAACGTACACCCAAGGGTGCCCCAATTTTTACCCAAACGTATACTACGTTGTGGCAAACTAGGGAGCAAAGAGGGCCGGGGGATAGGGTCATGGGAGGCGCGGACCTGTGACCCTGGGTCCCCTGATTCTTGTACGCCAGTGACTATTCGAGAAAGCGAGGCAGGACTGTGAACAGGCGGCTTATTAGCTTGGGGTTTCTAGCGCTGCTGGCCCTGGCTATATCGTTTCCAACGACGGCGGCGCAGGCTGCGGGCAAGCCGGTGGGCTTCTTCGCGTATGGAGGAGCGGCGGTTGTTGATTGGCCCCAGGGCTTCCCTGCCGGGAAATCTGGGCGGACTGTATTCACCTACGAGCCAGTGCAGACAACGCCGCTGGTCTCGTCCGGCTGGGACCTGATCAATGGACGCACGTTGTACATTACGCACGCCTCCAACGCGCAGGTTGAATTCAACGAGCTTGGCATTGTTACTAAGGTGTACAATGGGCAGTCCCACGGCAAGTTCACGGTCTACGGGCTGGAGGGCAAGAGCTATGGCGATGGCTCCTATCAGTCGAGCATTTCGACCATTGCTGGCTGCACCCTCTACGATTCGGGAACGTGGGCCATGAATTCCGGCTCGGCGCAGGGCCACGGGACCTTTACGGTGTGCCTCAATTTCAACCTGGACCCGACCAAAGGTCCCGTGGGGACCTTCGTAGGCCCGGTCATTATGAAGGGAGAGCACAACTAACCCGCCCGTTACAACTGTAGCGACAAGTGATACCGCACCCTTAAGGGTGCGGTATTCGTCTATCTGGCTCCATCGCGGTGCTAAGGCGCTCCTTTGGCTCTGAGTTGTTACCTGCTTCCAGAATGCCAAAGAAGCTTCCCTTTGTCATCTCCTTAACTTGATGCCAATGAGACGTGAGATCTAGTGTCTCTAACCGCAGCGCGTCCCAGTCTGCAATGCCAGAAAGAAGATGCGAGTAAAGATGACCCTTTGACGCGGGGGTAGTGCTCATGCTAATAGGTTTTGAAGTGCAGAACCGCCATGCGCTGTTGAGGGCTCTGGACCTCTTTGCTACGACCGACCTGGGATTCGGGGATGCCTTGATTGTGGCATCGATGAAGCAGGCAGGCGCGGAGGCCGTATACTCCTATGCCGGCCACTTTGACCGGGTCCCTGGCGTTGTGCGGCTCACGCCCTCGGTGGCCGATTTGGGTAGCTTCCAAGCTTGATGATGCCGCGTCGGCCCTGTCAGTGGCGCTCTTCCCGGCGCCTAGGATCCAGGGCTCTAATCTGTTGTGAAGCTGGTGGTGAATTTGGGGGGATCCTAAGGTGAAGTCCTCGAGCCAAACGTTCTGCTATGTCTCGTTGATCTAGCCCTGTTAGATTGACATGCCCTCAAGCTGGTGCCAATTGGGGGCCAACACTGCTCACCTGAGTGTACGGAGGAGATTCTGAGGCGGCTTATGAGCTATCCTTGAGCGCCTGCAGCACCTTCTCCGGGGTAAAGGGCATGCTCCGCAGGCGGGCGCCCGTGGCGTGGTAGATGGCGTTGGCGACGGCTGGGGGGACGGCGGTGACCACGATGTCCCCGATGCCCTTGGCCCCGTAGGGGCCGGAGGGCTCACCAGGTTCCACCAGGACCGTCTCGATCTCCGGCAGGCCGTCCGGGCCGGGCACCAGGTACTCCGAGAAGCGTGGGTTGATGGGATGGCCGTTCTCGTCGAATAAGAGGTCCTCTCCGAGGGCGAAGCCTATCCCCTGGACAACGCCTCCTTCGATCTGCCCTTCACAGTCCCGGGGATTGATGGCCACTCCGACGTCATTGGCGGCGACGATCTTGAGGATCTTTACCCGCCCCGTCTCCGTGTCCACCTCGACCTCGGCGAAATGGGCCTCGAATCCGGGCGCATTATGGGGGGGCTGGTGGCTGGCGGTGCCCATGATCGAGACCGCCTTGGTGTGCTGGGCGTAGCGGGCAACCCGGGCCACGGGCAGGGCCTTCTCCGGCGATCCTTTGGGCGTGATGCGCCCGGCTTCCCAGGCCAGGTCTTCCGGGCGGGCTTCCAGCATCTCAGATGCGATTTCCGAGAGCTGGCGCTTCACCTCCAGGGCCGCCTTGCGCACCGCCATGCCGGCCACATACGTTGTGCGGCTGGCATAGGCGCCCAGATCAAAGGGGGTTATCTCCGTGTCGCCGGCGGTGACATGGACCTGCTCCACGCCGATTCCCAGCTCCTCAGCTACGATCTGGGCCAGGGCCGTCCTGATGCCTTGGCCGGTGTCGGCCACGCCGGTCAGAAGAGTTACTGAGCCGTCTTCGTTGCACTTGATCATGGCCGCCGACTGCTCAGGGAGGAAAGGCTTGGCCCCGCTCACATCCATAATGCAAGCCATGCCGACGCCTCGCTTGAGGGTACCCTCCCTGGGCGCGCGGCGCTTTTCGCTCCAGCCGATGCGCCGGGCCCCTTCCTGGATGCATTCGGGCAGCCCGCAGCTCTCGATGGCGAAGCGGGTCCGGGGGTCCAGGTCTCCTACCCGGATATGGTTCTTGAGCCGAATCTCCAAGGGGTCCATCCCCAGCTTTTCGGCCAGCATATCCATATGGGACTCGACGGGGAAGAGGACCTGGAACTGGCCGAATCCCCTCACCGCCCCGGCAATGGGGTGGTTGGTGTAGACGACCCTGGCCTCATAGCGGAGGTTCGGGCAACGGTAAATGCCGGTAAACGAGATGCTGGCCAGGGTGGCCACGCCCAATCCGTGGGTGACGTAGGCGCCGGTGTCCAGGATGAGACGGCCATCCATGGCCACCAGCGTCCCGTCCTTCTTCGCCCCCATCTTCAGGTCCATGACCGACGGGTGGCGGGTAGTGGTGGCGGAGAATTCCTCGGTGCGGCTCAGCACCAGCTTTACGGGGCGCCGGGCCTTGCGGGCCAGAAGGGCGCAAATGGGCTCGATGCTCACGTCCTGTTTGGCCCCGAAGCCACCGCCCACCTCGGGCATGATGATCCGGATATTCCCTTCCGAGATGCCCAGCACCTTGGCCAGGACGAAGCGCACCCGGAAGGGTATCTGGGTGCCGGTCCAGATGGTGAGCTTGCCCTGGGGGTCCCAGGATGCCACGCAGACATGGGGCTCCATGGGGCAGCCCTGATGCCGCGGGGTGTGGTAGCGGTCTTCGAATACGACGTCGGCCTGGGAGAATCCCGCCTCCAGGTCCCCGATCCGGAAGACAATGGGGCGCCCCACGATATTGTCCGGGCTATGCGGATGCAGTTGAGGGGCGCCAGGGGCCAGGGCCGCCTCCGGGTCCAGGACGTCCGGTAGGGGCTCGTACTCAACCTCGATGCGCTCCAGGGCCCGCTCCGCAATCAGAGGGTCGTCGGCGGCCACGGCCGCTACCGGCTCCCCGACATAGCGCACGACCTCATTGAAGACATGCTGATCTTCCACCAGGTGCCTGACGTACTTCTCGCTCAGGCCGCTGTAGACGGCATTATAGGCCACCGGCGGCGCATCCTCCGCCGTGACCACGGCCCGCACCCCCGGCATACCCGCCAATGCGCTTGTATCGACACGGGCTACCCTGGCGTGGGAGTGAGGGCTGCGCAGGACCCTGGCGTGGAGCATCCCAGGAAACCCCAGGTCCACACCGTACTGGATAGTGGCCGTGACCTTAGCCAGCCCTTCGAGGCGGGCCGCCGGTTTGCCTACTGCCAGGTACTCTGTCACGGTACCCTCCCTTCCATTCTTGCCGCCGCCGAACGGCTGGCCTGCACAATCTTGACATAACCCGTACAGCGGCAGAGGTTTCCCACTAGGGCCTGCCGGACCGCTTCTTCTGCCGGCTGGGGCGTAGCCGACAGGAGGGCTACGGCGGACGTGACCATACCCGGCGGGCAGTAGCCACAATACTCGACTCGCGACTCTCGACTCTACTCCACCTGCGCCTTGACCTTGGCGGCGAACTCATCCATGATGTCGCTGGCCTTCTTCTTGAAGATCCAGTAGCCGAACTGCCCCAGCTTGCCCAAGACGTTGAGGTCTGTGTCTATGGAGACTTCAGTTTGTCCCTGGGTGATCTCCCGCATAATCATGGTCATCTTCGCCTGGAGCGAGCTGGTGGCCCGGAGGTCCTTCGCGCTGACAGTCATCGCTGCGCGGTGCGACTCGGGGGCCGTCTCCACCACGGTGACCCGGCCCAGGAAGCTGGCGCTGATGGGCCCAATCTTGGCCTTGAAGGTGCCCTCGTAGTTCTTGTCGTCAATCGCCTTCAGTTCGTCCAGGCCTGGCAGACAGCGGCCCATGGTCGGGAAGTCCATGAAGAAGGACCACACCTTCTCGAGGGGAGCCTGAATGGCCAGTTTCTGCTGTATGAGCATGGGGCGTATGCTAAAAGCTAGCATACGGGGGAAGGGTTGTCAAGGAATTTCTCTTAGGAATTTCTCTTAGGCTTCGATGTTGTAGAACTCCCTCCGCCCTGATTCTACCAGCGGCTGCATGCGGGCGAACCATTCGCCGAATCCCGGTTGCGCAAAGATCTCCTTGCTAAGGCGCTCCCAATCCGCAAGGCCCGGCAACTCAGCCTCGGTGACCACGGTGAAGAAGGGGCCGCTGGCGTCAGTGAGGATGCGCTCCCGCGGGTACCCGGCGGCTGTCAGGATATGCTGTCCTTGTTTGAAAAGGGCCACCAACTCTCCTCCTCTGCCGTACTTGGCTTGAAAGACGTCGCGTACGAGTATCATGGTTCTCCTCCTTTGGTATGTCTGGCATAGGTATAAGACCAGTATACCGCGTAGATGGGTGTAATTTAAGGGATGCCATATGTGGCGTCATAAATAGCTGCGCAACTTCGTCCTCAGAGAGGCACCCGGCGAGAATGGCAAGTCCGCATCAGGACGCTATGCGCGCACATGGGACGCTTCACACAGAACAGGCCCGCCCCGGGCTAAAGCCATGGACTGAGGAGCCAAAGCTCACTAAAGAGGCTAGGGCGGGTTTCCCGGTGGACATTCGACTTCTCCAGAATCATGTCTGCACGCCAGCTCGCACTGACCACCATCTGGCGAAAAACGGCCACCTCAGTCCCTTGTTGCTCCCAATCAGCCCCTTCAGTGGGCTTTGCTATTGTAGCCTATGGCTTTAGCCCGGGGCGGGACTGCGCCAGCGTCGGGCTCCTTCTGCCAGCCGCCTGCACTGCTGAGAGCTAACTGCCAACTGGCAAATGGCATAGCCGCGTTGTGCGCAAACACTTAGGGCGTAACATATAGAGAAGATGAGGTGTGAGTCGAGTTCATACGCTGAAAGCCCAATGGTTGGAGGGTATAGGTGGACGCCCGAGGCTAAAGCCAAGTCGGGTTGAGAAGCCGAAGCCCGCTGAAGCAACTGGTGCTTGGGTGCTTGAGTGGTTGTTCATCCAGCCCCTGCTATTTCCACGTCCCCCGCTGGAATCCGGCGGCGACCTCGGCGTGGTCTGTCTCGGTAGGAGGTGGGGCCACCACGTGCAGGATCACCAGGCGGGACTCCGCTTTGACACCTCGCGCCTCCCCGGCCGGAACGAAGGCCAGGGACCCGGGGCCCACCGTCTCCTCCTTGTCGCCGGCGATGATGGTACCGGTGCCCTCCAGCACCAGGAGGGTGAGGTCAACTCCCGGCCGGTGGACTGGGATGAACTGGCCTGGCTCGAAGCTGGCGACGATCACCCTGATCCGCTCGTTGCCGGCAAATGGCACAGGGTTGAACCGCTCAGGCCTGTAGCTGGCGATCTCTTTATAAGAGCTTGAGAAGATTGCCATGGTTGTGCCTCCTTACTAATAAGTAAATCTGCGAAATCCGATAGAAAATGGGACTGCGGCGAGCCGTCGCACGATGCCCCAGGCTTCCAGCCTGGGGTACAGGAGCCATGCCACGGGCTAAAGCCACGTGGTATAGGGCCAAGTAATTTTCATGCCTGGTGGCGCCCCACAGGGGCATGACAATCTGCGGATCGGTCACCCTCCGGCGCAGAGTATACTCGGCGCTACAGTTTTTTCTGAATATAGATGCGCAGGACCGGGCGCAGGGCGTTGCCGCCTTCCTCTATGGCCAGGATCTGGTGGCCTACTCGGTCCGTCCACTTGGCCAGGTCACGCCGGGAGCTGCGGTCGGTACTAAGTATCTCCAGGACCCTGCCTGGTGTGACACTTTCCATCTCTTTCATGACCTTGAATATCCCCAGGGCGCAGGGGATGCCCCGGTTGTCAATGGTTACTTCGATGTCCATGGACTCTTTTTCCATTACGTATGATGCCTTATCAGGCCACCGGCATGGCCGTTTGGTTTCGGGCTGCTGGGGGTCGGGTCCAGGTCAGTGATATCGCAGACCCCGGAGATGGGGGAGCAGGCCCTCCACATGGGACAGGCCAGGAAGATGGCCACCAGGGAGATGATCAGGCCGACCTTGGCCAGGAGTAGAGGACCCACCGGCAGCACCGTCAAGGCCGAGAAATTGAGCCCGATCAGGCCATACGCCTGGAAGAGGCCGGTTACCAGCACCAACGGCAGCGCAAAACGGACCACTCTCCGAAACTGGTCGAGCTGGGCGGCGGCAGCGAACACGGTCTCGAAGTTCAGGGTCTTCCGGGCTGCGGGCACGGCCACAAAGACGTTCCAGACGGCCCCGCCGAACCACACGCCAAAGGCGGAAAGATGTACCCACCGGGCCAGGATAGCGGGCCCGCTGGCCCCATGGTAGGGAATGACGTCCAGGGCCGCGGTGGCTATCAGGGTGAGCAGCGATAGCAGTACCGTTAGCTTAAGCCACTGCTGCCGTTTCGATAGCCAGCTCGGTCCAGCCTTGCCCAGGTCCGTCAGGGTGGCAGCCACGGCGCCCGCCAGGAGCAGCCAGAGGATCCCCTGGATGCCGGCTATTCCGTTGTACCAGGGCGCAAAGGTCGTCCCGAAAAGGACCGAATACCCGACGAGGACGTAGGCCCCTGCTCCCAGCATTGCCAGCATGGCGTAACGCTGGATGGTCGCAAATCCGTCATACTCCAGGCGCAAGAACCCAGACGGGGCATCGATGTCCTGTTCCTCGTAGCTAGACTTCGCGAAGTAGGCCCCCCAGAGGCCCCCTCCGAGCACGATCGATAGGGATACGAAATAGGCCCATTTGGCCAAAACCAGGTCGGCCCGGGCGTCTCCCGCTCCCCTGAGGGTCAGCCAGGCCCCGGCGGCGGAGGACACCAGGATCAGCACCATGGCTACTTTCGGCAGGACGTACCGGTCCAGCAGCTTGGTCTGGACCACCGAAATCTGGGGAATGGCCATCGGTGACTGCAACGCGATCTGCTTAGGCATTAGTGTCTCCTTTCTAATGCGCTGTGGCTCTAGAATGTCAGGACTTTGTCGGCGTCGGCGAAGTCCTCCGCCAGGAACCGGGATACGCCCATGACCTCATCTATCTCGGGGATGAGGTCGGCCTCGGCGGCCCCAATGATGTACATGGAAGAGCGGCACCCGAAATACTTGACGTCCCCGCCCAGCTCCTTGGCGTGCCGCAGAAAAGTACGTAGGTCCGTGAAACCGGACCGCTTCAGGGACTCAATCGCCTCTTCCTCCAAGCCCTGGAAAGGGCTGGAGAAGTCGATCTCGCCGACACGCTCTTTGGTCAGCTTGAGCAAGGCTTCATCCCGGAAGAGGACCCTGACCTTAGCATCGAAAGCTGAAACCAGGCCGGCAATCAAGGTGCATAGCAGGACCAGGTTATTGAAGCTCCCGTTGCTGACGATAATGGCGACCTTCTGCAAGGCTTGACGCTCCCTTCCGGATGGCGCTGGTTGTCCGGCGCGAAACGATGTTTTTACCGCAGAGAGCGCAGAGAACACGGAGATATCATGGAGGTTACCCGAGTTCTTTGTGCCTCTGCGGCAAAGTCTTTCTTGCCGGTTACTCTTATGTAGCAATTATAGCCAGTTGCGGCCGCCCCGTAAGGGACTTTTGTGCCAAAATATCTTGTCAACCGCGCTTATTGCCTTGAGACTGTCAGGCCGTTCAAGATAAGGATAGCGAGTGGCTACTGGCACGAAGTCTTCAGGGCAGGAACCGCTTGCAGCTAAACCAAATATGGCATGTGGCCCAGGGCCTGCTAAATATCGTGGTAGATGAGTTGCCCTACGTCAAGTCGATCCACCAGTAATCCAAGTGAAGCTTCCTATGCTCAGCACTTGTGGTTCAACGTAGAGGACGATTGTCAAGGGACTGAGCTGGCTCTCGACCCAACCAACATATGTAGCTGATTGCCTGGCGTCTTCGTCTACTGTATCATCAGACCGTGACCCAAGAGATAGCCTGCTACAATAACGAGGGCATCCTCCTCTGCAGCGACAGCCTGGTCGTCGCCGCAGGGGCGATTCATGAATCGCCCCTACGTCACTCCTTTCGGAAGCTCTACCCTCTTGGCTCCCACGCCGCCGTCCTCAGCGCCGGCGCCAAGGTGGGGATAGACCTGAGCATCCGCCTGGGCGAGATGGTCGCCTACCGCGGCCTATCCGACGCCGAAGAGGTCTTCCTGCTGGCCCAGGAATTCGTGAATCGGGAATACGGCCGCTACGTGGAGGAAGGCCGGGACTGGTTCGATTCTCACCCGGATGCCTATCGCCGCCTCTACTTCCTGGTAGCCGGTTACACCTTCCGGGACCCGGCCATGCCGTTCCGCCTCTACCTCCTGGGGAGCGAAGACCTGGAGCTCCCCTTTCAACTGCTGCCCACGGGCAGCCTCCTGATCATGCCTCGTAGGCTGGCCCTGGAGATGAGGCTGGCCGCTGCCCTGCCCCGGTCCTCCCTGGCAGACCTGGCAGAGTTGTGCCTGGGCTACCTGCGGCAAATGGGGGAGAAGGAGCCGGACCGGGTGGGAGGGCCGTACTATGCGGCTACGATTACGCAGGAGGGATTTCAATGGCGCCAGGGGGCGGGGCCGGGGTAGGGCAGCGTCTTCCTCTGCAAGCAATCCGCCAAACGAGCATCGGCGCTCTCGTCTACCAGGAACTTCGCGTCCCGACGGCGTGCATTTCCTTTTGACCCCCTAGAAGTATTGTGCTAGAGTATGCTGAAATTCAGGGGAAGTTAGGTGGAGGTGGTTAAAGTGGAGGACAAGCTTTATTATTTCCCGTCGGCGCCAGGTCCGGAGGCAACGGAGTGGGACGGCTCTCCTCTGGGAGTTAAGAACGTTATCACGCGCACCAAGGGGCGGACGCCCATCCACGATAAGGCCCTGGACCGGGACCCCCAGAAACGAGGCCGGATCGTCGGCAGGGTCCGCAGCTACCTCGAGGAAGGCGAGAGCCCACCCTGCCAGCAGGACGTAGTCATCCATGGCGTGCGGGTCCGGGTGGTCAGCAACAGCGGGCACCTTTGCGACTTCTGGCCCGTAAACTGGTTTAGCCCGGAGCAATGGGCCGCGTCCACCGGTCGGAAAGCGCCGGAGGAGCCGCAAATCATGGTCTATGCCCTGGTGGGGGTGCCGGGCGAGGCCGAGGCCGCCTACTATAGCCGGCAACTAAACACCATTGTTTTTTTCAATACTGCTTACTACGGTCAGTTGAAGAGCTGGGTGCTGGGGGCGGCGGGCCGCATCCTGGCGGAGGAGTTCGGCATTCACTCCATTCACGGGGCCTGCGTCGCCCGAGGGGAGAAGGGCGTCCTCTACATTGCCCCCACGGGTACCGGCAAGTCGACCAGCTCTTACGGCCTCATGGACCGGCCGGACACTCGCTTTCACTCCGACGATTGGGTCTACATTCGCTATACTCTGCGCACCAGGGACGGGCTACGGGTAGCCCCTTATCTGGTAGAAGCCCCGGAAGGCGCCATCCGGGGATACCGGGTGTTCCGGTGGCTGGAGGAGCACCAGGACCGGGTGGACCTGCCGGTGGAGGGCCTGACGCTTTCGGATGACCGGGTACGGCTGAAGACAGGGGACATTGACTGGACTTCTCCGCTGGAAGCCTATGCCTATATCTCGGAGCGGGTCTTCTACCTGCGCAGTAACCTGGTGGAGAGCTTCCCACGGTCTATGCCGGCCCTCTTGAACTCCGAGCTGGAAAACGTTCCGGACGTTACTCCTGAGTTTCTGCAGGCGAACCGGGAGACCCTGGAGTCCCTGGCGCGGTCCCTGAACGGCCAGGCCGGCCAGCCTTTGGAGGAAGTGAAGCAAACCCTGGCCCGGCTTTTCGCCTTCGACAATTCGCGGGCCATGCTCAACATGCTGGACATTTTCCCACCGGAGCGGGTCTTTACTAACCCCCTGGAGCCGGTGCGTCTCATGGTGGTCTTCCTCCTGCGCCGTGACTACCGGGACCCGAGAGTGGTCCGACACTTGAGCGAGTCCCAATTCATGACTAACCTGCTTCTGGGGCAGACCCCGGCTGGCACCATGGAGACCGGCTATAACGCCTACCGGGCCGTGGACGATAAGCTGGAAAGGGACTTCATTGAAGGAGTTCGTGAGGAATCCGACGAGACCGGCCTGCCCTTCTACCAGACCTATGACGCCTGCCGGACCTGTCCTCCCAAGCCGGAGACGCTGGAAGAGGAGTTCGACCTTTTTAAGTTGCTATATCGGGCGGCCCGGTGCTACGATATGAACACTGTCCTGACCCAGGACCCCAGCCTGAGGGGCAAGAAGGAAGCGGTGGCCCGCACCATAGACCTTCTGGCCCGCATCATCGATCAGGTACCGGAAGGCCTCTACCTGGACCTGAACAACTACCGGGACTTCCTCCGGGAAGCCGGTACAAGCTAGCGCTGAATCAAACATGCCCGGGGCTCTTCACCGCAGATGGCACAGAGGGAGCGCGGAGATCGCGGAGAATTCCTTTGTCAAAAAGGTACAAGAAACAAAAGAGCCTCTGCGCCCTCTGCGTCTCTGCGGTGAACCAGGTTGAGAACGCCCAACAGGTCTGCTGATTGGGTACTAGGGAGTGAGGTGAGCCATGCCTAAGGTGTATTTCATCGACGTGACCAACCGGGATGGGGTCCAAACCGCCAGGATCAGCCTGTCCAAGCTCCAGAAAACCATGCTTAACTGGTACCTATCCCAACTGGGAATACACCAGTCGGAGTTCGGGTTTCCTTTCTTGGGCCATGAGCGCAACTACATCCTGGCCAACCTGGCTTTGCAGCGCAAGGGAGCCTATGGCGACATGGTCCTGGAAGGCTGGAGCCGCGCCGTGGAGGCAGACGTGCGGGGCGCTCTGACCACCGGGGTCAAGCACCTGAATATCTCCATACCCACCTCCGACCAGATGATCGTGCACAAGTTCGGCGGCCGGCTGGAGCGGGAAGGGATCATCCGGGAGATGGTAGAGGCTGCCAAGTCGGCCCGCGAGGGTGGCGTGGAGACCCTGGGGGTCAACGCCGAGGATGCCTCCCGCACGGATATGGAGTTCCTGGTGGAATTCGGGCAGGCGGCGCGGGAGGCCGGGGCCGACCGTCTGCGATACTGCGATACTATAGGGTATGAGACACCTGACTCCATTCGCCAGCGGGTCCGCCAATTGGCCTCCCGGCTGGGATACCCTATCGAGCTGCATTGCCATAACGACTTGGGGATGGGGGTGGCCAACTCCGTGGCCGGAGCAGCCGGGGCCGTTGATGCCGGGGTGGATGCCTACATCAATACCAGTGTCAACGGCATCGGAGAGCGGGCTGGGCAGGCTGACCTGCTGAGTTGCATCATGGCGATGCGGTTCGCTCGGGGCCTCTATGAGAATTATGAGATGGCCGATAACCTTGACCTGACTGTCGGGTGGAGGCTGGCCCGCTACACGGCCGAGGCCTTTGGCGTGCCCATCCCCATCAACGCGCCGGGCGTAGGGGCCAACGCCTTTGCCCACGAATCGGGCATCCATGCCGACGGGGCTCTCAAGGACCGGCACAATTATGAGCTTTACGACTATCAACTCATCGGCCGGGTGGAGCAGGTCTGTGAGCCCACGGGCCGGACCATCACCACCGGCGAGTACGGCGGTATGGCGGGGTTCATGCACGTGTATGAGCGATTGGGCATCGCCTTCGCCGATGAGGATACGGCACGCTTCGTTCTGAACCTGGTGCAGTACGCCAATGCCCACAATCAGTCGCCCCTGGTCGACGATGAGCTGCGCTTCATCGCCATGTACCCGGAGGAGGTCCGCCAGATACTGACCATCAAGCCTCCGGCCCCCAAGGGCAGCGGCGAGCTACGCTCCGTGCGCACGCGGGGGAAGACGACGGTGCTATTGCACTGAGGGGACGTGAAAGACTGGCAGCCCATTCGAGGCCAAAGGCCGGATCTGACTGATTACCTTATCCACCACACTGGTTCTTTGGAAGATGGCTGGCGCAAGCTCATCGACCTTCTCCAGTGTGGCTATTTGAAGCCATCTCTTGGATACAGGGGAGGGAAACTGGGTAAGTTCGGAAGCCGCGCCACCATAAGGGGACCACAGCCAGCGGTTTGCTTCACCGAGCAGCCGCTCGACTGCTTCATCGCTTCGTGCCAGGCCCTGCCGAGCCGGTATGGTCAAAATGGGGTTGCACAGAAGAGGCCGTGCCTCTGCTACTGCCCGAAGACAACCCCGACAATCCGAGTTTCGTCGTTATCGTGAAGAGCGATGCAGAAGTGAAAGCCATACGCGTCGACTACCATGGGTCGCGGGAGGTGCCGACCGGCACGTGCAACGCAATCTTGAGCGCGGCCGGCCTGAAGGGAAGGAGAAGTGAGGGCAGTGATCGACCTTAAGTATTCCCTGGTTATAGAGGCTACAGAGGACCCCAATTTCTTCGGTTTCTATTCGCCAGATCTGGAGGGCTTTACGGGGGTCGGGCATTCTGTTGAGGACTGCCTTTATAAGGCGAGGTGGGGTATGGAGGAACATTTAGCTCTGCTTAGGGAGCAAGGGCTCCCCGTACCTGAAACAAACCCGAAGCCTACCATTGTGATCCAGAACGAGGAGCGGTTCGCCAGCATTCGCTGACACCTGACATAAAACCGGGGGTAGCGTGACCTTCGCAGATATTTTGGACCAGGCTTCCTTCAAGTACTCCGACAAGACCGCCGTCAGATTCGAGGACTATTCGTTTACCTACGCCGAACTCAAGGGGCGGGTGGATTCGCTGTCCGCCTCTCTTCTGGCCTTGGGCCTGCGTAAGGGAGACAGGATTGCCGTGTTGGCCCCCAACTGCCACCAATACCTGGAGCTCTATCTGGCCGCAGCCACTACCGGGACAGTCCTCGTTCCTCTTAATACGCGTTTGAACTCTCAAGAGCTGGCGGTGGTCTTGAACGACTGCCAGCCGGCGGCGATGGTCGTCGAGCAGGAATTCCTGGAGTGCTTCGAGGACCTGCGTCCTCAAGCCAGCAGTGTGAAGCTGTTCCTGCACATTGGAAGACCGTTCCAGGGCTCGGTGGACTACGAGGGGCTCGTCCACAGGGATTCGCCGTTCACACGAAGCCGGGCGGCCGACGATGACCTTCTTTGCATTCTTTACACCGGGGGTACGACCGGCTTTCCCAAGGGGGCGATGTCCACTAACGGGAGCTGGATGGCAAATACTCTAAATGCGCTTCCGGTGCTGGGCGTAAGCCGCGACGACGTGAACCTGGTGATGACACCCCTTTTCCACACGGCGGCCGTCTGGCCGGCGCTGCTCCATCTTTACGCCGGCGGGACAACGGTGATAACCAGGAAGTTCGAAGTAAGGTCCACTCTCCAGGCGATCGAGACGGAGAGGGTGACCTTCTGCCATCCGGTCCTGTCGCAGGTTGTGTCTCTGTTGGAGGACCCTGAATCCGGCAAGTATGACCTGAGTAGCCTGAGAACGATGCAGTGCAGCATGAACCTTCCTGTGCCAGTCTTTCGGAGGGCCTTGAAGGTTTTTGGCAACATCATTGTTCCTGGTTACGGGCTTACCGAGGCGGGGCCCATGGCCGCCCTCATGCCACGGCAGGAGATGGCCTCGTGGGAGGCTATGGGGAGTACGGACTCTGCGCTTCCCAGGCGGTATGGCTCCTGCGGCACGGCGGCGCCCAATGTGCAGATCAAGCTGGTGGACGCGGCAGGCTCCGAGGTCCCCCGCGGCGAAGTTGGAGAGATCACGATCAAAAGCCAGAGTGTAATGAGGGGATACTGGAACCGGCCCGACGCTACGGCCCAGGCCCTGCGGAACGGATGGCTTCACACCGGTGACATGGCCCGCATGGACGAGGACGGCTTTCTCTATTTCGTCGACCGCAAGAGTGGAATGATCAAGACGGGCGGAGAGAGTGTCTACCCCAAGGAGGTGGAGGACGCCATCGCCTCTCACGCGGCCGTCTTGGAGGTCGCGGTATTCGGCGTACCCGATAAGAGGTGGGGCGAGACGGTAAGAGCCCTGGTGGCCCTGCGTCAGGGGGCCGAGGCTACGGCTGAGGAGCTGATCGCCCATTGCCGGCAGAGGATTGCCAGCTACAAGAAGCCCACGTCTATCGACTTCATCGAGGCGCTCCCCAGGAACCCCAGCGGGAAGGTGATCAAGGCGGAGCTCCGGGCCAGGTACTTCTCAGACGTTTCTTCCTGATCACGTGGTCTGAGCCGGGGGGTTAATCTGCAGGTTTCGCGATTACGATTACAATGATATCAAGAACTTGCGGTCCAGCGCCATGGCATCCGCGTCAATACCCCGGATTTCATGAATTGTTGCTCTGGGTCCGGTACCACTGCATTCAACCGTGAACGATAACCCCCGCCGGCCCTGGAAAGGGCCGGCTATCGAGCAGCACGAAGGTCCTCAGTCCCGATAGGCAGGGCTTTCCAGCCCCTCCGGAGCAGATCACGGTTCAGTGTGGTCGTACCCCTGGGTCCGAAGTGCCAAAGAAGGAGCATGAGGGCGTGAGACGGGCCACCGGCCCGTCTCTACAATTTGGCGTGGCGGGCTAACAGACCTATAGAGGACCGGCGGTGACTACGGAAAGCCTGGCTTCGACAAATTGGTCCGGATTGATTATCATGGTTCGAAAGAAGTGCCCACGTGGACATGCGCCGCTATCTTGAAGGCGTCGGGCTTGACGAGACGAAGCAGTGATATCAATGATTGGTCTAAGCTATCCCCTGGTTGTCGAGGCTACAGAAGACCCAAACTTCTTTGGGTTCTACTCGCCAGATTTGGAGGGCTTTAGCGGGATTGGCCACTCCGTTGAGGACTGCCTCTACAAGGCGAGGTGGGGCATGGAAGTAGCTTGTTCACTCTGAAGGTAGCCTCATAAGCGCTAGTGGTAGCCTCATAATCTGATCTTAGCCCAACTTCCGCAGTTAGGAGGAATATGTCCTACCGCGTAACCTTAATCCCTGGTGACGGCATCGGGCCGGAGCTTGCCCAGGCCACCCGACGGGTCCTGGAAGCTACCGGCGTTTCTTTCGAATGGGACGTGCAGGAGGCCGGTGAAGTGGTGATGTCCCGCTACGGGACGCCTTTGCCCGACCACGTCCTTGAATCCATCCGGCTGAACCGGGTAGCCCTCAAGGGGCCCATCACGACGCCGGTGGGCAAGGGGTTTCGCAGTGTAAATGTGGCGCTGCGCCAGGCGCTTAACCTGTATGCCAACCTGCGTCCCTGCCGCTCTCTGCCCGGGGTCAAGACCCCCTTCCCGGACGTAGACCTGGTGGTGGTGCGGGAGAATACGGAGGACCTTTACGCCGGGGTAGAGCACATGGTGGGGGAAGACGCTGCGGAGAGCATCAAGATCATCACCCGCAAGGCCTCGCAGCGCATCGCCAGGTTCGCCTTCGAGTATGCCGTGCGCAAAGCCCGGCGTAAGGTCACCGCGGTGCATAAGGCTAACATTATGAAGCTGAGCGACGGCCTCTTCCTGGAGTCCTGCCGTCAAGTGGCCGCGGAATTCCCCCAGGTCGAATTCGAGGACCGTATCGTCGACAACATGTGTATGCAGTTGGTCCAGAAGCCAGCCCTTTACGATGTTCTACTGACGCCTAACCTTTATGGGGATATCATCTCTGACCTGTGCGCCGGGCTCATAGGCGGTCTGGGCGTGGCTCCGGGGGCCAACCTGGGGGACGAAGCCGCGGTCTTCGAGGCAGTGCACGGCAGTGCTCCCAAGTATGCCGGCCAGAACCGGGCTAACCCCACGGCTCTCATCCTTTCCGGGGTGCTCATGCTGGAGCACCTGGGAGAGGCGGCGGCGGCCGAAAGGGTCCGAAAGGCGTTGGATGCCGTCCTGGCCGAGGGCAAACGCGTGACCTACGATCTGGGAGGTACGGCTGGAACGTCGGATATGGCGGATGCTATAATAGAAATGCTATGAAACGAGGCGCGTCCGTAAGTTCAGGGGCTGCCACGTGGCAGCCTTCTCTTTGTCGAGTGTTGGACGTTTGACAAGCAGCGTGGCGCAGGCTGTGACTGGCAAGGCATGCCTTGCCACTCCAGGGGGCGTGCTTTGCCATCATGTAGCGCTGGGGCTTGTCCCCAGCCGGGGCTAGTTGCGCTTAATTATGTAGGGCTGGGGCTTGTTGTCAGCCGGGGTGGAGCCGGGGGACAAGCCCCCAGACTACGGATTGTGGTTATCCAAGGATAAGGCTTGATAGAACAGAAAAAGGCCGAGGCTCCGGACAAGGTCCACGTTTATAAACGTTGGTGCAAGACCTGTAGCATTTGCATAGAGTTTTGCCCCAAGAAGGCCCTGGCCCCGGACCCCGACGAATACCCCGAGCTGGCCTATCCCGACCGCTGCAACCAGTGCGGCTTATGCCAGTTGCGTTGTCCGGACTTCGCAATCTCGGTCTCCAGCCGCGCCGCGAAAGGCAAAGAGAAGCCCACGGAGCAAGCCAATGAGTGACGGAGCCGCCCTCCTTCTCCAGGGTAACGAGGCGGTGGTTGAAGGTGCCCTGGCCGCCGGAATCGGCTTCTACGGAGGCTATCCCATTACGCCGGCCAGCGAGATTGCCGAGATGCTCTCCCGCAGGCTGCCCGAGCGGGGAGGCGTCTTCATTCAGATGGAGGATGAAATAGCCAGCCTGGCGGCGGTGATCGGGGCCTCCATTGGGGGCCTCAAGGCGGCCACTGCCACCAGTGGTCCCGGCTTTTCGTTGATGCAGGAGAACCTGGGCTTTGCCTCAGCGGCGGAGATACCCTGTGTAATTATTGACGTTCAGCGGGCAGGACCCAGCACCGGGTTGCCCACGGCGCCCTCCCAGGGTGATGTTATGCAGGCGCGCTGGGGCACCCACGGCGACCACCCGATCATTGCCCTTTGTCCCAGCTCTGTTTCCGAGGCCTACCACTTGACGATTCGTGCTTTCAATCTGTCGGAGAAGTACCGCACACCGGTCATCCTGCTTATGGACGAGGTTATCGCCCACCTGAGGGAGAAGTTCGTGCTCCCGCCTCCCGGCTCGGTAGAGGTGGTAGACCGCATCCAGGCCACGGTGCCTCCGGAGTGGTACTTTCCTTACGAGGAGACGGACAACGATGTTCCTCCTATGGTCTCTTTTGGAGAGGGCTACCGCTACCACATCGACGGCCTCTTTCACGACCGCGCTGGCTTTCCTACGAGCCGCGGGGACGAGATAAGGCCCTGGGTAGAGCGGGTCTTCCGCAAGATCGATCGGAACCTGGCAGACATAGTTCATACTGAAGAAGAGATGACGGAAGACGCCACAGCCGTGCTGGTCAGCTACGGCTCCACAGCCCGGTCTGCCCGCTACGCCATGCACCGGGCCCGGGAGAAGCACAGGCGGGTTGGGCTTCTGACACTTCAGACCATCTGGCCCTTCCCGGAGCAGGCCATAGACCATCTGGCCCAACAGGCTCGCCGCATACTGGTGGCGGAGATGAATCGCGGCCAGCTTCTGCTGGAAGTGGAACGGGTGGTCAAGGGGCGCTGTGAGGTGCGAGGCATAAACCGGGCCGATGGCGAGATGGTGGAGCCCCGCCAGATAATGGAAGCCCTGGAGCTTTAGAAATGGAAAAGACGTTGGACGTCCCTTACGAGTACCTGCGTTCTCATAAGAAGTTCCCCCATGTCTGGTGTCCCGGCTGCGGCATAGGCATCGTCCTGGGCTCGATTATCCGGGCTGTGGACGGACTCGGCCTGTCCAAGGACGAGGTGACCATGGTCTCGGGCATCGGCTGCTCCGGACGGATGTCGGTCTACCCGGACTTCAATACCCTTCATACCACTCACGGCCGGGCCCTGGCCTTTGCCACGGGTATCAAGCTGGCCAAGCCCCGCATGACGGTGCTGGTGGTCATGGGGGACGGCGACGCCCTGGCTATCGGCGGGAACCATTTCATCCATGCCGCTCGGCGCAATATCGGTCTTACCGCTATCGTGGTAAACAACAGCACCTACGCCCTCACGGGAGGCCAGGTTTCCCCAACCACTCCTCTGGGCGCCCGGACCACTACCTCCTGGTACGGAAGTATCGAGCCTTCCTTCGACATCTGCCGGGTAGCCGAAGCGGCGGGCGCCAGCTTCGTAGCCCGTGGCACGGCATATCACGTGCTGGAGCTGGACAAGCTTATCACCAGGGCCATCCAGAAGAAGGGCTTCTCCGTAGTCGAGGCTATCAGCCAGTGCCCCGTATCGTATGGGCGCTTCAACCAGATGCCTTCGGGGGTGGATATGCTCAAATGGCAGAAGGACAACACCGTCTCCTCGGCTGCGGCCGGGAAGGACGAGTGTCAAGTGTCAAGGGTCAAGGGTCAAGGAGTCTCCTCTTCCGCGTCGGGGAAGAACGCCGGCGCTGGCAAGATCGTCCGCGGCGTGCTTCTGGACCGGGACCTGCCGGAGTACACCGAGGAGTATTTCAAGCTGGTGGAGCGTCTCAAGAGCGGCGAAACGGGCAAATGAGGGTGACAGGAACAAGGAACGAATGTCGTGGCACAGTATTTAGTAAATGACCATAAGCCGTGGGCTACAAACGCGCACGGGAGGCTCATGAGCCTCCCCTACAGGGGCTCTTTGGGGGAAACGGGATACAGACAGGATGCTATGCTACGTGAGGTGACCCGGTGAAGAACGGTATTCCCCTCAAGGACCGGGAGCGGGTGGAGATCCGCCTGGCGGGGATGGGGGGCCAGGGCATGGTCCTGGCGGGACTGATGCTGGCCCGCGCCGCCGCCATATATGATGGCAAGAACGCCGTCCAGTCCCAGTCCTACGGCGCCCAGCAGCGGGGCGGCCCCAGCCAGTCGGAGGTGGTTATCAGTACTGGGGAGATAGACTACCCCAAAGTAGTATCCGCGGACATCCTGGTGGCCCTGACCCAGGAGGCCTGTGACAAGCATTACCTGAATCTTCGTAAGGGTGGGGTCCTCATCGTAGACTCCGGCATGGTGGACCGCGTGCCTACCAGCCGGGCTTACCGGGTGCCGGTCACGGAGCTGTCCCGTAAGGCGACCGGCCGTCCACTGGCCGCCAGCATCGTGGCCCTGGGGCTCCTGGCGGAGCTTACGGGCGTGGTCTCGGAGGGGGCCCTGCGCTCTGTCTTGGCTACGGACTCTCCCCGTGGCGCGCACGATCTTAACCTACGCGCCCTGGAGGCGGGCCTGGAGGCGGGTCGGGAGCTCAAGGGATCGTAGCAGACGCCACCGGGAGTGTTTGCTACTTGTGAGTCAGAACTGTGAGAGGAAAGCCATGGAGAGCGAAGAGCTTAGAATCGACCCGGCTGAGGCTAAGGCCAGAGTTGATGCTGGAAAGGCGATAGTCCTGGATGTCGTGGCCTCGCACACGTGGGAGCAGATGCACCGGTCGGTCGCGGGCGCCGTAAGGATCGACCCGGGAGAGATCGAACGCCGCTACAAAGAGCTACCGGTCGATAGGCAGATCATCGCGTACTGCACCTGAATTGGGGAAGCAACCAGCGCCCGTGTGGCGCTCTACCTCCGAGAACGGGGCTACCGGGCTTTCGCGCTAAGGGGCGGCTACAAGGCCTGGAAGGACGCCGGCTACGCAACGCTGCCGAAGGAAGCAGAGATGGCGGCGGGACTGCCGGAAATCTGTCCGGAGTGCCATGGGCCGATGGCAGACCACATGACGTGATATGGTACACTGGCGCCAGGGGCACGCAGCCGATATAGACCAACCGGACTTGAAGCGCTCGATGGGCAATATCCAGCCATGAGTCCGAACGATGAGCAAGCGAGAGTACACCATTGTCTTGATTCCGGAACCTGAGGAAGGCGGCTACTCAGTGATCGTGCCTGCCTTGCCTGGGTGCGTCACTCAGGGAGAAACCGTTGAAGAAGCCATCGCGATGGCTCAGGATGCCATTGCTGGATGGATCACAGTGGCAGAGAAACACGGTGAATTAATACCAGAGGAGACCCAGCATCCCATATCGGTCACCATCAATGTGGCAGCGTAGCGCAGTATGGAAGATGTAGTATGGAAGATGATGAATGTAAAGGTCAGGTTCTTCGCCTCCTTCCGTGAAATAGCCCGGGAGCGAGAGCGGGTTCTGGAAGTAGCACTCGGCACAACCCCGGCTGGTCTCCTGGCGGACCTGGCCCAGGAGTTTCCGGCCCTAGCGGGCCTTCGTGCCAACGCCATCTTCGCGGTGAACGGGGACTATGTTGCGGGGGATACGGCGCTAAACGACGGAGACGAAGTGGTCTTCATCCCACCCGTCAGTGGGGGCCAGGGTGACCGCCGCCAGACGGAGGGCTCGGGGGGCGTCCCCCCGCATTCTTTCATCCCTCCCGCTAGCGGGGGCTGGGCTGGACGACGCGAGACGGGGGGTTCGGGGGGTGTCCCCCCGTCCTCTTTCATCCCACCAATCGGTGGGCGCCAAGGGATGTATCAGATCACCGAGGGCGAGCTTTCCGTGGAGGACGTGGCGGCCAAGGTGCGGCATTCTTCCTGCGGGGCCATCACCATCTTCGTGGGGACGGTGAGAGACGTCTCCAAGGGACGCAAGGTCCTCTACCTGGAATATGAAGCCTACAAAGAAATGGCCGAGAAGAAGCTGGCCGAGATTGGAGAAGAGATACGGTCCCGCTGGGGCCTGGACAGGGTGGCCATTAGCCACCGCGTAGGACGCCTGGACCTGGGAGAGGCCAGTGTGGTGATAGCCGTGGCCTCGCCTCACCGGGCGGAGGCCTTCGAGGCCTGCCGCCTTGCCATCGAGGCCCTCAAGAAGACTGTTCCCATCTGGAAGAAGGAAGTTTGGGAGGATGGAGAGGTCTGGGTCGGGCTGGAGGGCACCGGTGAGTTGTAAGACCGACTCGGTTTTCAAAACCGAGTCGGTCTGGCCGCTTCGGGGGCCGGTGCGGGGCTGGAACGCCCCGCCTATCGAGTCGGTTGTAAGATCGACTCGCGGGCGTAAGACCAACTCGGTTTTCAAAACCGAGTTGGTCTCCCTCAACGTACAGCGCCTTTCATAATGGCAAACGGGGTGTCAGGGGGTGTCCCCCTGAGCTTAACAAAGCGCCGGAGGCGCACCTTGAACGCCCTGGAAGGGGGTTTGGGGGTCGTTATGAAGAGCCTAAACGTAGAGGGATGACGGCCTGCCGCTGGTATGTTAGAATAGCACAGGTCAGTTCGGAGGTGGCAGCGCGTCGGTGAAGCTAACCTTTCTCGGCACCGGGACTTCCACTGGAGTCCCAGTGATTGCCTGTGGTTGTCCCGTGTGTATCTCTGGCGACCAGCGTAACCGCCGCACTCGCACTTCCCTCCTGATCGAGAACAACGGCCACCGCGTCATCATCGATACTTCCCCGGACCTGCGCCAGCAGGCCCTGCGGACGGGGCTCCGCCGCTTGGACGCCGTCCTGTTTACCCATTCCCATGCGGACCACGTGGGTGGCCTGGACGACCTCCGCAGCTTCAACGTGGCCCAGCGGGCGACCATCCCGTGTTACGGTGATGAGGAGACCATCCACAACATTCGGACCCGCTATCCGTATGTCTTCAACGGGCACCTCTACTTTGGGGCCAAGCCGGAGCTGACCATGCACCTGGCAGCCGGTCCATTCCAGCTCTTTGGAATGGAGATAGCGCCCCTAGTGGTCTTTCATGGCTGGCTTCCCGTCCTGGGTTACCGCATAGGGCGGTTTGCCTACGTGACAGATTGCAACGCTATACCGGCGGGCTCCATGGCCGCCCTGGAAGGCCTGGACTTGTTGGTGCTGGGGGCGCTGAGGCACCAGCCTCATCCTACCCACTTTACGGTGGCCGAAGCCCTGGAAGTAGTGCAGGAGCTGCGCCCCAAACGGGCTTGCTTCACTCATATCGCCCATGACTTGGACCACCAGAGGGACACCGATAGGCTCCCTCCCGGGGTCGAGCTGGCCTTTGACGGGCTGGTGATAGACCTAGAATGACCAACCGGGTCGTAGTATCGCTTCTGGCGGTCCTGGCTCTTGGCCTGGGAGTCTCTTGCCAGCCCCCTCCCCTTACTCAGTCGCGATTGCAAACCGGCATTGCCAACCTGGTGATCATTTCCGAGATGCGGGAGGAAGGCAGCACCATCTGGGCCATTAACCCGGCCGACCTCTTGGACAAGCGGCTCCTGGCAAGCTTCCCGCATCAGTCGGGCTTCCCTCTCCGTGGCGCTATCAGTCCAGATGGACGGTCCATGGCCCTGGTACAACTGCCCCCTGGAGCGGAGCGATTCTCGGGCGCCCGGGTGGTGGTCATGAACAAGGATGGCACCGGACAGAGGACCCTGGAAGACGGCATAGATTACGACATTACGCCTTTGTGGTCTCCAGACTCCCGGGAGCTGGTTTTCGTGAAGCGGTCCGGACAACCTCAGGCGCCCGGCGGGGCCCCCGGCGCGGCGGAGGTCCCGCCGCCGGCACCCTCGGCCGAGGTCTATGCCGTCGGCTCCGACGGCAACAACCGCCGTCTCCTCTTCAAAGACGCCCAGAGCCTTGACCTTTACCTGGTGGCCTGGCAGAAAGATGGCAAGAGGGTCATCTTGCGGCGTTTCCTGACCACAGGGGATGAGCTGTGGGCGCTGGACCTGGCGGGAAGCCCGCTCCAGCGGCTCTCCGTCCTTAGCCGTACCCCTGCGTACGGTGTCGGCCTCTCCCCGGATGGCGCCAGCGTGATCGCCTCCGTCCGCCAGGACGATTCCAGCTACGACGTAATCTCCCAATCGATGGACGGCCAGAGCCGCCGGGTGCTTAGCAAGGGGAATCGCAGGCCGAGCAACGCGATCTTCGCCCCGGATGGGCGTCGCATTGCCATTGACGTTGAGCCGCCCCAGCAGGGCGCCGCTCTGGGGATCATGGAGGCCGGCGCGGACACCATTACCCGCCTCTCTAGCCCGTCCGGCGGCAAAGAGGTGCCCCTCACGTTCTCTCCCGATGGAGAGTGGTTGCTGGTGCGGCACCTTCAGGAAGGACGGGCCCGGGCCTTGATCTTGCGGATAAGGGACGGGACTAAGGAGTATCTTGAGACGGCCTACTGGGTGGAGCCCATAGGCTGGACAAAGGGATAGAAACTGAGGGCAATAAGGTACCTGGCCATCCCGCTGCTGATGGGCCTCCTCGTCCTGGCCTGGAGCGATGAAGCTTGGGCCGGATGCCCTATCCCCGCCGCCGAAGGCGTCCAACCCTACCCAAACGAAGTCAGCCAGACCTTTGACCGCGTCGCCGCCAATCTTCTAGGGGATCAGGCCCCGTGGTACCCTTCCCTGCGTCAGGGATACCCCATATACCAGGGGGTGACGGCCTCCTTCCCCCCGACTATTCTGAAGGCCATAGGATATCTGGAGAGCCGCTGGCGCCAGTTCCGAGCCTCACCAGGGGGAACCGGCACGACACTTATCAACGCCGCCAGCGATCCCTGGTGCGCCTACGGCCTGATGCAGATCGTTTCCGGCATGAGCGGCACCACTCAATTCGAGCCTCCCCGGGTGGCAGCGGAGTACCCGTATAACACGGGCACCGGTGCGCTTATCCTGTTGTGGAAGTGGAACTACCTCGCGACCATCGAGAGTAGCTTCGGACAAAACGATCCGGCCGTGATGGAGGACTGGTACTACTCCGTTTGGGCCTATCATAGCTGGAGTTGGCTCAACAACCCCAATAACCCGCGGTTTGATCCTAACCGCAACCCCTACTGGGACCCCTTCGACCCTAGCAGCTACCCGGCCAGCGCCTACCCTTACCAGGAGCTGATCTGGGGATACGTGGCCAACCCCCCGCCGGGCCCAGACGGACAACCCCTCTGGAGGTCTGTAAGGTTGAGCTTCCCGGACCCTGCGGCCATCGGGTATAGCCATCCTCCGGGCCATCTCTCCGACCCTCAGCCTGTTCACACGGACTCGATACAGCCTGCGCCGGCGCCCACTCCGACGCCGTCCCCGACGCCGACGCCAACTCCGACGCCCAGGCCCACGCCGACGGCCACCCCGCGGCCGACTCCCACGCCCGTGGACCTGCACCTGCCGCGGAGGACGATGTTCCCCATTATTAGGGTTGGGAGGAACTGAGGCCACACGGAGAAGATGAGTATGGCAAACTTGATTCATGCCATGGCATAGAGGTGCTATACTTGAGGTCGGAGGTATGGTCATGGCAACAACTGAGAAGCGCGTGAGAGTGACTTTGGACTTGGGCGATCCGGACCTGTACAAGGCGGTCCGGCATGCGGCCATCGAGCGCGGCCAGACGGTGCGAGCAATTGTGATGGAGGCGCTGCAGAAGTGGTTGCTGGAAGAGGAGGCCAAAGAGGATCTTCAGGATAGCATCGCTGCCGAGGAAGCACGAAAGGACGCCGAGCCCATAATAGATTGGGACCAATACGTCGCCAGCAGGGATACGCGCAAGACGGGTGTATAAGCTAGGGCTGAGCAATAGAGCGCAGAGAGATATGGACGATCTTCCGGACAACCTGTGGCCGCGGGTCAGGGTGGCTATTGACGACCTCCGCAATAACCCCAGACCTGCCGGGTGCATGAAGCTGAAGGGCCAATCGAACACTTACCGGATACGAGTACGTAACTACAGGGCTCTTTACGATGTGGACGACACGGAAAAGACTGTGTTAGTACTGCGTGTCCAGCACCGAAAAGACGCCTACCGGGGCCTGTAAGACAGCCGCCGGTAACATTGGCTACGAAGCAACGTGTGCGCTTGCGTCATTAGGGCCCTGGTGGTAGAATAGCCTAAATTCTGCAAGGGGCGGAGGCGAAGCCCGTGGGGAGATTGAGGGAAGCCTTTCGATCAGGCCACTTCGTGGTCACGGCCGAGGTCGGCCCCCCCAAGGGAGTAGATATCACCTCCATGATGGAAGACGCCGAGGTCCTCCACGGCCTGGTGGACGCCATCAATGTCACGGACCAGCAAAGCGCCGTCATGCGCCTGGGGTCTCTGGCGGTCTGCCACCTGCTGGTGGAAAAGGGCATCGAGCCGGTCTTCCAGTTGACCTGCCGGGACCGCAACCGCATTGCACTGCAATCCGACCTTCTCTCGGCCCACGTTATGGGTATCGAAAATGTCCTTTGTCTTACAGGAGATTACGTTACCCTCGGAGACCATCCTCAAGCCAAGGCTGTCTTCGATCTGGATTCCGTGTCGCTTCTGGAGGGGGCCAGCCTTCTTCAGGAGGGGCGGGACCTGGCAGGGAAAGAGCTGGCTGGGAACCCTAAGTTCTTTCTGGGGGCCACGGTGAGCCCCGGGTCCAATCCCCTGGAGCCCCAGCTTATCAAGATGGAAAGGAAGATCAGGGCCGGCGCCCAGTTCTTCCAGACCCAGGGAGTCTTCGAGCCGGACAAGTTCGAGCGGTTCATGCGGGAGGCCTCGGGCTTTGGCGTTCCCGTCCTGGCGGGGATTATCTTCCTGAAGTCCGCCGGTATGGCCCGCTTCATGAATCGTAATGTGGCGGGTGTGCATGTGCCGGAGGCCCTGATCCAGGAGATGGACCAAGCCAAAGACAAACGGCAGGCCTCCATCGATATCGCCGCCCGCCTCATCAGCGACCAGCGCCCCATGTGCCAGGGCGTCCATATCATGGCCATAGGCTGGGAGAAGCTGATCCCTTCGGTCCTGTCGGAGGCTGGGTTCCCGGCGGCCGTCCAAGGTTAGGAGAACAAAGTGAGACCCCGCAAGGCTTCTATTCCGGGCAAAGATTCTTCTCCAGGTAAGGGCTCTCTTCCGGACGTCGTCAAGAGGTCTCACCTGTTTGACGGGCTCAGCGATGAGCAACTGGCCAGGGTGGTGGGACTGTGTCGTGAGGAGGCATACGCCGCAGGCCAGGCCATCTTCGCCGAAGGCAGTGTCTCCAAGGATTTCTACATCGTTAAGAAGGGGAAGGTGGCCCTGGATGCCAACTTCTCCGCCCGCCCAGGGACCTGGAAGCGGGGCACAGTGGATATCATCACCGAGAACCAGGCCTTGGGATGGTCGGCTATATCCGGCTCCGGGATTATGACCTTGAGCGCCAGGGCTATAGAGGATACCGAGCTGCTGGCCATAGACGGCGCCTCCTTCAGGGCGCTGCTGGAGCAGGACCCCAGGATGGGGTACGACGTCATGCGAAGGGTAGTAGTCATGGCCGCCTCTCGCCTTCAGGGTACCAAGGAAACGCTGGCCCGTATACTCTCCATCGCTTCCCATGACCTCCGGGCGCCCCTCAACGCCGTGCAAAGCTACTTGTCCGTTCTTACCGGGGGGTTCTTTGGCGAGATGCCTGAGCGCCAGAAAGAGGTGCTGGTCAGGTGCAATGAAAGGCTGGGCGAGTTCTCGGAGCTGATAGACAACATCCTGGACATAACCCGATTCGAGGAGGGACGGCTGGAACGGGACGTCCTCTCCATATCCGATATTATCCGGGACTCCGTTGAATTGCTCCGTCCCCTGGCGGCCAGGCGGAACATCCTGTTGGACCTGAAGCTACCTCCCGACCCGGTGCAGGCCCAGGGATCCCGGACCCGCATGAAGCAGGTGATGTCCAACCTCCTGGGCAATGCCATTAAGTTCACTCCCCCCAACGGGGAGGTGCAGGTGTGCTTGAGCAGGGACGGAGATGAGGTCAAAGTAGAGGTGTGTGACACCGGCGTGGGCATTTCGCCCCGGGACCTGCCCCGCGTTTTCGACGAGTTCTACCGGGGAGAACAAGCTGAAAGGCCGGAGGGCTCGGAGATAGAGGCCAAGGGGGTTGGCCTGGGCCTGT
>Ga0082335_1002624_pt1 | contig 32956 bp, 36 predicted proteins | sample Subgrocontami58m_FD_72375 | JGI IMG/M metagenome (GOLD analysis project Ga0082335, IMG submission 72375) | Subsurface groundwater microbial communities from S. Glens Falls, New York, USA - GMW37 contaminated, 5.8 m (SPADES assembly) (version 2) ... | reverse complement strand
GCTGGCCGACCGCATCTACTCCGAGCTGCATGCAGAGCTTCGACGCGGTTCCTGAGCAGCACGAGGCGAAGCGCCTCCTCGCGGCGGCGCTCGCCGAGGGGCCGGCGCACGCCTACCTGCTCCACGGGCCGGCGGGAACGGGCAAGCGCCAGGCCGCGTTTGCGCTGGCCGCCGCTCTGCTCGGAGACGCGCGGCGCGTCAACGAGCGGGCCCACCCCGACCTCTACGTGCTCGAGGCCCTGGGCGAGATGATCCGCATCGACGAGATCCGCGAGCTGCGGCGCGACCTGCACATGCGTCCCTTCGAGGCCGACCGCCGCGTGTACCTGATCCTGAACGCGCACCTCCTGAACGAGGATGCAGCCGACGCGCTGCTGAAGGATCTCGAGGAGCCGCCGCCGTACGCGGTGATCGTGCTCGTCGCCGACGAGCTCGGGCCGCTGCCGCTGACGATCCGCTCGCGCTGCCAGCTCGTCCCCTTCCGCCGCCTGTCGGGGAAGGCGGTCCGGGAGTGGATCGCCGCCGCGGCGCCCGCGCTCGCGCCGGAGCACGTGTCCGCGCTCGCGCGCGTCGCCGCCGGCCGCCTCGATCGCGCCCGCAGGCTGCTCGACGCGAGCGCGGCCGAGCACAGGACCGCCCTGCTCGCCGTCGCGCGCGGCCCGTACCTCGACCCCGAGTTCGAGCCGGGAGACGCGGCCGCCGCCCTGCTCGCCGCCGCCGACGCCCGGGGGGCGAAGGCGAGGGACGACGAGGAGCGCTCACTCGAGGGGCAGGACCTGGCGCAACGCGAGCTCGAGCTGCGCCTGAAGCGCGCCCAGCGCGGGGCCGAGCGCGAGGAGCTGCTCGCCTCGCTCGAGGAGCTCGCGGCGTGGTACCGCGACCTCGTCGTCGTCGCGGCCGGCGCGGAGAGCGCCGTCGTCCACGCCGACCGGCTCGAGGAGCTGCGCGCGGACGCCTCCGCCCAGCGGTCGGAGGGCGCGGGCCGCGCCGCCGAGACCGTGCGGGCCGCCTGGCGCGCGCTCGAGGAGTTCAACCTCAACCCGCAGCTGGCGCTCGAAGCGCTCTTCATCCAGCTCCGGCGCGAGCTCGCCTCCGCGCATTAGTGTCATTTGCAAATCGTGTAAAGACTTTTCGCAAGCCCCTTGCGCTTGTGCCGGACCTCGCACACACTTCGTGTCTGGCGTTCGGGCGGGACGCAGCAGGTTGTCCTAACTGTGGGGTAATGGGTTGGCTGCAGTTCCGTCCATAGGTCGCGCATCTCTCGTCGAGAGGCCCGCCGCGCACGAAGCGGCCGCCGCGCATGCGCTCTACGAGAGCCATTCGCGCCGGATCTACAGCTACTGCCTGCACCAGCTCGGCTCGCGCGAGGACGCCGAGGACGCGACGCAGATCGTGTTCATGAACGCCTTTCGCGCGCTGCGCAAGGGCGTCGTTCCGCAGACCGAGACCGCCTGGCTGTTCAAGATCGCCGAGAACGTCTGCCTCTCGCGCCGACGCTCGACATGGCGCCGGGAGAAGATCGAGAGCCCGGCCGACTTCGAGGTGATCGAGGAGATCGTCCCGGGGCCGAGCGGCCGGCGCGACGAGCTGATCGGGATCGAGGACGCGCTCGCGGCGATGCCCGTGCAGCAGCGCCGCGCGATCCTCCTGCGCGAGTGGCAGGGTCTCTCGTACAAGGAGATCGCCGAGGAGATGGAGCTCTCCCAGGCGGCGGTGGAGACGCTCATCTTCCGCGCGCGGCGCTCGCTCGCCGCGGGTCTGACCGAGCCTGAGGGCAACGCCGCCAAGAAGAGCCGCCTGAAGCGCGTGCTCAACGGCTTCGACCTGTCGGCGCTCGCCGGCGCGGCGAAGGCGATTCTCGGCGGCAGCGCCGCCGTGAAGGCCACCGCCGCCGCCGTCGCCGTGACGGCGGCCACGGGCGCCGCGGTGACGGTGACCCCGGCCTTGAAGGACGCGATCGTGAAGAAGAAGACGCCGGCGATCGAGCAGACCTGGTCGCAGCGGGGCGCGACGGCGAGCGCGGCGGTCTCCGCGGCCGTTGCTGCCTCGCCGGTTCTCGCAGTCTCGGCCGGCGACCGTTCGAGGCTTGTCGCAGCGCTCGCCACCGCCGCGCCGGTGCTCGGCGAGGCCGGGCACACGAGCGGCAGCGGCTCTCGTGTCGCGCCGGAGAGCGATGAGCCTGTCGCGCCGGCGGCGGGAGTCCCGCTCGCCGCCCCGGACGAGCCGGTCGAGTCGGCACCGGCCGTTCCCTCGAGCGAGCCCGCCGCGGCGCCGTCCGCTCCGAAGCCGGAGGACTCGCATCCGGCTGCAGCGCCTCCCCCTGTCACGCCGCACACCGCCGCGTCGCCGCCGAAGGAGAGGGAGACGGCACCGGTTACGCCGGCCGCGGCCGCGCCGCGGAAAGACGAGGGCAAGGACGCCGGCAAGGGCAACGACGCGCGTCCCGCCGCCGCCGTTCCCGCCGCGGCGCTGCCGGTCGCGGACGCCCCGAAGGGCGGGGGCGACGGCAAGGACACGAAGGCCGGCGACTCGAAGGGCGCCGCGCCGGCGTCGCGGGCGCCGCAGTCGGGCGGCTCCAAGACGGACGAGCCGCGTGTGAAGGACGCCGAGTCGAAGCCGGCGGTCGTCGCCGCGCCGCAGCCGGGCCCCCCGGTAAAGGCCGCGACCGAGGAGGCGAAGGACGAGAAGCCTCCGAGAAGCAGCGGCCCGCTCTACAACCCGTCCTCGACGCCGCCTCCGGGCACCGCCGGGCAGTTCTTGTCGCCGCTCTTCACCTCCGTGCCCGCCGTCCTCGCCCCGGCGGCGGCTCCCGTCGGGGAGAGCCGGCGCAAGGACGAGAAGCAGAGCGCCGACGAGCCGCGCAAGGACGAGCAGCGCGACGACCAGGGCAAGGGCAAGCGCAAGTAGTCCTGCGCGAGGCCGGGGCTATACTCCGACCGCCCCGCCGACGTAGCTCAGCTGGTAGAGCACTTCACTCGTAATGAAGGGGTCCGCGGTTCGAATCCGCGCGTCGGCTTCCAGGATTGATGCGGGATCCGGGGGTTCCGCAGTGACCTCCTCCCCCGGTTCCGCGTACATCTCGCGTACCTCGAACTCGGCGCGTGCCGCCTCGATCGCTTCGAGGGCGCTGACGCGCACGTTCGGATCGAACTCCTCGAAGACGTGCGCTCACCGGTCATGAGGTGGAAGAAGAACCCGCTCCTCCCAACGCGACGTTCAGCCGACAGGATCTCCCCCAAGCCAGCGACATCCCACCGCGACACGGGAACCGCGCACGCAGCCCCAATCCGAGGTTTCTTTCGAACGACACCCGGAATCGCATCCCCCCGACGCTAATCGGCGCCCAGGCTGTTACCGTCGTGGTCTACGAGATCAAGCCGCTCGGCTTCGGGGTACGGCCGAACGCGACACTCGCGCGCCGACTACGCTTAGCGCGATGCGCGAGGTGTTCGAGAACATGAAGCGCGTGCGGCAGGGAGAAACGATCCCGCCGTCATTCCAGGGCGAGGCGTTCCACTGCATCGTCTGCGTCGTCTACGTGCGGCACCGTTGGCGGAACCTCGATGAGGCTGGGTCGTCGACCAAGTCCCGCGTCTGGGTCGCGACGTGCGAGAACTGCGGCATGGAGTCGTACTGGTTGGCACATACACACGACCTTGCGAAGTCGGAGATGATGTATCCCGCGAGTACTGGAGGGGCACCGCCGCCTCACGTTGATCTCCCGGAGGACCTGCGCGCGGACTACCTGGAGGCCGCAGCGATCCTTTCTCGCTCACCACGAGGCGCTGGCGCGTTGCTTCGGCTTACGCTGCAGAACCTCATGCCCCACCTCGGGGAGACAGGCGACAACATCAACCAGGACATCGCGAGCCTCGTCTCGAAGGGCTTGGATCCGGGCGTGCAGCAGGCTTTCGACGCGCTTCGCGTCATCGGTAACAACGCTGTGCACCCGCTTGAGCTTAACCTCCGCGACGACGTAGGCACGGTCGGCGCGCTGTTCGGCCTGATCAACTTCATCGTGGAGCAGCGGATCAGCCACCCGAAGAAGCTTGACGCGCTCTATGCTGGTCTGCCGGAGACTGCGCGCGCCGCCATCGCCAAGCGGGATAGCGGGGCTTAGAGCGCTCGAGGCGTTGCGACCCGAGCTCGTGGTCGGCTCGACCTCGTGCTGAGGGATCATTCCTGAACACTCGCGCAGCCGAGCGTTCTGTTGCCACGGTGCTATACGGAGTCAAGTCGCTCGAATGAGGGGCGGGCGGCTAATCCTCGATCTCTTCGACCGGGTCGCCAACCGAGATGTAGCTCTCAGATTCCTCTGTCGCCGGCAAGAAGCCCTCGTCGCCCGTCCGCAGGCTCCTGTACTCGGTCTGCATCATAAACTTCCCCGACGGGCCGAAGATCGTACTCTCCGCGACATCAGTCTGGCCGCCTGCGTCTTCCGGCGTCCCAACCAGTCCACCGCAATGCGGGCAACGTGCAGCACTTTCCCGCCCTCGCGTGCCCTGACGTAACCCCGCGTTCCCCCGCCCGCGTTCCCTCGTAATGAAGGGGCCCGCGGTTCGAATCCGCGCGTCGGCTTCACCGAAAAAGGCTCTCGTGTGCGAGCCGTCTTCGTTCTGTGTTCACGCGCGGAGAACATCCTCACGGCGACTTCAAACAGACCTCAAACATCGCTTGTTGGCGTTAGACGCGGTATGTGTGCCCACCTCACGACTGTGTTATCCACAGAATGGCCGTTAGCTTTGACGTAGTTGTCCACAAACAATCGTTCTAGTACAGCGTTAGTACAGATCGTGCGCATCGGACAAAGTGTGGGAACCGCTGCTAATAAGCGTATTTTGGTTGTCGTTTCTTCAGAACTAACGTTCGTAGCGAACTAGAACACAACCGAGGCATCCCAAAAAGAATCGCCTTCCGCCGTCCTGTCGGGTACGATCCGGAGGTGCTACTCGGAAGACGAAACCGAGAGTCCCCTCAGCAGTCGTGCCGAAGGGTGGTAGCGGGGGAACCTGGGGCGGCGGTTTAGGTTGCAGCCGGACCGCCGTCCTGGGGCTTCTCAGAAGAACGTGCTCAAGAAGCCGGACCCGAGTTGAAATCATAGCAACTGGGCCGGTCTGACAACCAGCGGAGGCCCGAAATGCCAAGAGGTAGACGCCCAGGAGTACCTAACAAGAACTTCCCCAGCCTCTCGCTGGAACGCGCCCTCGAACTCCCCAGGGCAATCCAGGACGGCGCATCCGGATTGCCGGTTGACCGCCTGACGCTCTCAGAGCTAATCGACAAGTCGCCCAGCTCGAGCGTCTTCTTGATCCTCGTCCTGGCGTCTCGGGCCTACAGTCTGACGAACGGCGGCAAGAACGCAGACGAGTTCTCGCTGACGCCGGTCGGCAGGCAAGCCGTGAGCGACGATGACCGAGAGCGGACCGACGGCATTCGCCGAGCGGTGCTTTCGGTCGAACCCTTCACCATAGCGCTGAGGGCGTACGACAAGAAGAAGGTTCCTCAGCCGGCGGCGTTTAGGTCCTTCCTCATCAACCAGGCAAGTGTTCACGCCGACCACGCGGAGCAGTGCATGACCCAACTGCTTGAAGATGCGCGCCTGGCGGGATTCCTGCGAAACGTCAAGGGGTCTGACTGGATCGACCTACAGAACCCCGCCACAGCTCCCCCGCTGGTTCCGGCGTCCCAAAACGGTCGCGGCGAGGAAGGCGAGGAAGAGGAGACGCTGGAAGACGTCCTCGATGAACAGGACGAGTCAGGCGCCGCGGTTGTTGAGCGCACGCTCGCGGCTGACGAAGCGAAGCGCGGTGCGACGCTGAAGGCACTGACGGGCCCACCCAAGGTCTTCATCACACACGGCAAGAACGAGCAGATCCTCCAGCAACTGAAGGAACTTCTGACCTTCGGCAAGTTCGAACCGATTATCGCGAAGGAGCACGAGACGGTCTCGAAGCCTGTTCCTGACAAGGTGCTTGAGGACATGCGGCTTTGTGAAGCTGCTGTGATCCACGTCGCGACTGAAGACCGCTTGCTCGACGAAAAGGGGAACGAGCACCACAAGATCAACGAGAACGTCCTCATCGAGATCGGTGCCGCGATGGCCCTCTACGGTCGGAACTTCATCCTGTTGTCGCCGAAGGGACTGCACCTGCCCTCCAACCTGCAGGGGCTCTACCGCTGCGAGTATGAGGGTGACTCGCTTGACTACGACGCGACGATGAAGCTCCTAAAGGCGTTCAACGAGTTGGAGTTGAGGCAGGAGTAAGGCTCGCAGCAGCCGCACGCCGCCCCCGCCATCGAGCGCCGCGACGACGAAGTCGGGCGCCTCGAGTCGGACGGGCTGCCGTCGCGGCGCACGCGGTCCGGCTCGACGAGCGCCGAGTACTCCTGCACGCGCCGAACCGGCCGGAACATCGCCGTCACGATCGCCAGCGGGTACACGCCCACGTCGACGAGCGGCCCGACCGCATAGAGGCTCGTGGGGTCCGGGTGCCAGCACTTGAACGGCGCGGAGGCGATCGACGGGTTCCTCCAGACGAAGAGCGTGTGGGTCGAGCTCTCCGACGAGGTGCCGGATCCGTTCGTGATGCGGATCTGAGCCCGGCGGCGGAACCTTCTCTGCGGATTACGCGCCGGGGTAGCCGAGCTCGGCGAGCAGGGCCCCGGCCTCGCGCTCGACGTCGGCGACCTGCTCGGCGGTGAGGTCGCGCGTCCAGCGGCCGATCGAGCGGTCGTGGACGCCGGCGAAGGTGCGCGCGAGCGGCTCGGGATCCGAGCCGAGGCGGTGAGCGACCGACGCCGCGGCAGCCGCCGGGTCGGCGGCGAGCTCCTCGTAGCGCAGCTCGATCGTCCGCTCGGGCTGCGAGCGCGCCGCGGTGACGTAGCGGCGCCACGCCCAGGCGGCGCGGGTGGCGTCGCTCGCCGCGGTGAACTCGTCGGCGCGCTCCGGCTCGACCCAGAAGCGCGCGTGGGGCCCGTACGCCAGGCCGGCGTCGTCGCCGCCGCCGCGGCCGGCATTCAGCCAGCCGCGCTCGAGGAGCGAGCAGACGACGTCCCGGCCGTCGCGGACGACGTGCACCGCGCGCGCGCGGAAAGGCGTGCAGCGCGGCTCCGAGCACGAAGCTCGTCTCCGGCGTCTGCTCGACGGCGCGCAGCCGCCGAACCAGAGCGAGCCGCCGGACGCGCTCGAGCACCCGGCGCAGCCGCTCGGCCGCTTCCGCCTCCGGCGCTCCGGCCAGGGTCGGGATGATCGCCTTCCACGGCTGCACCTCGCCCAGATCGACGAATCCGGGCTGGGCGCCGAGCGACTCGCCGACGAACGTCGTGCCCGAGCGTGGGGAGCCGACGACGAACACGAGCCGCTCCTCGGGCCCGCGGCGATGCCCGCGCGCCATCGCGCGCGCCGCGCTACGGCCGTACAACGAGGCCGTTTCGACGAGCCGGCGGACACCGGGGGAGGCACTTTCCACGGGCCGTAGCCTAGCCTCGCACCGCCCGGCGGGGTCCCACCTACTCGTGCGCTGCGGCGGCGCGGGCCCAGCGCTCGTCGTCGCGCCGGATGAGGTCGGGGCGGGCGCCGCGGGCGGCGGCGAGGTCCAGCGTGAGCAGCTGGAAGGGGACGATATCCACGACGGGATGCCGCGTGGGCACGAGCGTCACGTCGCACCCGAGCTCGCGCAGCGCGGCGACGGCGGCGCGGCCCCGCTCTGCGGCCAGACCCTCGCCCTCGAGCACGAACGCCCGCACGGACTCGTCCACCGCGGCGAGGAAGCCGTGCAGAAGCTGCTCGGTCTCGTAGGCCTCCGCGGCCACCCAGGCGCCCTCGCGCAGCTTCAGCACCGCCTCCTGCGCCGTCGGCCAGTCGCGCCCCGCTCCGGCGACGAGGTAGCGGTCGTGCCCCGAGACGGGCAGCCGCTCGCCGCCCACGGCCTCGGCGACCGTTCCGGGGAGCCAGGAGACGTCCTCGCCCTTCAGCGCCGCGATCCCGGCGACGGCGCACGTGTAGCTCGCCGTGTGGCACCAGCTCCGCTCGATTTCCGGCGTGACGACGACGACCTCGTCCGCAGCCCGCGCGAGCGGGCTCTCCGGCGCGCCCGTGACGAGCCAGACCGGTCCGGGCCACGCCTCGGCCGCCTTGAGCGTCAGCTTCGTCTCGCCCTCGTGGCTGACGCAGACGAGGACGTCGGCCGCGCGCTCGGGCGCGAGCGCGAGCTCGAGCGCCTGCACCGCCTCGCCGCCGGTCTGCGCCGCGTGGAAGGACGTGCCGCAGCCGGTGAAGAGAAGCCGTCCCTGAGGAAGGCGCCGGTCGGTGGGGACTCGCGCGAGCCAGTCGGGCTGGAGGCGGATCATCTCCTCGGTGTTCGTGCTCATCCGGGCGAGACGGTACCGCCTCCGCTGTTCGTAATGTGCGATGATTGAATCGTTGGTTACGACGAGCGATCCCCGGCATGCCGGCGCGAACGTGCCGGCCCTCGACCTCGTCAACAGCGAGATCTGGTACGGGCTGGGGCCGCTCGAGGACCTGCTGGACACGCCCGGCTGGCTCGACAGGTTCCTCGTGCACTACGACTTCACCGCCGCCGGCCCCCCGGCGCCGGCCGCCCGCGCGCGCCTCGTGCGCCTGCGGGCCCTGCTGCGCGAGGCGATCCAGGCGATCGCGGCGGGCCGGGCACCGAAGCCGGGGGTTCTCGACGAGCTGAACGCGTTCATCGCCGCGCGGCCCGCGACACCGCGCCTCGTCCGCGCCGGCGGGACGTTCCGGCTCGACGCCGTGCCCGAGAAGACGGACTGGGCGTGGGTGCTGGGCGAGGTCGCGCTCTCGTTTGCGCGCCTGCTGGCCGCGGGCGACCTGCGGCGGCTCAAGGTCTGCGACAACCCCGACTGCGCCTGGGCTTTCTACGACGAGAGCAAGAACCGCAGCCGCCGCTGGTGCAGCGCGGCCGAGTGCGGCAACCTGATCAAGGTGCGCCGCTTCCGCGAGCGGCAGCGGGCAGCCCGCCCGGCGCCGCGACGCACGTAGCGCGGCGCGCCCTCGGGCCGGTGCCCTTGTCGGCGCGCTCGCGGCGCCAGCGTGCAGAATGTCCCCGCCGTGGACTCCATGTGGGCGATCCGCAAGCCGTCGCGCGCCCCGGGGCTCGCGCTCGAGGAGGTGCCGGTTCCCGTTCCCGGCGACGGCGAGGTGCTCGTCCGCGTCGAGGCGGCATCGGTCTGCGGCACCGACCTGCACATCTTCCACTGGGACGAGTGGGCGCAGAACCGGATCGAGCCGCCGCTCACCCTCGGGCACGAGTTCGCGGGCACCGTCGTCGAGCTCGGGCCGAACGTCCGCCATGTCGCGACCGGCGACTACGTCTCCGCTGAGAGCCACGTCACGTGCGGCGACTGCTTCCACTGCCGCACCGGCCAGGCGCACATGTGCGAGCGCACGCAGATCCTCGGCGTGGATCGCCACGGCGCATTCGCCGAGTTCGTCGCGGTGCCGGAGGCGGTGATCTGGCAGAACGACCGGACGAAGCTGCCGCCGGAGATCGCGACGCTCCAGGAGCCGTTCGGCAACGCGGTCTTCGCAACTTCGACGCAGGATCTCGGCGGCCGCACGGTGGCGGTCCTCGGCTGTGGCCCGGTCGGCCTCTTCTCGATCGCGATCGCGCGCGCGACGGGGGCCGGCCGCGTGCTCGCCTCGGACGCGACCTCGTTCCGGCTCGCGCTGGCGGAGTCGATGGGCGTCAGCGCCGCCGTGAACGTGACCGAGACCCCCGACGTGCCTGCGTGGTTCCGGCAGCAGAACGACGGCGAGGGGCTCGACGTCGTCTTCGAGATGTCGGGCGCGCCGCAGGCGATCGACGACGCCTTTCGCATCGTCCGCAACGGCGGCCACGTCGTCCTGTTCGGGATCCCGCCGCGGCCGGTCGAGATCGATGTCGCAGAGTCGCTGATCTTCAAGAACCTGACCGTGACGGCTGTGAACGGGCGCGCCGTCTGGGCGACCTGGTTCCGCACGCGCTGGCTGCTCGAGCACGGCGTCGTGGATCTCCGGCCGCTGATCACCGACGACCTGCCGCTCGCGGAGTTCGAGCGCGCGTTCGCCGCGCTCGAGCGCGGCGAGGCGTGCAAGGTCGTGCTGCGTCCCGGCGCGCCGGCCGAGGCGACGACGGCGATGCCGGCCGGCCTCGCACGCGAGAGCGAGAGCCTCGCGAAGGCGGGGCGGTGGGCGCACCCGTGAACGAGCGCCTGCAGGAGCAGCTCGGCGGCGAGCTCGACGCGCTCCGGGCGGCGGGGACCTACAAGCGCTTCAACACGCTGCGCTCGCCGCAGGGGCCGGTCGTCGAGATGGCCGGCCGCGGAGACGTGATCGTCCTCTCCTCGAACAACTACCTCGGCCTCGCGAACCATCCCGAGGTCGTCGCCGCGGGGATCGAGGGCCTCGAGCGCTACGGCGCCGGCACCGCGTCGGTGCGCTTCATCTGCGGCACGTTCGAGCCGCACCACGAGCTGGAGGCGGCGCTCGCCGAGCTCTCCGGCACGGAGGCCGCGCTGACGTACGTCTCCTGCTGGAACGCGAACGAAGCCGCGATCCCGTCGCTCACCGACGAGACGACGGTGATCCTCTCGGACGCGCTCAACCACGCGTCGATCATCGACGCGATCCGTCTCTCGAAGCCCGCACGGAAAGTCGTCTACCCGCACTCCGACCTGGCCGCGCTGCGCGCGGGGCTCGAGAGCTGCGAGCCCGGGCAACGCAAGCTGGTGATCACGGACGGCGTCTTCTCGATGGAGGGCGATCTGTGCCGGCTGCCGGAAATCGTCGAGCTCGCGCGGGCGCACGACGCCGCCGTGGTCCTCGACGACTCGCACGGCACGGGGGTGATGGGGGCGACGGGACGCGGCGTCGCCGAGCACTTCGGCCTGCTCGGCGAGGTGGACGTCATCACCGGAACCCTCGGCAAGGCGCTCGGCGGCGCGGCGGGCGGCTACGTCGCCTCGAGCGCCGCGGTCTGCGACTTCCTCGCGCAGCGCTCGCGGCCGCAGCTCTTCTCGAACGCGCTGCCCCCGACCGTTGCCTGCTCGGCGTTGCGCGCCGTGCAGGTGCTGCGCGAGAGCCCGGAGCTCGTGGGGAGGCTGCGCGAGAACACGCGCCGCTTCCGGGCGCTGCTGACCGAAGCGGGATTCAGCCCGCTCGAGGGCGAGGGGGCGATCATCCCGATCATCGTGGGCGCGACGGCGGACGCGATCCGGCTGTCGGAGCGCCTGCTCGACGAGGGCGTCTTCGTCACCGGGTTCGGCTTCCCGGTCGTGCCGGAGGGGACGGCGCGGGTGCGCGTGCAGATGTCGGCCGCGCTCGAGCCGGAACACCTCGAACGAGCACTCGCCGCGTTCGTGAAGGTGGGACGCGAGGCGGGGCTCGTCGCGGCGTAACGGCCTTGGTCGACCTCGACGTGATCGTGATCGGCGCCGGCCCGGCGGGTGAGGTGTGCGCCGGCCGTCTCGGCGAAGCCGGACTCGCCGTGGCGATCGTCGAGGATCACTTGATCGGCGGCGAGTGCTCCTACTACGCCTGCATGCCGTCGAAGGCGCTGCTGCGGCCGGCCGAGATTCTCGCCGAGGCGCGCCGCGTCCCGGGCGCGCGCGAGGCCGCCGCCGGCGAGCTCGACGTGCGGGCCGTGCTCGAGCGCCGGGACGAGGTGATTCACGGGCTCGACGACTCCGTCCAGCTCCCGTGGCTCGAGGAGCGCGGTGTCACGGTCGTGCGCGGCCGCGGGCGACTCACAGGCGAGCGGCGCGTCCAGGTCGGCGAGCAGGAGCTGCTCGCGCGGCGCGCCGTGGTCATCGCCACCGGCTCGTCGGCGTTCGTGCCGTCGATCCCCGGGCTGGCCGAGGCGCGTCCGTGGACAAACCGGGAGGTGACCACCGCGACGGAGGTCCCGCCGCGGCTCGCGATCCTCGGCGGCGGCGTCGTCGCGGCCGAGATGGCGCAGGCGTGGAGCTCGCTCGGGTCACGCGTGACGGTGATCGAGCGCGGGCCGCGGCTCCTGCCGCGCGAGGAGCCCTTCGCCGGCGAGCAGGTAGCCGCGGCGCTGCGCGGGCGCGGGGTCGACGTTCGCCTCGGCGCGTCCGCAGTCGAGGTCGTCCGCAGCGGTGCCGTGCGGCTCGTCCTCGAGGGCGGCTCCGAGGTCGAGGCCGACGAGCTGCTCGTCGCGACCGGCCGCCGGCCCGCGACCGGAGACCTCGGCCTCGAGACCGTCGGGCTCGAGCCCGGGACGCGGGTCGAGGTGGACGAGACGCTCCGTTCGCCGGCCCACCAGTGGCTTTACGCGATCGGCGACGCGAACGGCCGCTCCCTACTCACGCACATGGGCAAGTACCAGGGCCGGCTCGCCGCCGACGCAATCCTCGGGCGGCCCCTGCCGCTCCTCTCCGACGGTGTCCGCTCGCCGCGCGTCATCTTCACCGACCCGCAGGTCGGGGCCGTGGGCTACACGCTCGCCGCCGCGCAGGCGGCCGGGCTGAACGTACGGGCCGTGGACGTCGAGACGGGCGGCAACGCAGGCGGCAGCTTCGTCGGCAAGGGCGCCCCGGGCACGACGCGGATCGTCGTCGACGAGGACCGGGGCGTGCTCGCCGGCGCCACGATCACCGGCGCCGAGGTCGCCGAGGCGACCCATGCATTCACGATCGCCGTCGTCGGCGAGGTGCCGCTCGAGCGGCTCTGGCACGCCGTGCCGGCCTTCCCGACGAGAAGCGAGCTCTGGCTGCGACTGCTCGAGGAGTCCGGCCTCTAGCGCTTCGTGAAGCCGGGGCCGCCGGGCGCTACTCGACGAGGCCGAGGCGGCGCGCCTTCGCGACCGCCTCGAGCTGCGAGTGCGCGCCCAGCTCGAGCAGGATCGCGCGGATGTGGTTGCGCACCGTCGTCTCGGCGAGCCCGAGCCGCTGCGCGATCACGCGTGCGGTGGCGCCCTCGCCGAGCAGCCCGAGCACCTCGAGCTGGCGCGGCGTGAGCGCGGCGGTCGGCCCGCAGGGCGCCTCGAGCAAGGGCGCTTCGTGGACACCGTCCGGCGCGTTGCGGAGCAGATGGAGGATCACCGGCGGGTCGGCGACGGCGATCGTCGCCATCGCGACGCGGCGGCGGCCGGCCGGCGTCCTCACGTCCACCTCGCGTGTCGCGACGGGCCAGCGCTCCATCGCCAGCCGGCCGACCGAGCAGCCGGCATGGCAGACGATGCCCCCGTTCGCCTCGCGGGCGCCGAGGACCTCCCAGCAGCGCTTGCCGACGGCCTCCGCCGCCGGCACGCCCGTGAGCTGCTCGGCCGCCTCGTTCCACGCGAGGATCTCGTACCGCGCGTCGAAGGCCACGAGCGCGTCGCCCGATCGGAAGAAGTCCGCCATCACGATTGACGATGGCGGCAGGGCGTCGCGGTTCAATCGGCGTGTCTGCTGATTTCTGACCAGGAGAAAGTACGGATTGATCAGGAGGGCCGGGCTGTTCCCGGCCGACTGTTCTTGATCAATAGCGATTAGGACACACGGAGGGCGGCCCGGCTTGAATGGGCGCCATGCCGAGACCGAGTGCGGCCTTCCGCTGGTTCGCGGTCCTTGCGGCGCTCGGCGCGTGGGCCCTCGTCGCCGTCGGCGGGCTCGTCCGGGTGACCGAATCGGGGCTCGGCTGCCCCGACTGGCCGCTCTGCGACGGCCGTGTGATCCCGCGCTCCGAGCAGGCGGCGCTCTTCGAGTGGAGTCACCGCGTGACGGCGGCCGCCGTGACGATCCTGCTCGCGATCGTCGCTCTCTGGGCGTGGCGCCGCTACCGCGACCGGCTCGACATCCTCGTGCCGGCGCTCGCCGCGGTCGCCTTCGTGCCGGGCCAGGCGATCCTCGGCGCGATCGTCGTCCGGCTCGAGCTGCCGGGCTGGATCGTCGGTGTCCACTTCGTGATCGGCCTGCTGATGCTCGGCGTCGCGGTCGTCACCGCCGTCGCCGCCTGGCGGGGCGAGCAGGTGCGCTCGACCCCGGGCTTCCGCCGGCTCGCCGCCTGGAGCGCGCTGGCGGGGCTCGCGCTCGTCTCGGTCGGAGCGGCGGTCGTCTCGACGCACGCCGTTCATGCCTGCGGCCGCGAGTGGCCGGCGTGCGGCGGCTCCTTCGCCGGAGCGTCGAGAGAAGCGGCGATCCAGGTCACCCACCGCATGCTCGCCTACCTCGTCGCTGCGCTCGCGGTCGGGCTCGCCGTCCTCGCGGTGCGCGGAGCTGGGCCGCGGGCGGCAGGTCTCCTCCCGCTCGCCGCTGTTGTGGCGCAGATGGCCTTCGGGATCTGGCTCGTGCTCGTCGGGTACACGAGCGCCTGGCGCGACCCGCTCGCCGCCCTGCATGTGGCGGGCAGCGGCGTCGTCTGGGCGGCGCTCGTCGCACTCGCCACACTGGTGCTCCCGCCGTGGCCCGTACGATCTGAGCTCGCGGGCGCAGACACGCCCGCTCCCGCACGCTGACGGAAGGAGCTCCCTGCATGTCACGTATTGCACTCGCGGTCGCCGTCCTCGCGGCCGCAGCCGTTCTCGTCGCCCAGGCGCTGGGCGCAACGACGACGCTGAAGGTCACCGCCGACAAGGCGGCGCTCAAGTACGACAAGACGTTCCTGAAAGCATCCGCCGGCACGGTCACGATTGCGATGGCGAACGCGGGGTTCCTGCCGCACAACGTCGCGATCAAGGGCCCGGGCCTGAAGCCCGCGCTCGGCAAGGTCGTGGCCAAGGGCGGCACGTCGACCGTCCGCGCGACGCTGAAGAAGGGCACCTACACGTTCTACTGCTCGGTGCCCGGGCACGAGGCCGCAGGCATGAAGGGCACTCTCAAGGTCAGCTGAGCCCGCCCCGCCACCGCGACGTTGCGCGTCCCTTCGGCCGCAAGGCACACTCCTCGTCGAGCGACCGACGAGGGGGTGAGCGTGGCCAGCACGGAGTACACCGGCGAGCTCGAGCGGCCGCCGCAGCACGCCGCGCGCCGCTACGGCCGCGCGCTCGCGATCGAGGCGCTCGGCCCGCTGACCGCGCTCGGCGGGCTCGTCTGGTCGGTGGCGCAGCCGTACCGTCTCACGCTGCTGCACCCGCGGGGTGAGGGTCTGTGGAGCCTCGCCGTGCAGCCGCCGCTGCTCGTGGTGCTCGTCGGGCTCGTGTTCGCGCTCGCGATCGCGCCCGGGATCCTCGAGGATCTCGAGGCGAGCCGGAGCGAGGACTGATGCAGCCGCGCGCCGAGATCGTGCACTGGCTCTTCGCCAGCGGCTTCCTCCTGCTCGGGCTCTGCCTGCTCGCGGAGGCGATCGTCGGCACCGCGGTCTGGCGCCGCCGCCGCTGGCGCGCCTACCTCTGGCCGTCGCTCGCCTTCGCCATCGGGCTCTTCCTCGTTCCGGTGATGGTCTTCTTCACGAGCTCGACGCTGCACATGCTGGCCCACGGCGCGTGGGCGCAGGTCGCGATGCTCGCCGGCGCGACGCAGCTCGCGCTCGTACGCGGCAAGCTGCGGAGCCGCTGGTGGACGCTCGTCGTCTCGCTCGCCCTGCTCGTGTCGGGGGCCGCCTTCCTCATCCACGAGCAGAACCCGTGGCTCTTCTCGCGCGCGGCGTTCCTCCACCACGCGCTCGGGTGGACGGCGATCGGCGCCGCCGTGTTCCCGCTCGGGCAGATCCTACGGCCACGCTCACCGGTGTGGACCGGGGGCTTCGCGCTGACGTTCGTGGCGATAGCCGTCCTCCTGTTCGCCGATCGCGACCTCGCACCGATCTTTGGCCACCTCTCCGAGGTCGCGCGGGCATCGGCGCAGCCGTGAGACGGACGCTGGCCTCCGCGGCGGCCGTCGCGCTCGTACTCCCCGGCGCGGCGCTCGCCCACGCGAAGCTGCTGGTCGCCGTCCCGGGCGTGCAGAGCGAGGTGGCCGTGGGGCCGGCGACGGTCACGCTCGAGTTCGATCAGCAGGTGACGGCCTTCGCGGACTCGATCGTCGTGCGCACGGCGACCGGCGAGATTGTCTCGGCGCCCGCTGCGACGCGGCCCGGGGACGGCCGCTACGTCGAGGCGCCCCTGTTGCGGCCGCTGCCGGTGGGGGCGTACACCGTGCGCTGGCGCGAGCTCACCTCCGACGGCCATGTCGGCTCGGGGGTGTTCACCTTCGGCGTCGGGGTGGCGCCGCCGCCGCCGAGCGAGGCGTACGGCGCGTCGGGCCCGAGCTGGACGGACGACGCGATCCGCTGGGCCTCCTTCGTCGGGCTCGCGCTCCTGCTGGGCGGGCTCGGGTTCCGGCTCCTCGTCCTACCGGCGGTCGTGCCCGCGTCGCTCGAGCGGCGCTTCTTCGCTGTCGCCGGCATCGGCGCGGTCGGCACGATCGAGGCCGGGATCGCCGCGTTCGTGATGCGCGCCGAGGACGCCCTCCAGCTGCCGTTCGCGGATCTCCTGTACGGCGATCTGTCGCCGCTCGCCTACGACACGCGCTTCGGGCTCGCGTTCGTGGCGATGTCGCTCGGCTACGCGGTCGTGGCCGCGCTGCTCTTCCTCGGCTGGCTGCTGGACCGGCGCGAGCCGCTCTGGGGGGCGTTCGTGGTCGGCCTCGGCTTCGCGTCCGGGTTCTCGCTCTCGGGCCACTCGGCGGTCGAGCCGAATTCGAGCTGGCTCTCGGAGCTCGCCGACTGGGTGCACCTGTCGGCGGCCGCCCTCTGGGTGGGCGGGCTCGTGATGCTCGCCGTTCTCGTGAGGGCCGCCCCGCCGGAGCTGCGGCGGAGCGCGTTCCTCGGCTTCTCGCGGCTGGCGACGCTGCTCATCGGCGCGATCGTCGCAGCCGGGGTGTACCTCAGCGTGCAGCGATTGCCCCGCCTCTCGGACCTCTGGAGCGAGGGCTACGGGCAGGTGCTGCTCGTCAAGCTCGCGCTCGTCTCGGCGGCGCTCGCGTGGGGCGCGCTCCACCACTTCGTCGTCCGGCCGCGGCTCGAGCGCGGCGCCTGGGAAGGGGGGCTGCGCCGCAGCCTCGTCGGCGAGAGCGCGATCGGGGTGGCCGTGCTGCTCGTCGCGGCGGTGCTCGTCAACTCCGCGCCGCCGGCCCTGCCGGAGCCCGGGCCGGGCGTGGCCGCCGTCGCCCGGCGCTAGTCACCCGCGGCTCCGCGGAGAACCGGCTCCAGCTCCATGGCCAGTCCTCCGCGCGCTCGCAGAGCCCGGCGCGGACCGGGTATTGGATCACGTAGAGGCAGGAGCGGCGAAGTGCTCTTCATCGTCCGATCACGAAGGCCGAGAAGCGCCCTTGAAACAGCGGACACGCCCTCGTCAGGGAACGAGGACGGCGGCGCCGCGGAGGGTGCCGCGGCGAAGCCGGTCGAGCGCCTCGTTCGCCTGTTCCAGCGGGAACGCCTCGACCTCGGTTCGCACCTGCACCTGCGGCGCGAGCGCCAGGAACTCCTCACCGTCGGCCCGCGTCAAGTTCGCCACCGACCGCAGCACGCGCTCGCCCCAGAGCAGCTCGTAGGGAAATGACGGGATGTCGCTCATGTGGATCCCGGCGCAGACGACGCTGCCGCCCTTGCGCACGGCCCGCAGCGCCACGGGGACGAGCTCGCCCGCGGGCGCGAAGAGGATCGCCGCGTCGAGCTCCTCCGGCGGTCCGGCGAGCGCGCCACCCGCCCACTCGGCGCCGAGCGAGCGCGCGAACGCCTGGCTCTCCTCGTCTCCCTCGCGGGTCAGCGCAAAGACCCGCCGTCCCTGCCAGGCGGCGACCTGGCAGACGATGTGCGCCGACGCGCCGAAGCCGTAGAGCCCAACGCGCTCCGCGTCGCCCGCCAGCCGCAGCGACCGGTAGCCGATGAGGCCGGCGCAGAGCAGGGGCGCCGCCTGGAGGTCGGCGTAGCCCTCGGGCAGCGGGAAGCAGAAGCGCTTGTCGGCCACCGCCAGCTCTGCGTAGCCGCCGTCGAGGGAGTATCCGGTGAACCGGGCGCGGTCGCAGAGGTTCTCCTGCCCGGACCGGCAGTAGCGGCATTCCCCGCACGTCCAGCCGAGCCACGGGATGCCGACGCGCGCGCCGGTGCCCACGACCTCGCCGGCGATCTGGTGCCCGGGAACGAGCGGCAGCTTCGACTCGGGCAGCTCGCCGTCCACGACGTGGAGGTCGGTGCGGCAGACGCCGCAGGCGCGCACGCGCACGAGCACCTGACCGGGGCCCGGCACGGGCTCCGGCACTTCCGCCGCCCGCAGGGGCCGGCCCGGCTCGTCGAGCACCATGGCCCTCATCGGGCTCGTGTGCCTGAGGTCTCGCAGCCGTTCGCCATCGCTTACGCTCCGAACAATGGCCGATCCGCTCGTCCTCGGCAACGCCGCCAAGCTGTACTGCCTGCAGTGGATCGAACGGCTGGCAGCCGAGCAGCCGGCGCTGCGCATCCTCGACCTCGGCTGTGGCCGCGCAGACACCTTTCAGGTGCTCCTGCGCCGGCACCCGGGGATCCGCTACATCGGCGTCGAGCCGGACCCTGCCGCCGCCGGGGCCGCGCGCGTCGCCCTCCCCGGTGCGGAGATCGTCACGGCAAGCGCCGACGAGGTCGAGGTGGAGCCGGTCGACGTCGTCGTCTCCTTCAGCGTGCTGGAGCACGTCTACCGCCGCGCCGCGTACGTCGCCACCATTGCGCGTCACCTCCGTCCCGGAGGGCTGGCCTTCGTCAACTACGACGCCGGCCACTTCGTCGCCGGAGACGCCCGCGAGCGCCTGCGGACGCTCACGGCGCCGCCGCTCGCCCGTCTCGGCCGCGAGAACCGCTACCAGGCGTTCGTCCGGGAGGTCGACTTCCGCCGCCTGGCCGCCGACGCCCGTCTCGAGATCGTCGAGGGGAAGTCGTTCAACGCGCTGAAGGAGATCTACTATGCGCTGCCCGAGGAGCGCTGGCCCGACTTCATGGAGCACTGGCTCGCCCTCGAGCTGGCGGTCAACGACATCGGCGTCGAGTACCGTGACGAGCTGGCGCGCGTCTTCAGGACGCGCAACTTCGTCCTCAGGAGCGCCGCGTGAGAGACCTCCTCGACTACCGCTCCGAGTTTCCCATCCTGGCGGACACGACGTACCTGATCAACCATTCGCTGGGCGCGATGCCGGCGAGGGCAGAGGAGCGCGTCGTGGAGTACGCGCACACGTGGAAGACGCGGGGCATCCGCGCCTGGGGCGAGGGCTGGTGGACGATGCCGATGACGGTTGGGGACCAGATCGGGCGCATCGTCGGCGCGCCGCCCGGGACGACGGTCATGCACCAGAACGTCGCGATCGCCGAGGCGATCGTGCTGTCGTGCTTCCGGCCGTTCGGAGAGCGGAACCGGATCGTCTACGAGCGCGCGAACTTCCCCTCGGTGCGCTACCTGTACGAAGCGCAGCCGGACCTCGAGGTCGTTCTCTGCGATGACGACGTCGCGATCGTGGACGCGCTCGACGAGCGCACGCTGCTCGTCCCCGTCAGCCATGTGCTCTTCAAGTCCGGCGAGATCCAGGACGCCGCCGCGATCGTCGCCCGCGCCCACGAGGCCGGCGCGCACGTCGTGCTCGACGCCTACCAGTCGGCGGGGATCGTGCCCCTCGACGTCACCGCCCTGAACGTCGACTTCGCCGTCGGAGGCTCGGTGAAGTGGCTCTGCGGCGGCCCGGGGAACGGCTGGCTCTACGTCCGGCCCGATCTCGCCGAGCGGCTCGAGCCCACCTACACCGGCTGGCAGGCCCACGAGCAGCCGTTCGGCTTCGAGGAGGAGATGCGCTACGCGCACGGCGCCGCCCGCTTCCTCACGGGTACGCCGAACGTTCCGGCCCTCTACGCCGCCACCGCCGGCTACGACCTGATCGAGGAGATCGGCGTCGAGCGGATCCGCGCCAACTCCCTCCGCCAGACCGATCTGTTGCTCTCGCTCGCCGACGAGCGCGGCTTCGAGGTCGTGAGCCCGCGCGACCCTGCGCGCCGCGGCGGCACCGTAACGGTGCGCGTGCCGGAGTTCCCGGCCGTCCACCGGGAGCTCGCCGAACGGCAGATCCTCTGCGACTTCCGGCCGGACGCCGGCATCCGCCTCGGCCCGCACTACTTCACCACCGACGACGAGCTGCGTTTCGCCGGCGAGCAGATCGCGGAGATCGTCGAGACGGGCGCCTGGCAACGCCACCTCGGCGCAATCGCCACCCACTGATCAGCGGTTGCCGGTCGCACGTCGCCCGCTCGGACCCTAGGATCACCCTGTGAGCACCGTGCAAAGGGGCGCGCGACGGTCGAGGTGACGGAGCTCCGATGAGCATGCCGTCGAGCCTGGAGATCGCACAGTCCGCGACGCTGAAGCCGATCGTGGAGATCGCCGAGGCGGCGGGGTTGCTGCCCGACGAGATCGAGCCGTACGGGCGGTACAAGGCAAAGATCGATCTGTCCGTGCTCGAGCGGCTGGCCACGAAGCCCGACGCGAAGCTCGTCTGCGTCACGGCGATCACGCCGACGAAGGCCGGCGAGGGCAAGACGACCACCGCCGTCTCGCTGACGCAGGGCCTCGGCCGCATCGGCAAGAGCCCGGTCCTCTGCCTGCGCGAGGCCTCGCTCGGCCCGGTCTTCGGGATCAAGGGCGGTGCCACCGGCGGCGGCTACACCCAGGTCGTGCCGATGGAGGACCTCAACCTCCACTTCACCGGGGACATCAACGCGATCGGCGACGCGAACAACCTGCTCGCGGCGATGCTCGAGGCGCACATCCTGCACGGCAACGCGCTCGGCATCGATCCGCTGGCGGTGTCCTGGCGGCGCTGCGTGGACATCAACGACCGTGCGCTGCGCGAGATCGCCGTCGGGCTCGGCGGCCGAGCGAACGGCTACCCGCGCGAGACGGGGTTCGACATCACGGCAGCGTCCGAGGTGATGGCGATCGTCGCGGTGGCCAAGGACCTCCAGGACCTCCGCCGCCGGCTCGGCGCGATCCAGGTCGCGCAGACCTACGACGGCGAGCCGGTGACCGCGGAGCAGCTCCGCGCGGCCGGGTCGATGGCCGTCCTGCTCAAAGAGGCGCTCATGCCAAACCTCGTCCAGACGCTCGAGGGCCAGCCGGCCCTCGTCCACTGCGGGCCGTTCGCGAACATCGCCCACGGGAACAACTCGCTCGTCGCCGACCGCGTCGCGCTCAAGCTGGGCGACTACGTCGTGCTCGAATCCGGCTTTGGCTCCGACATGGGGATGGAGAAGTTCTTCGACATCGTGTGCCGGGTCGGCGGGCTGCGTCCCAACGCCGTCGTGCTCGTGGCGACCGCGAAGGCGCTCAAGCACCATGCCGGGCGGCCGGAGGGCGGCCGCGCGGCGATCGAGCGGGGCTCGGCGAACCTCGGCCGCCACCTCGGGATCATCAAGGAGTTCGGGCTGAAGGCGGTCGTCGCGGTCAACCGCTTCCCGAGCGACGCGGACGACGAGATCGAGCTCGTGCGCTCCCTCGCGCTCGAGCTGGGAGCGCACGCAGCGGAGGTGAACGATGGCTTCGAGCGCGGCGGCGCGGGCGCACAGGCGCTCTCCGAGGCGGTCGTGGACGCGGCGGAGCACGAGAGCGACTTCGACTTCATCTACCCGCTGGACATGCCGATCGCCGACAAGATCCGCGCGATCGCGCAGCGGGTGTACGGCGCCAAGGGGATCACTCTCACGCCGGTCGCCCAGGAGAAGATCGATCAGTTCACGCGTGCGGGGCTCGACAAGCTGCCGATCTGCATGGCGAAGACGCACCTCTCGCTCTCGCACGACCCGGCGCTCGCGAACGCGCCGACCGGCTTCAGTCTCGTCGTCCGCGACCTGCGCCCGTACACCGGCGCCGGCTGGCTCGTCGCGCTCTGCGGAGACATGCAGACGATGCCGGGGCTCGGCGTCTCACCGGCGGCCTTCAACATCGACATCGACGAGCACGGCCGCACCGTTGGCCTCTTCTGAGCCGCTCGCGAGCCTCACCGTCGCCGGCCTGCTCGACGCCGTCGCCGCTCGTACACCCGCGCCCGGCGGTGGCGCGGTAGCTGCGATCGCCGTCGCACTCTCGGCGGGCCTGGCGGAGATGGCGGCGCGCTTCGCCCCCGGCGAGGAGGCCGCGGCCGGCCGCGCCGCCGAGCTGCGCGCACAGGCGCCACGGCTCGCCGACGAGGACGCGGCCGCCTACGCGCGCTTTCTGCGCGACCGGGACCCCGGCCCGATCGCCGCCGTCCCGCTACGGGTCGCCGAGCTGGCTGCCGAGACGGCCGAGCTTGCGGCCCGGCTCGCGGTCGAGGGCAACCCGAACCTGCGTGGCGACGCGGCCACGGGCGCGTCGCTCGCCGCCGCCGCCGCGGCCTCCTCGGCGCTGCTCGTTCGCATCAACCTCGCGCAGTCGCCGGACGACCCGCGCGTCGCCCGGGCGGCCGAGCTCGCAGGGGCCGCAGCGGCGGCGGCCGCACGCGCGCTCGGCTAACGGTACTTCGCGCGCACGCGCTCGCCGCAGCGCTCGCAGCGCTGGAAGCGCTCGGTCAGGAAGAACGGTCGCTTGCTGCGCGGCAGCCTGTGGCCGACGATGCGACAGACGAGCGAGCGGCTGAGGTGGAGCATGCGCGGAGATTACCCCGCCAGGCCGGGCACGTCCGGGGCGCGACCCTCGGACGTGTCCGTGCTGGACCGTGTCAGGTGCGGCTAGTGGACGATCAGAACGTCGCAGTGCGCCTTGTGCTCCACGTCGTCGCTGACGCTGCCCAGGAGCAGCCGCCCGAGGCCGGGCCGCCCGTGGGTTCCGACGATGATCATGTCCGCCTTGCGCTCCGCGGCGATCGCCACGAGCGCCGTTGCCGGGTCGCCCACGCCGGTCACCGTCTCGATCTCGACGCCGAGCTCGGCGAGCTTGTCCCTCGCATGCTGCAGCTGCTGCGCGTGCACCGCCGGCGGATCCGCAACCGCGCCGGCGACGACGCCGTGTAGCACCCCGGCGATGCTCGCGACGGTCACCTCGGCCTCGAATTTCTTGGCCAGCTCGGCGGCACGCTCCAAGGCGCGCTCGGCGGGAGGAGTCTCGTCGTAGCCAACGAGGATGTGCTTCATCGTGACTCCTTTCCTCTGAGCCATGATCCCATGTGGCTGCTGGCCGGACATCGGGGAGACCGCTGATGGACGGGTCGGGGTTCCCCGGATTCGGCCGGCGACGCACACGCGCCGCCGGCCGAAGGGGCCCTAGTGGACGATCAGGACGTCGCAGTGCGCCTTGTGCTCAACGTCGTCGCTGACGCTGCCCAGGAGCAGCCGTCCGAGGCCAGGCCGGCCTCGCGTTCCGATGATGATCGTGTCGGCCTTGCGTTCCGCGGCGATGGCCACGAGCGCCGTCGCCGGGTCACCGAGGCCGCTCACCGTCTCGGCCTCGACGCCGAGCTCGGCGAGCCTCTCCTTCGCGTGCCGCAGCTGGAGCTCGTGCAGCGCCGGCGGATCCACCGGGTCGACCGGGCCGACGCCGCGGCCGTGCAGGACTCCCGCGATGCTGGCGACGGTCACCTCGGCCTCGAACTTCTTGGCCAGCTCGGCGGCACGCTCCAGGGCGCGCTCGGCGGGAGGAGTCTCGTCGTAGCCGACGAGGATGTGCTTCATCGTGTCTCCTTTCCTCGCAGCCATGATCGCGAGCGGCACGCGGCTGTCCATCGGGGAGACCGCTGACGGGCGGGTCGGGGTTCCCCGGATTCGGCCGGCGGGCGCGCCGGCCCGGCTGTCCGCCTAGGCTGCCCCCGCCGCGCCGCTCGCGAGCTCGAACCGCATCAGGTCGCGCAGCGAGACGATGCCGACGACCGCGCCCTCGTCAACGACAGGCAGGTGCCGGAAGCCTCCGTGCACCATCAGCGCCGCGGCTTCCTCGGTCGTGCTCGTCAGCTCGACGGTCTCCGGGTAGCGCGTCATCAGCGACGAGACCGGCATCGTCTGGCCCGCTTCGAGGCCCGCGGCGACGATCTTCAGGACGTCCCGCTCGGTGAAGATCCCGAGCAGGCGCGTGCCTTCGAGGATGAGCACGGCGCCGACACCACGGTCGGCCATTCGGCGCGCGGCATCGGCGACGGTCGTTTCAGGTGCGACGGTGAGGACGTTGCTGGACATGTGGTCGGCGACGATGGCCATCGGTCAGCTCCTCGGTAGGGCACGCTGGGCTCGCCGCCGATCTTGGCACAGAGACGCCGAGAAAGCGCCGGCGTCGGCACACTACGCGGATGAACGAACGGGTGGAACACCTGACCGCGGCCCAGAAGGCCGCTCTCGAGGGCGAGCTGGCGGAGCTCGAAGGGCCGCGCCGGAAGGCGGCCGTGCTCGCGATCAAGACCGCGCGCGAGTTCGGCGACCTCTCCGAAAACTTCGAGTACCACGCGGCGAAGAACGAGCAGGGCCTGCTCGAGCGCCGGATCACAATCCTGCGCGGGCGCCTGCACAACGCGGTCGTCGTCGACGAGGACGCTGCGGCCGCGAGCGGCAAGGTCGAGGTCGGCTCGCTCGTCGAGATCGAGGACGAGGCCGGCGACCGGCTGGAGATCGAAATCTCGAGCGTCGGCGGCGTCTCGCCGGACTCCCCGCTCGGCCGCGCGCTGCTCGGGTCCGCCGTCGGCGACACGGTCGAGATCGAGGCTCCGCGCGGCGCCTGGACGGCGCGCGTGCTCTCGTTCCGGCGCCCATAGATGGCACCCATCGAGAGGCTCCGACGTGGAGCCTCGTTAGAGTGGCTCCGATGGCAGACACCCTCCCCGGCGACACCATCCGCGTCCTCGACCACGGCTTCGTCCGCCTCGACGACGCGATGGCGAGCGACCTCTCGGTCGTCAACGCCGCCCGGGTCAGCTTCGCCCGCCGCAAGGAGGAGCTGGACGAGAGCGACGTCGGACTCGTCGGCTTCCTGCTGCGCGACCGCCACGGGACGCCGTTCGAGCACAACGCCTTCCGCTTCCACATCCGCTGCCCGCTCTTCGTCGCCCGCGAATGGTTCAGACATCGCATCGGCTCGTTCAACGAGTTCTCCATGAGGTATGCGAAGGCGACCGACGAGTTCTACGTCCCGGAGGCGGAGGACGTGCGCTCGCAGGTCGGCAAGCCGGGCTCCTATTCCTTCGAGCCGGTGGACGCCGAGCTCGCCGAGCGGACGCGCGAGGAGCTCAAGGCGGTCTACGAGACGGCGTACGCGACCTACGAGCGGCTCGTCGAGGCCGGCGTCGCGCGCGAGCTCGCCCGGGCCGTGATCCCCGTCGGCGCCTACACCGAGTTCTACTGGACGGTCAACGCACGCTCGGTGATGAACTTCGTCTCGCTCCGCGCGGCCGACACGGCGCAGCGCGAGATCCGCCGCTACGCCGACGCCGTCGAGCGCCTCTTCGCAGAGAAGATGCCGGTCACGCACGCCGCCTTCGTGGCGAACGACCGCACCGCGCCCTAGGGGGGCTTACGTCGCGAGCAGCGGCTCGGTCGAGCCGGTACGCGCGACGATCCAGCCGTCGAACTGCTTGAGCTTCCAGGGGGCGTTCATCCAGACCTCCGTCGCGCCCGTGTGCACGGTGAAGACACCGCAGAGCTTCGCCGGCTCGCCGTTCCTCGTCAGCCACAGCTCATACGTCTTGCCGGCGGGGAGCGGCTCGAGACCGCGGATCGTCATCAGCATCGGCCAGTTGCCGCTCGCGTCCACCTCGAACAGCTCGATCGAGGCCCGCGCGCTGACGGCGCCCTCGGTGCCGAACATCTGGACGACACGGTCGGTCGCAAGGCCGGTCGTCCGATCGCCTACGAGGTAGCCGCCGCCGAAGGCGACGAGCGCGAGCGCGGCCGCGAGCGCGGCGAGCGCGGCCTGACGCCGCCTCGGGAAGAGCGGGAAGACGTTGGCGGGCGTCTCCGGCGGCGGCACCCGCAGCCCGGCCGGCAGCTCCGGCGGCGGGCCGGCCGCGAGCAGCTGCTCGTGCACGCGCAGGAGCCGCTCGCGCTCCTCCGGGGCGAGCTCCTCGCCGCCGAGCAGGTCGTCGAAGTCAGGGCGTCTCATGTGAGCTCCCCCTCGAGGATCTGTCCGAGGCGCCCGAGCGCGCTGCGGGTCCGCGTCTTCACCGTGCCGAGCGGGACCTGCAGGAACTCGGCCACCTCGCTCTGCGAGAGCCCGCTGTAGTAGGCGAGCTCGATCACCTTCCGCTCGTGCTCGGGCAGCTGCTCGAGCGCCCGGTGGACACGCCAGGCGAGCCACGCCGACTCGGCCTCCTCGGGCGGGCCGGCCTCGCCGGACGGGGCGTCGGGTGCGTCCGCCGCCGGCTCGGGCGTGCGGCGCAGCCCGTCCACGATCGCGTTGCGCGCGATCGCGTAGAGCCAAGCCGCGCCCGCGCCGCGCTCGCGCCGGTAGCTGCCGGCCGAGCGCCAGATCGCCGCAAACGCCTCCTGCACCGCGTCCTCGGCGCGGCCGCGGTCGCCCAGCCGGCGCAGCGCGAGCCCGAGCACCGCCCGCGCGTAGCGGCCGTAGAGCTCGTCGAAGGCGTCGCGGTCCCGCGCGGCAATCCGCTCGAGCAGCTCGCCGTCGGTCAGCTCGCCGTTCACGGCCGCCATCGTCGCCGCTTCCCCGGCCGCTGGCAAGCGCGCAAGGCACAGGGTCGCCTCCATGCAGAGGTCTACGCGCCGCCGGCGGGGCCGGTTTTGCAGCAGCCGGCCGCCGTCCACGACGAGGAGCGGACGGCCACCACCGAGCCGAGCCGCCCGGTCCCCTCCGGTGACGAGCGCCCGTCCCATTCGGGGGTCGTCGCGCCTGCCGGCGCCGCGTGCCGTCAGGCGCGGCGAGCGACGTGCAGGCCGGCGCAGCTCGGCCTGCTCACGTTGCCGCTGCGGTCGGTTGCGGTGACGCAGAAGGTCAATCGCTTCCCGGCATAGCGCGCGGGCACGCGCCAGCGGAGGAAGTAGATCTCGGCTGTTTGGACCCGATGGAAGCTCCTTCGCTCGATGCGAGCGAGCACGCGCTGGTTCCACGAGACGACGACCGTCTCGCGCGACTCGCCGCCTGTCGCCGACACGAGGTACTGAAGCTCCGCGAGTGACCCCGCAAACGCTCCAGACTCCAGCGCCCCAACAAATGGGGGCCGCGTGCCGGGACTGTCGTGTGGTGCCGCTCTCGGACTGCCCACGATGACGAGCATCGAGAGCAGTAGGAGAGCGCGGACAGATTTCGACGTCCCTAGCCGCATTGTGTTTCCGGAAGCTGACGGCCGCTCATGTCCGATCACCTGCTCGCCCGGTCGGGCGGGGCGGCTTGATCCCGCCCCACCTCTCGGGTTTCTTCGATCAGTGCTGAATCTGTCGCGAGTCGTAGGCGGTGAAGGCACATGTGGGGACAAAGGTCACTTGGTTCAGAAAGGCCGCCACGACGCCGTAGGTACCCCAGCTCGCACTCGCTTGATTGGCGAGCGAGTCGATCGTGTTGGCGACCGAAGTGGCATTTTGACCCATGCTGGCGCAAGCTGACGCAAACTGCGCACCGGCTGAAGGAAAGATGTAGTTCCCGCAAGTCGTAAGCCCGACCTGGCGGCAGACCTGTGCGGTGTTGTGCGCGTTGCCCGGGTCCCAGGAGTCATACCCGGTGTACCCGTTCAAGTAGCCATAGTGCCAGCTGGCAACTCCTCCGTCACCAGGCTGTACCACCGTTGGAGAAGGCCCGCCTCCACCGCCGCCGGCACCGGGCAGTGCAGCAGGGACGGCAGCAAGGCTCATCACGGCGAAAACCAGCAAAACCCGACGAACTCGACGCGTAGGCATTCCCCGACCTCCTCCTGGATTGGAACCAACGGGGATGCTAGGAAGGCCGTCGCCACTTGTCAACATGTCCAGAGAGGACATGTCCACCTGGGACAGGGGGGTGGGCAGGCAGCGCGGCTCCCGGGAGAACCACAGAAGGGCTGGCGCCGCAGTCCTAGGGTTCCAATCCAGGAGGCCGCGCCAGCCCGGCGACACGGTAGCGCAACGACTGGCGCGGGCTGGAATGGGTTACCGCGACTGCGCCGCCTCGAAGCGCGCGGCGACGGCGTCCCAGTCGACGACGTTCCACCACGCCGCCAGGTAGTCGGCGCGCCGGTTCTGGTAGCGGAGGTAGTACGCGTGCTCCCAGACGTCCACGCCGAGCAGGGGAACGTGGCCTTCGGAGAGCGGCGAGTCCTGGTTCGCGGTCGAGTACGCCTTCAGCCCGGAGCCGTCCCAGGCGAGCCAGCTCCAGCCGGAGCCGAAGCGGGTCATCCCGTTGGACGAGATCGCCGTCTTGAAGTCGTCGAAGGAGCCGAAGGCGCCGGCGATCGCCTCGCCGAGCGCACCGGTCGGCTCTCCTCCGCCGCTCGGGCTCATGATCGCCCAGAAGAGCGAGTGGTTCGCGTGGCCGCCGGCGTTGTTGCGCACCGGGCCCTGCTTGTCGGCCGGGAGCGCGCTCAGGTTCCGCAGCACCTCCTCGACCGGACGGTCGGCCCACTCGGTCTTCTCCAGCGCCTTGTTCGCGTTGTCCACGTAGGCCTGGTGGTGCTTGCCGTGATGGATCCGCATCGTCTGCTCGTCGATGTGCGGCTCGAGGGCCGCGAAGTCATAGGGCAGGTCGGGCAGCGTGTACGGCATTTCGGGTTCTCCCTCCCGGTTTCGATCGGCTCGATGGAAGGATATGCTGCGCCGCGTCCCGTCGAGCCGGAGGAGCGAGAACGAGATGAGCTACGAGGAGATCAAGCCGCGGGAGCTGAAGCCGAGCCTGCTCGAGCTCGACGGCATCTCTCGTGCCACGATCGAGGCACACCACAAGCTGTATCAGGGCTACGTCGCCAAGCGGAACGAGATTCTCGCCAAGCTCGAGACCGCCGATCGCTCGTCCGCGAACCAGACGTACTCGGAGCTGCGCGCGCTCAAGGTCGACCTCACCTTCGCGATCGGTGGGATCAAGAACCACGAGGTCTACTTCGAGCACCTCGGCGGCGGCGGCGGCGACCCGACGGGCGCGGCCGGTGCGCTGATCGCGCGCGACTTCGGCTCGGCCGAGGCCTGGCGCACCGACCTCAAGGCGACGGGCATGGCGGCCCGCGGCTGGGCGTGGACGGCCTACGACTGGGACGAGAGGCGCCTCTTCAACTACGTCGGCGACGCCCAGAACACGTTCCCGGTCTGGAACGCGACCCCCCTTGTCGCGCTCGACGTCTACGAGCACGCGTACTTCCTCGACTTCCAGACCGACCGCGCGTCCTACATCGACGCGTTCCTCGGCAACCTCGACTGGGCCGTCGTCAGCGGCTGGGTCGAGCAGTACCGGATCCCGACCGCGTAGCCGGCGAACATGGCCGAGGCGCTCGTCGTTCTTGCCGGGTACCTGCTCGGCTCGGTGCCGTTCGGCTACCTCGTGGTGCGTCTCGCGCGCGGCGAGGACGTGCGCCGGGTCGGCAGCGGCAACATCGGTGCCACGAACGTCTGGCGCGCGTACGGGCGCTGGTACGGGATCCCGATCGTGCTGCTCGACGTGGCGAAGGGATTCGTGCCGGCGCTCGCCGGCGTGCTCGTCTCCGGCGACCTCGTCGGTTGCCTGGCGGGCGGGGCGGCGATGGCGGGCCACTGGCGGCCGCTCTTCTTCGGCTTCCGCAAGGGCGGCAAGACGGTCGCCGCTGCGGGCGGCACGTTCTTCGCCGTGGCGCCGCTCGTCGCGACGTCGTCGCTCGGGATCTGGATCGCGCTCTTCCTGCTGCTCCGCTACGCATCGGTCTCCTCGATCCTCGCCGCGTGCTCGCTGCCGCTGCTCGCCTGGCTGTACGGGGAGCCCTGGCCGGCGATCGTCTTCGGTGTCGCCGCTGCCGTCGCAGTGCTCCTGCTCCACAAGGCGAACATCCGCCGGCTGCGGGCGGGCACCGAGAGCCGCTTCTCGTTCGGCAAGAAGCGCGACGGCACTCCCGCGGAGTAGCCCTAGCCTGACAGGGCCGCTCGGGACACGTCCGAGGGACTGTCCCTCGGACGGGGCCGCTACGGACGTGGCCCGGGGAGCCGGTTCAGCCGCCGAGCCACTCGGCGAGCGTCGTGTGGCGCTCGGCCGGTACGCCCGTTGCCAGCTCGGCGCGCAGCTCCCCGACCGTGCCGTGCCGCTCGGCGAGCACGTCGTGATCGTGGATCGTCTCGAGGTTGACCTGCCGGGCGAACAGGAAGTCGCCGTCATCGAGCTCCGGCAGCGATTCGAGTGCGGAGCCGAGCGAGACCCGCACGGAGTCCTCGACGAAGCGCGGGTGCAGGTGGGCCTGCTCGACGACGTAGAGCTCGTCCGGGCGCTTCAGCAGCTCGTAGATCGGCGCGCTCATCGAATCCTCGACGATGCGGAGGAGGTCGAAGGCGTTGAGCGGCCGCTCGCTGCCGACGTAGAGGGTCCCACGCCCGCGCTGGTTGTGCGTCGCCAGCGGGACGAGCTCGAGTATCCGCTCGACGTCGGCGCCCTCGAAGCCCGCCTCGAGCAGGCGCTCGCTCGCCAGGCTGCGGACGAGCCCCTGCGCGCACGGGCAGGCGTTGATCCCGGTCGCCTCGACCCCGACGATGCGGCGCACGGCGCGCTCGGTCGCGGTGGCGATCCCGATCAGCGTGAAGACCTCCTGCGTGGCGAGTCCCGTGACGGGCGTTCGCCGCTCGACCGGGTAGCGCGCCACGATCTTCACCTCCGCGCGCAGCGCCTCCTGGCGGTGGACGATGTGGCGCGCGATGTGGTCGGCGAGCGTCTCGACGAGCAGCGCCTCGGTGAGCACGACCTCCTCGATCGCCTCCTCGAACAGCTCGGGGAAGCGCGACATGTGCACGCCCTTCTGGCCGCGGTCGAGGTCCACGGTGCATTCGATCTCGGCGTGGATCAGCCGCTCGACGCCGTCGCCGCCGAGGATGCGGATCGCCTTCGTGACACCCGTCACGCCGGCACGCGAGAGTGCGAGGCCGACCTCGGGCGCGTCGGCCTGGACGTCGGGCGGCAGTGCGCTGCGAGCCTCGGTCATGCCTCTACGCTAGCGCAGCAGGCGCGAGAGCCGGCGATCCTTGAGCACCCTGCCGCCGGTCTGGCAGCGCGGGCAGTAGAAGACCGTGTGCTCCTCGTAGTCCACGCGCGCGATCGGGGTCGCGCACTCCGGGCACGGCTCGCCGAGCCGGCGGTGGATGCGATAGACGTCGGTGTCGCCCTTGCCGGCTTCCCGCAGCTCGAGCGCGCGCTCGAGGTCGATCCGGATCGCGGCGTCGAGCCGTTCGACCTCTTCGGGCGCGAGACGGGTCGAGAGCTGGAAGGGAGAGAGCCGGGCGCGGTGGAGAATCTCGTTCGCATGCGCCCGGCCGATGCCGGCGAGCGCCCGCTGGTCGCGCAGGAGCGGGTGGAGCTGCCGCGGCTCGCGGCCGAGGATCTCCGCCAGCGCGGCGGCGTCCACCTCGAGCGCATCCGGTCCTAGGTGGGAGACCTCGGCCTTCGCCGCCTCCGGGGTCAGCAGCCACACCCCCGCGCGCTTGCGCTTCCCGGCCTCCGTGAGCACGAGCTCGGCGCCGTCGGCGAAGCGCAGCCGGAAGGCCGGCGTCTTCGGTCCCTTCGCCCCCGGAGCGAGGTAGCGCAGCCGCCCCGCGCTCATCAGGTGGACGACCAGCACGAGCTCGCCGTCGTCGGTCGGGAAGAGGAGACGCTTGCCGCGCCGCCGCGCGCCGGCCAGCCGCCTGCCCGCGAGCGTGGCGAGCGGCGGCTCGAACGTCTTCAGCGTTGCGATGTGGGCGGGGCCCGCCTGCTCGACGGGCGCGCGTGAGACGAGCGGGTCGAGCTCCCGCACCCACGCTTCGACCTCTGGAAGTTCCGGCACGTAGGCTCCGCGTCGTGGACGGCCCCATCAGCGTAGTCGCCACGCGTGGAGGCGTCGTCGAGGCGGCCCATCGCGTCCACGCCGTCGCCGTCCGCGACGGGGCGATCGTGGCGGCCGCCGGCGACCCGCACGTCGTCTCCCACCTGCGCTCGAGCGCGAAGCCGTTCCAGGCGCTGCCGCTTCTCCGGGCCCGCCGCGATCTCGTGGGCGAGGAGATCGCGATCGCGTGCGCGTCGCACCTCGCGCGGCCCGAGCAGCTCGCCGCCGTGCGCAGCCTGCTGGCCAAGGCTCCCGCGCGCGAGGACGAGCTCGAGTGCGGGCCCGACCCGACGCCGATCGAGCACAACTGCTCGGGCAAGCACGCCGGGATGCTCGCCCTCTGCCGGGCCCACGGCTGGGAGAGCGCCGGGTACCGGCTCGCGGGCCATCCGGTGCAGGACGCCTGCCTCGCCGAGGTCGCCGCCGCCGCCGAGGTTCCCGCCGCGGAGATCCCGACCGGAGTGGACGGCTGCGGCGTGCTCACGTTCGCGCTCCCCCTCGACCGCGCCGCCCACGCCTTCGCCCGGCTGCCCTGGCTCGACGGCGGCCCGCGTGCCGTCGCGGCGATGGCCGCCCACGCCGATCTGATCCGCGGGCCTCTCGCGGCCGACTCGATGCTCATGCGCGCGCTTCCGGGCTGGTGGGCGAAGGGCGGCGCCGAGGGGCTCCTCTGCGCCGGCTCGCCGGACCGAATCGGGATCGCGCTCAAGGTCGAGGACGGCGAGACCCGCGCCATTCGCCCTGCACTCGCGGCATTTCTCGCGCGCCTCGGCTACGACGTGCCCGGACTCGGCGTTGTCGGCGTCGAGAACAGTCTGGGCGAGGTCGTCGGCGAGCTGCGCGCGGCCGGTTGAAGATCCCCCGCCGGAGGTAGCCGGGACTGACCCAAAGACGTGTTCCCAAGCGCGGGGTTCCGTTGTAGTATCCGGCGCCTGACGGGTAGAGCCGGGGGCGGCGCGGACCGGCTCTTTGTGTGTTCAGGTAGGGGTCAGAGTCAACCAGCGAGCAGAAAGCCGAGGTCCATGCTCTCCGTCGACATTGCTCTCCCGGACATCGAGGAACTCCACAAGCTCGTCGAGCAGGGGCAAGAGAAGGGGTTCCTCAGCTACGACGA